>SXGS01042515.1_pt1 | contig 37666 bp, 27 predicted proteins | sample 3174681 | NCBI WGS metagenome assembly SXGS01 (sample SAMN11356861, study PRJNA531348) | freshwater metagenome | isolation source: freshwater sample F1-80 | place: China: Fuxian Lake, Yuxi | collected 2017-12-25
GATCCGGCATCTCGGGTTTGGAGATAGAAATGGGTGTGGGTGACAGGCTCCAGGACGGTTGGGAGGCTGGTATCTTGGGTGAGGAGGAGGGTAGGAATATTGGCGGGTTGATCGGAAAGGGTGAATTGGGATTGCCATTCTGAGGAGGTGGTATCGGTAGCAACCTTGGAACCATCGGCAAGAATTTGGGTTGCCGAGGTGTAGGAGAGGGAGGATTGATCGATGGACGAAAGGCCAAGTGTAGTGTTAGCGGAAAAGGTCCAAGAACCGGTTGTCAGGAAAGAGGTGGAATCGGACCACAAGACTTGATTCCAGGTGGTTTGGGAATCCAAAAGGCCCGAAGCGGTGTAGCCCGGGGCACCATCACCTCCATCGAGCCCGAAGTAGTGGAGGCCATGGGTATCCTCGGGTACCGTTTGGGAAAACGGTATCACCGATGCCACGATTTGGCTTATTAAGGATCCGTTTTGTTGAACGAATTGGGAAACGGTAAGGGTTCCCGATTCGGTAACGGAGTTGGAACCAAATTGGACGGCGGCCACGATTTGGATATCCAGGAAAACCTGCTCGCTTGGGCTTTGTGCGTTTAGCGTGTAGTGCCGTTGGTAATTCCCGGTAAGGACCGAAGTGGACAAGGTTTGGGTTATTGTTTCGGCGGGAAAGGTGGTCGGAAAATGGAACTGGGAAAAATCGGTAGGAACGGCACCCGGTCCCGATGAGGGAGGAGTAGGAGCCACCAGGGGAACGAGGACCGAGTTGGAAGAAAGTGTCGCAACCGATGCCGGTGGATGCAGCCATTGATCCCCGTTCCATTGGGGGAGAAGTTGCGAGAATCCTTGGCCATCAGGAACAAGCCGGTTTTCGAGGGATTCCAAGGCAAGAGGTGAACGGTTTAGGATTGGGGAAACCGGTCGATAAAATCCCCCTAACCAACGGAAAAGGAATACCACTCGGGAGGACACGGCTAGATCCCAGAGGTGATTAATAGGTATACCAGAGTCAAGCTAATGGGGAAACAGGTTGGAGGCAAGTTTCTTTGGCAAGAAAGGGGGTTTTTCATCAAAATGAAAGGACCTGGATTTGAGTGGATTTGGCCCAAGGTTTGCAGGCCGGACTATGAAAACCCGGTTTTTCCTTGGAAAAAATCAAATCCGGTTTAAAAAGTCGGGACTACAAAATCCTTTTTTCGGGATCTGGTTCAAGCGTTAGCACCCTGTAGCCCAAGAGCTCTCAACGGTTTAAACCGAGACAGATAGATTGAAGCTTGCCAGGGCACCTGCGAACAATTGCAAACCCCATTGGCAAAATCGCACAAGTAGCGGGAAATATCAAGTAACTTGGTCGGGACTACGGGCCGTTTTGAACCCGACATACTCCCAATTCCCGGGAAAAACCACAATCCGGGTCCCAATAGGGAGCAAAAAATCGTAAAGAATCACTTCAACTGGGTAACCTGGTTTACCAATGGGCGATGGGTCCCTCTGGCAATCGAATGTCTACTTCCGCCGGATGCCAATCCCCTTTTTCCTCACGGCTTGAAAGGATTTCTTCTATCTTTTGAATGCTGCTTGCAAAGTGCTTTGCGCTTTGGATCATGACCAATTCCTGCTGGATGGTTTTCCCTGGTCGGATCACCTTGCAGTACCAGGTTGCCACCTTGCGAAAATTGATGCACGCCGACCGTTCCGTTCTCAGTTTAAGCATCGACTGAAAATGCGCATCCATAAATGCGAGCCGTTCCCGATAAGTAGGGTGGGGCCCTGGATCGCCGGTTTTATCCCAAAGGTCTAGCCGTCGAAAGATCCATGGGTGCATCAAACCTCCCCGGCCTATAGCCAAACCGGAACAGCCTGTTTCCTTGAGCATTTGGGCCGCTTCCGGAATGGTTTTCACATCCCCATTGCCAAAAACAGGAATGCTTTCCACCGCCTCCACCACCCGCTTGATCCCGTCCACATTCACCCCACCACGAAATCCCTGCTCCCTTGTTCGCCCGTGAATGGTTAGTCCTGACACCCCGATTTTTTCAAATTCCCTGGCAAAATGGGGAGCAGTGATTTGCTCATCATCCCAACCCAATCGCATTTTAACCGTCACCGGAATGGAAACCGCTTCGACGACTTTTTGTACCAAGGCTACCGTATCGATGGGTTGGCACATCATGGCAGATCCGCCCCCCCCCTTGGTCACCTTGTTGACGGGGCAACCCATGTTGATGTCGACAATATGGGCTCCATGGGCCTGACACCACTTGGCCGCCTGGGCCATAACCAGCGGATCGTTGCCGAAAATCTGCATCGCCAGGGGTTCATCCTCAGGACAAGTTTCGGCCAACTCCAACGACTTCCCCCCCCCAAGGACCAGGGCTCTTGCACTGATAAGGTCCGTGGTGGCAAGCCCCAATCCACCCAACCGCCTCATTACCAAACGAAAGGGGAGGTTTGTGTAACCCGCCAAAGGTGCCAGGGAAAACCGGGATGCCAAGACCCGATTACCGATCCTTACAGGCTTGCCGGGTACGGATGGCGTAACCGAATCCGTACCGGATTTTTCCGGGGAAACATTCTGATTGGGGCTCTCCACGAATCAACCTTTGTGATAAACAAATTTGGCGGGGTTGCCTCCACAGGCTGCCCCCCGTTCTGGTCGCCACAAGGAGGTTTCCTCAATCCGCTTGGCCACCTCCAAATCCTTGGCGGTAATGCCCCCGGCACTGTGGGTTTTGAGTTTAACCACAACCCTTCCCCAGGTCACTTCCAGATCAGCATGGTGGAATGCTGCCTCGCAAACAAATCCAATGGAATTAACCAACAAAAGGGTTGTGGGCCAACCGTCGGTATTCAATTTGCGGCGAATCCATCCATTTTCGAGGTACCAATGGTCCAATCCCCACTCCTTGAGAAGGGATGGGACCATGGTTTCTTCGATTACAGGTTCCGGGGGGTTTCCCATGGTTTTCTCTCCTTGAGCTTGACGCTAATGATCTTACGGAGCATCCTTGTAGCAGGAAATCTATCTCACGGCTTTCCCAGAGAACTTGAAATGAATGTTAAATGGACCGGTTTTTCTTTGTTAGCCTTGCCCCTTTGTGGCTGCGTCGAGGATTTTGAACATCTGAAAGCGATAGGCACCAAGTTGGCCCATCGAACACCCCAAGCGGAAAAATTGGGGAAACTTCCCTGGTCGGATGCCGCCAGACAGCTCCACTCATCGTTGACCAAGGATCCAGTGTCCCACCGCGTTTCCTATCGGTTAAAATTTGACAAGGACTTGGCAGACCATTCCATCCAGGCTGAAATCAAAGGCCCCGGGCAAATTGAACTTACCGGGTATGTGGATTCAGCAAACCAACGGGAGCGAGCCATGGAGGTCGCCTCCCGGACGATTGGTGTGGTGGAAGTCGTAAACAACCTCAAAGTGGGGAAACCGTTAACCGCTGAGCCAGGAGCATCCCAGGAAGGACCACCCAAAGGCGAACCTCTCATCCCGATGCTTGGGTCTCCTGGTGAGGAAAAACCGGGCATTGTACCCGAGGTTAAACCAGTCCCGCCGTTGACGCCGCCCTCCCTTGGAGCTCCAATCACCATTCCCCCATTGCCACCGACGAAATAACCAATAATCCATACCTGGTTGCATTTTGTCCACGAAAAAACCTCCGGGATCACCGGAGGTTCTGATTTTCAAAGCTTTGGTTAGCCGTTAATACAGGTCGTCCGCACCTTGACCTGGTTTCTTGTCGTCCTTGGAAGCTTCGGCGATGAGTGCATCCGAGGTAAGAAGCAAAGTGGAAACCGAAGCGGCATTTTGAAGCGCCGAACGGACCACCTTGGTGGGGTCAATGATACCTTTCTTAACCATGTCCACATAGGCATCGTTACGGGCATCGTAACCGTGGTTGAAATCCTTCTCGGTGAGGACTTTGTGCATCACTACCGCACCATCCTGACCGGCGTTGTTGGCGATTTGTTGGATAGGAGCCCGGCAGGCACGAACCACGATGTTGTAGCCGACCTCTTCGTCATGGGTAAGGCCGGATGCCTTCAGCCCATTGGCGGCTCGCAGGAGGGCAACGCCTCCTCCGGGAAGGATGCCTTCCTGGACGGCCGCACGGGTTGCGTGCATGGCATCTTCAACGCGGGCCTTCTTTTCTTTCATTTCCGACTCGGTGGCGGCTCCCACATTGATCTTGGCCACGCCTCCGGAGAGCTTGGCGATCCTTTCGCTGAGCTTTTCGCGGTCATAATCGCTGGTCGATTTTTCCAATTCGCGTTGAATGCTGCCAATGCGCGATTTGATTTCGTCCTTTTTGCCCTTGCCTTCGATGATGGTGCAATTGTCCTTGTCGATACGGACCTTGCTAGCCCTTCCCAGGTCATCAAGCTCGATAGCTTCAAGACTGATTCCAAGGTCTTCAAAGATTGCCTTGCCGCCGGTGAGTTTGGCAATATCTTCGAGCATGGCTTTGCGACGATCACCATATCCGGGGGCCTTGACCGCACAGCACTTGAGTGCTCCCCGCATTTTGTTGATGACAAGAGTGGCCAAAGCTTCGCCTTCGACTTCTTCGGCAATGATGACGATGGAACGGCCTTTTTCCAGGATCTTTTCCAGAAGGGGAAGAAGGTCCTTGTTGGAAGAAATTTTCTTTTCGTGGATCAGGATGAGGGGATCTTCGAGCTCAACCTCCATTTTGGCAGAGTCGGTGATGAAATAGGGGGAGAGGTAGCCCCTATCAAATTGCATACCCTCAACAAACTCGTGTTCGGTTCGCAGAGTCTTGCCTTCTTCAACGGTGATGACGCCGTCTTTCCCGACCTTTTCCATGGCTTCGGCTATGATCTTGCCGATTTCTTCGTCATGGTTGGCGGCAACGGATGCCACGCTTTCCAGATCCTTGGAAGAGGTGCGGACCGGTTTGGAAGCTGCTTTCAGCTTTTCAATAATCTCGGTTACCGCCTTTTCCACGCCACCCTTCATCAACATGGGGTTGACGCCCGAAACAACGGCCTTTAGCCCTTCGATGTAGATGGCTTCCGCAAGGACCGTGGCGGTGGTTGTGCCGTCCCCGGCAACATCACTGGTCTTGCTGGCAACCTCGCGCACCATGCGGGCGCCCATGTTCTCGTATTTGTCCTCGAGTTCCACCTCTTTGGCGACGGTCACGCCATCCTTGGTTACGGTCGGCGAGCCGAAGCTCTTTTGGATCACGACATTGCGACCCTTGGGCCCAAGGGTCACCTTGACCGCACGGGCGAGTTTGGTGATTCCACGGCGCATTGCCTCGCGGGCTTCCTGATCAAATGCAATCTGCTTGGCTGCCATCTCATCTCCTTTGCGAACTCAATCAAAAGGGTTGCAAAATCCAAAAAATCCAAAACTAAACTAGGGGTAAGTCGGGGTTTATCCTACCACGGCAAGGACATCGTCCTCACGCAAAAGGAGGATATGATCGCCGCTGATGGGTTTGAACTCGTCCCCGGCCCAAGAGGCGAAAATCACATGATCTCCCACCTTGACCTGAATGGGGCGACGCTCACCAGTTTTCATAAGCTTGCCCGGTCCAACGGCAACCACCTTACCCTGTTGTGGCTTGTTTTTAGCCGCATCGGGAAGGATGATACCGCCTTTGGTTTTGTCATCCGAAGATGCCCGCTCGACCACAATGCGATCGGCGATAGGCTTTAGGGTGCTGCTCATAGTTTCCTCCACTTGATGATTCCATTAAGCAAACTCCATGCCCGGGACGAAAAAACCAGGATTAATCGCCCTAAACCATTATTCAATCCAATGTTGTATTAAGTACTTACTTCTAACCAAAGAAAGGTTTTCTGCCATTCACATCCCCCCTAGGGACCAAACCTGTCGATACGGCAGTCCGGACCAGCCTCCATTTGGTCCTTGAGATTGGAGGCAAAAAACGGTAACCTACCAGAAGCTTGTTGGGCCAAAAATCCGCAAGTGGGCTCCACCAAAGACAATCACCCTATTTTTCCAATGACCTCAAAAACACATCCCCTGATCACTCTCCTTGCCTCCAGGGGGCCGGTCGCCGTGGCATTTTCAGGCGGCGTGGATAGTTCCCTGGTGGCCTTTGCGGCTTATAAAGCCCTGGGACAAAAGGCCATGGCGATTACCGGGGATTCCCCAAGCGTACCCCGCCGTGAATTGGAACAGGCCCAAAAGGTAGCTCAACAAATAGGGATTCGCCATTTCATTTTGCAAACGGAGGAGTTTCAAAACCCCGACTATGCAAAAAATGATGGTGGGAGATGCTATTTTTGCAAGGGTGAGCTTTATGCGCAAATCCATAACGCAAAGGCCCGGTTTGGTTTTCAAACCATTTGCAGTGGAGCCAATCTGGATGATTTGGGGGATTTTCGCCCGGGATTATCCGCAGCCAAAGAGGCAGGAATCTGCCATCCTTTGATAGAGGCTTCCATGACCAAAGCCAAAGTCCGGGAATTGGCCCTTGAATGGGGCCTTGAAATCTGGGACAAACCGGCCAGTCCTTGCCTTTCCAGCCGAATTGCTCCAAACCTATTGGTAACTCCTGAACGAACACTGCGAGTTGAGAAAGCAGAGGACCTTCTTCATGATTTGGGATATCCCGTTTGTCGGGTTCGCTATTTACAAGGGGATATTGGCCGAATTGAAGTACCCAAAAACCGCCTCCCGGAACTGGTTAACCATTTCAAAAGGGTGAGTTCATTCCTTTTGACTCTTGGCTTCACCCAGGTAGAAATCGACCCCGAGGGGTTTCGTTCCGGCAACCTGAACCAGTTGATTCCCCTTAATCAAAAAATGCGGTGGACCCAGACAGCTTAATGCGAGGACCCTTTCCAATGACAGTACCCAACCCCCTTAAACCTGCCCAAACCATGCTTCTTTTGGACCAGCAGTTTTTGGAAATTCGCTGCAAAATCCTCGACCTGGCAGCGCAACTTGACCGACTTGCCCGGGGCGGGGAAATGGCGGCCATGGAAGGGAATGCGAAATGGGCCTTGATCACAAAAGGAATTGACCTGTTGGGGACCACCCAAACGGCCAAGGCTCAGGCAGTCCAGGAATTATTTTCCCTTGCCTATGACCCAAACTGGCCAAAACCCTCTCCTCGGTTTTAGAGTTAACCCAAAACAAGGGGCCCATTATGAATTACATCGATCCCCATATTCACATGATCAGCCGGGTAACGGATGACTATCACCGGATGGCACGATGCGGGTGTGTGGCCATTTCAGAACCCGCCTTTTGGGCCGGTTTTGACCGGGGTTCGGCGGATGGTTTTCGTGACTATTTTCGCCACCTGGTTGAGGTGGAACCCAAGCGGGCGGCGCAATTTGGCATCCAACACTACTCCTGGCTTTGTATCAACGCCAAAGAAGCCGAGAATGTTAGCCTTTCACGGGATGTGATTGCCCTGATCCCTGAATTTTTGAATACGCCGGGAGTTCTTGGAATCGGTGAAATCGGTCTCAACAAAAACACCCCAAACGAGGCTATTATTTTTCAGGAACATCTTGATCTGGCCATGAAAACGGATGAGCTGGTCCTGATCCACACTCCTCACCTGGAGGACAAACTCAAAGGGACCCGAATGATCATTGATATGCTCAAAAATGACCCCAGGGTAAAGCCACACCGTGTTTGTGTGGACCATGTCGAGGAACACACGGTCAGGTATGCGCTAGAGGGTGGATTTTGGTGCGGCATGACCCTTTACCCCACCTCGAAGTGCACTCCCTCACGAGCTGTAGACATTTTGGAAATGGTGGGACTTGACAGGATCATGGCCAATTCCGCCGGTGATTGGGGTAAATCGGACCCGCTCGCCGTCCCGGAGTTGATCCTCGAAATGCGACGCCGGGGGCACCCCGAGTCGGCAATCAAAAAAGTCGTCCATGACAACCCCCTTGAGTTCTTCCGACAAAGTTCAAGATGGCAAGAACCGGCACTTCGCAACGAAAGCTGACCTTTGCAAACGGGAAATAACAAACCATGTTCCTTTTGGGGATAGAGTCTTCTTGCGACGAAACGGCCGCATCGGTTTTCACGGATGAGCCAAAAATCCTTTCAAGCGTGGTCGCCTCACAGGATCGCTTTCACTCCCGGTTTGGAGGGGTGGTTCCAGAGGTTGCGGCCCGGGCTCACCTAACCCAAATCATCCCCGTTTTTCGACAGGCCCTTGCCGAGGCGGGCATTGTTGCCCGTGACCTGGGAGCTGTGGCGGTACAAAACCGGCCGGGATTGGTGGGGTCTCTCCTGATAGGTGTCTCAGCAGCCAAAATGATAAGCGTAGCCCTTGGGATTCCCCTGATTGGAGTCGATCATATAGAGGGCCATGTTTATTCCTGTCAATTGGGATCTCAAAAAAGCATTTTCCCCTGCCTTGCCCTGATCGTGAGTGGGGGCCACACTTTGCTCCTTGATTGCCAGACCGCAACCCAATCCAGACGCATCGGACAAACCCGGGATGATGCGGCCGGTGAGGCATTGGACAAGGCCGCCGCCATGTTGGGTTTGGGATTTCCGGGAGGACCAGCACTGGAACGGATGGCTAACAAAGGCAACCCAAAGGCGTTTTTGTTCCCGCTTGGAATGCCCCAGGAGAGCAATCCCGACTTTAGTTTCAGCGGTTTAAAAACAGCTTTGCTTTATACCATCCGGAAACTGGATCAACCCCTTTCCGAAATGCAAAAGGCGGACCTTGCCGCCAGTTTTCTCCAAGCGGTAGTGCAATCCCTGGTTCGAAAATGCAAATTCGCCCTCAAAGCAACTGGCCACAAACGCCTTGCGGTCGGCGGAGGAGTGGCAGTCAATGGCCTTTTGAGGTCCCAATTAACCGACCTTGCCACAACCCTTGGGGTGGAACTCATTCTGGCTCCTGTGGCCTGGTGTACAGACAATGCCGCCATGGCTGCGGTTTCTGTGGAATACCTTCGCCAAGGCAAAATCTCGCCGCCCGACCTGGACGCCCTGCCCTTATGAATAGCAGTAAGTGAAGAAGCCAATCCGGGAAAGTTTGCGGATTATGTGGGATAACATTTGCAAAAATATACTAATGCTGGCAGGATTACCCACCCTTTCTCCAAAATGGTGCAAGACTACTCCAGAGGTCGTGATCTTTGAGGAATGAGATTCGACCAGGCACCATGGGGACTTGAAACATGACAAAGTCAAGGATTGCACTGTCAGGGGTTTTGATGTTTTTCGGGGCAGTCTCGGTTCAGGCCGATTCGACCTTCGGGCTTATCCCACTCAATGTGATTCGGCCCAACAAAGCGGACCTTGTTTTGCGTCAATACAATGCTTTCACCCCGCTTTGTTACAGCGGTGTACCTGTCCAATGGCCGAATGTAGACCCAACCGCCCGGCGATTCCCCCGATTGGGTCTTGGGGTTAGCCTGGGAATGGGCTGCAATACTTGCGGGAACTCTCAAGTCACCATTCCAGGTGCCGAGGGTGAAGTCCTGAGCGAAGGCGAAATCATGGACGGATCTGTCCGTCCCACCACCAAAATCCGGAACATTCTGGGTCGCTAAACCCGGAAAGACATTATTTAAACCGCCCTCGTGGAACAACTGATCCGCGAGGGTTTCTGCGTTTGTAGGCCTGTTTGTTTCCAATATGGTCCGCAGGAGGCCACCACTTCCCATCATGCTTGCGGAAACGCCAACCTTTCCAATGTGACTTGCTCCCCTGACACGAATACTCTGGCCAACGCTTTTTTCAGGAACAAATCGTAGGGTCCAACCATTCAGGGTTCCCTGGTCTACCATAACCCGATCGGTAACGGAAAGGGTCCAATTTCCAGAAGCATTAATCTTGCCTAAATTCCCCATGCCTTTGGATGGTCGGTAGGATCCAGTATAGGGGGCAACCCCATCTGAAAATGCGGTGGTTGCCAAGTCTTCAAAAATAAGGTCACGGAAATTCCGTCCCGTAGCATTGCGATTAACCAACTCAAAAACCTTGCCTGCCGGAGATTTTAGAGTGATATAAAGATCGGATAAATCCGAGTGGGTTATGTTAAGGCCAACCTGAATGCGCTCTACCGTTACTCCTTTGGGAATGGAAAGGACGGAGGTACTTGTCCTGAGGTCCCGGATAGCCACTTTATTTGTATTTGACCAGGATACAGACCCAGCAAGGGTAGTTACCAACCGGAATGAATCTGTCGCCTCTCCTGATTTTCCGTTGTGATTTTGATCCAGGGCGTTTCCATTAAGGTCCTTGACTCCCGCTTTTACTAAAAGAGTATAAGTACCAAGTCCTGTTTGGGTGGTCATGGACCCAACAAATGCCTTGGTGGATTGTCCATTAACCGCGACCCAGGTCAGGGGGATCATCTTTCCAGTAGGACTGGTGAGGGATATGTTGGGAGCAAGAGTAGCCAGATTGATTGGCTCGGAAAATTCGATCCGGATTTGACTGATCTGGTCCGAACGGTTCCCTGAAAAGTCCCCGGACAAAACAAAAGGAAACACCTCATCGACCGCAAGCGTTTCCACTTCTGCCAGAGCCCTATCCAGATTGAGGCGGCCACCCGTGGTAGTTTTCCCCAAAAGGGATGCGGATAGGTCGCTTTGTTCCATTACGGCCTTGATGATTTCAACATAGCTCAAATCGGGCCGACGATCCCATAATAAGCTCAGGGCTCCTGTAACAAAGGGAGTTGCCATGGATGTGCCACTTAATAGGCCGAATTTATTCCCGGGAAGAGTGCTAATTATCTCCTCTCCGGGTGCGCCAATATCTACTGATGTCTTGCCGAAGTTACTAAACCACGAAAGTTGATCCTGTGCCGATGTGCTCGCCACCACAACCACATTGTCATGAATGAAACTGGCCGGATAGGAGGCATTTGTATCGATGTTCACCGATTCATTGCCGGCAGCTGCCACGACCAAATGTCCCTTATTCCGGGCCCTGTCCATGGCCTCGGCAAGGGTTGTGCTAAAACCTGCCCCACCCCACGAATTGTTGGAAATCCTTGCTCCTTTGGAGACGGCATAATCCAAGGCGGATATTGCCCCTGTCAAGTCACCGAATCCTTGCGAATCAAGAAACTTCAGGGCCATAATGCGGGCGTTTGGATTGACCCCGGTTATCCCGATTTCATTGTTTGCATTGGCTGCTATGATACCCGCAATATGGGTGCCGTGACCATTATCATCCATGGGATTGCCCGTCCCATTCACAAAATTGGCACCGAAAACATCGTCTACAAATCCATTCTTGTCATCATCGATTCCATTTCCCGATATTTCCGCCGGGTTGGTCCACATCCTTGAGGCCAAATCCGGGTGGGTATAATCCACTCCGGTATCGATAATGGCGACAAGTGTGCCGCCTGTTCCCTGAAATCGGGAAAGAGCTGGCAAGGCATGAATGTCCGCCCCTGGAAAACCCCCGTCAGGCCCTGGATTTGCCAACCCCCATTGTTCCTGAAATAGTGGATCATTGAAGAAAAGTTTGGAATCCATCAACCGGTCCGCTTCAACATGCAAAACGGACTTGTTAAGTGATATTTTGGCAAGGGCAGCTTCCATGGTTGTTCCGGCGGGAATCGACCACAGCCCAAGTTCCGGGAGCAAATCCCAAGTCTTTAAAAGTTGGCTTCCGGCAACCGGGTTGGGCCAATATTCCGGTCGAATCGAGGCATTTAGCGTAACAAAAATACCAGGCGTTGGATCAAAAGAAGCAGGGACTTCCCTGGATTCCAGGGATTCCAGTCGGGGAACAAACAATCCACGCATGCCCTTGCTCAAAGGGACACCCACCCAGCTTATAGTTGGAGTTGATTGCTAATTGGAAAGAGGGGCGTTTCTTCCCACTTGGTCCTTCGATCATAAGGTAGAGCCTTAATTTTTTATGAAGGAAATCCAGTAGATTTTTCACATCACTTGGCAAAAACGAACGATTATAACGGTTGAGGGAACCGCCGGAAAAATAACATTGGGTTCCTGATTTGCCTTTGTTCAAAACCAAGGGATCGAACCGAGATCCGATGGCATGCGCCAATCCCCTCTGGGGGATAAGCTTATTGTCCCAACTTTGGGGCCATCCGGTAAAGTGGATCGCTTGTATTGTTGGGTTGCAAAGCGGTGGAGAAAAACGCCCAACCAATGGCGGATCTCGTTTTCAGTCCAAGGTTTATCGAATTTGACCTGCCTCGCCAAAAAGAGAAGCTTTTCCGAGGAGGCTCCATACCTGAGAAAGTGGTAAAGGAAAAAGTCGTGCAATTCATAGGGTCCAACGGTCTTTTCGGTTTCCTGGGCGAAGGTACCATCATGAGTGAATGGCAATAGTTCCGGGGAAATAGGCGTTTCCACAATGTCCAATAGAACTTTTTGAATCGGACCATCAAACTCCTGTCGGGCAGCATACTCCACCAAAAACTTTACCAGCGTTTTGGGTATGCTTGTGTTTGGGTTGTACATACTCATGTGGTCAGCATTAAATGTGCACCACCCTAATGCCAACTCGGACATATCCCCCGTTCCAACCACAAACCCACGGTTCATCAATAGCATGGTTCGCGTTCTGGCCTGGACATTTTCAAAAACCAAATCGGGTTGTCCCTGTTTCGTTTTCAAGGCCTCCATGAACCCAACCAAGTCCATGGATTGAATGTCGATTCCAAAAGGCTTGTGCTGCAATAATTTCAACTGGTCCAAACAGGACTGACGAATATCAATCCTTGCTGACCCCGTTTTTATTTGCTCCATCAAAGTTAGGGCATTGGCAAGGGTCCGACTTGAAGTTCCAAACCCAGGCATGGTCACGGCATCAATCCAGCTTCGGCCCAAGCCCAAGCGATCGGCCACCTTGGCACACACTAATAACGCCAGGGTCGAATCCAGGCCTCCCGAGACGCCAATTGCAACCCGTTCAAGGTTTAGTTTTTCGACCCTGCCCGCCAATCCAACCACTTGGGTCTGGAAAATTTCATGGCACCGCTCCGCCAAAGTCGATGGCTCAGAAGGAACAAAGGGGTGGGCATCCACGACACGGTAAAACCTTTTTTTCGGCGGTCCATCCCCAACAGAATTGCTATTCATGCAGCAATTGCGATATCGAATAGTCGGCTCCAGGCCCTGCCCAAAGGATTTCATTCGCAGTCGGTCCGTCTGCAGTTTGGCAATATCCACATCAGCCAAAATCATTTGGCTTTCAGGATGAAACCGTTCTCCCTGGGCCAAAAGGGATCCATTTTCAAGGATCATCAGGTCCCCATCAAAGACAAGGTCGGTGCTTGATTCACCGGGTCCCGCCGAGGCATAAACATATCCAGCAATACACCTTGCTGATTGGGCGGTGGCCAGGATCCGGCGAAATGGGGCTTTCCCGAGCACGGCATTGCTGGCACTCGGGTTCAGGATCAGGTGGGCCCCTTGCATGGCCAAAAATCCACTCGGTGCTTGAGGTACCCAAAGATCTTCACAGATCTCAATCCCCATGCCAAACCCAAATGGCCTTTGGTCCGTAGGGTCCCATTTAAACACCAAATCCGTGCCAAAAGGAGTCCCTTGGAATGGGCCTGATTCCAACCAACCGCCCTGGACACCAAACCCGGGGGAGAAGTGCCTTTGCTCATAAAATTCGGAGTAGTTGGGCAGAAACGATTTGGGAACAATCCCCTTTACTACTCCCCCTAAAACGACTGCGGCGACATTGTAAAGTTTGTCGCCATTGGCCCAAGGTAAACCAACCACCAAAGCCATGTGGGGCCATTTTTCCGAATATTGAACCACTTCCGTAAAGGCTTTCATGGCTGCCTTTAGTAATTGCGGCTGGAGGAACAAATCACCACAGGTATACCCTGTAAGGCAAAGTTCCCCAAATAGTATTACATCCGCCTCCTGATCCTGGGCCTTCCCTGCCAATTGGAGGATCCGTTTTGCATTGGACGCTGGATCAGCAAGAGCAACCTTTTGGCGGGCAGCAGCAACGCGAACATAGCCGTGTTGGGAAATCGTATCGGAAGGTGGGAGATCCATGAATTGCCTCCGGGATATTTTATACATTTTTCAACCGATCCGTTTCGAGCCGACTAGCTCCCGACCCTAAGGTCCTTTGGCCAGGCGGTACAATCGTCAAGTTTTATCCAACCCTCCCCCATTGGATCCCTTTAGGCCACGATCGCCTTACCTTTATGGCGTTTCCCAGGGGGCCACCTATCGGAGGTCAGGTCCTAAACCGCTAAGATATCCTCAGGAAAAAGGAATTGGCCACCAGGCAAAGATGGGCATTGACTTCGTTCATTGGGAGTTGGGAATCCATGAGTTTCGGCAAAGAAATAATGAACCCTGATGTTATCCTGATTGGTAGTGGAGTCATGTCCTCCCACTTGGGAGCCCTTATCAAAAGTCTCGATCCAAAGGCTAGCATTCAGGTTTATGAATCGACCTCTGACCTTGCCCGTGAAAGCTCTGACGGCTGGAACAATGCTGGAACGGGCCATGCAGGCCTTTGTGAATTGAGTTACACCCCGCACAGAAACCCCGATGGATCGGTTAATGTAACAAAGGCTATTGAAATATTTGAACAGTTTGAACAATCACGACAATTTTGGAGCTACGCTGTCTCGAAAGGAATGATCCATTCCCCTAAAGAATTCATCAACTCCGTACCCCACATCAGTTTTGTCCATGGTCAGGAACAGGTCGATTTTCTCAGGTCCAGGCACCAGGGAATGTCCGCCCATCATTTCTTCCAGGATATGGTCTACACAACCGACCGAAAGACGATTGGGTCCTGGGCTCCGCTACTACTGGACGGGAGAGATGATGTCCCGATTGCCGCCACCAGGATGGACAATGGGACGGATGTTAACTTTGGTGAGGTATCCCGAAAACTCCTTGGATGGCTTGGGCAACAGCAAGATTGTGGCATTGCCACAAGGCACCGGGTGGAGGGGTTAAAAAAAACCGACCTCGGCTGGCAAATCAGGGTTAAAAACCTCGAAACAGGCAAGTATCATTTCAATGAAACAAAATTTGTATTTATTGGGGCCGGGGGAGGAAGCCTGCCACTCCTTCAAAAGTCAGCCATTCCCGAAAGCAAAGGGATTGGAGGGTTTCCCATTGGGGGTCAATGGTTGATTTGTGATAATCCCGAAATTGTAAAACAGCATCAGGCAAAAGTGTACGGCCAAGCTCTTGGGGCGGCTCCCACGATGGCCGTTCCCCACTTGGATACCCGTATACTTGACGGAAAAAAGACCCTGCTTTTTGGCCCTTTTGGCTCATGGACTACCAAATTTCTCCACAAGACTGGCCACTGGACGGATCTTCCGTTTTCCATCCGACCGGGTAATCTTTTCACCTTGATCAATGTCGGCATTCGAAACCTTGACCTTGTTGGGTATTTGGTCAAACAGGGGCTGCAAAGCATGGCCAACCGTCTGGAGACCCTCCATTTGTTCTATCCAGGTGCCAAAGCAGCCGACTGGAGGTTGATCGATGCGGGTATCCGGGTCCAAGCCATCAAGAAAACCGATGGGAAATCGGGAATCGTCCATTATGGGACCGAGGTAATAACGAACAGGGAACGAACGATTTCCGCCCTCCTTGGGGCATCCCCTGGTGCTTCTGTTTGCGTAAACATTGTCCTCGAAGTGATTCAAACATGCCTTCCCCACCTACTCCATTCGGAACAGGGAAAGGCTCGGATAAAAGAGGTTGTTCCTACTTTTGGGATGAATGCAATCCTACCCGCAAACGCCTCCAGGTTCAACGAAGTCAGCAAAAAAGCCACTGAAAACCTCCAGCTCCTGCGGGATGGCTGAACCCAAAGGAACCAGCCAATGGATAAATCCGGTATTTCCTCCCTGATTTATCGTTTTAATGCTTTGGCCAATTCCAATCGCACCAAAGGTCCGGCGCTGGAAGGCGGGCCGGCAAATGAAACCCAAAGGTCCAGTGCCTCGGTATCGAAGACCATCGTTTGAAGTGTTTTTCTGTCGAGGCGGACAGCATTCAGGCATTGCCTGATGTTTTCCACCGAAAAGGGATCTGGTTTCAGGGAATTTTCGAGGTAAGAAAGTCGCTCAAGCGATTTGAACGGGTAATTTGGTTTTTCAGGTTTGTGTTCCGCCAAACAAAAGTGGTTGGTACAGCAGGCTAAACCATTTTTGGGGAATCGCCTGAGAACCTTTTCCGGGGAGATTTCCAAAACAGCCACCTGTTTTCGATCGGCAATCAAAAGGTTGGTGGTGCAGGTTCGTTTGCATTGCCTGAGGAGGATGATTGCCTCCTCAATGGTTGTGCATTCCTCCAGGACCATCCGATAGGTAATGGCATAGGGTATGCCTTCCGGGTCGAATCGTTTCTGGCCTTGTTTGACATCAATAACTTCGTGGATGGCAAGGGCCAGGCCCGCATCATTTATGCCGGAAAGGACCCCAACCAATCCGGGAAAGCCAATGGAAACGAAACTTCGTTTCCCATGCGGTTGGTATACCGTAACCAGGCTGTACCTATGAACCTGGGCCACGGCAGGGTAATCAAGATTTCGTGCCAAAACGGTACCCTTGGCAAAAGATTTTCCAGGCTCGAGGGCCATCCCAGAGCAGAGAACAAACTTTTTGAGGTCGAACATCGTATTTCCCGCCACAAGGGATTCCCAAGTGGCACCCGATGCGGAATGAATGGTGCGAAGTTCCTCCTGATACGCTTTGGGCAAATGATCGACCATCCCCTGCCCGATTTTCAAAAGCAAGGGAAAGGTAAATTCCACGCCATAAAGCCTGGCCAAGGCCCGCGGGTACTCAAGAACTCCTGGAGCTTGGACAAGGGCCAGTTTTCCCACCGCCTCCCCCATCTCTTTTGGTGTACCCCGAACATGAAGCAGCGGAATGCCGCCGACAATTTCCATCCGGCCCGAATGGGATTGTCTGGGTTGGTAAACCAAACCTGATGGGGGCCCTTGGGTTGGAGTTTGTACCGCTAGCCATGGGGTGAGGGACACCGCAAGAAGGAGGAAAAAGGGGATTGGAAATAATCTCATGGTTCACCCTGGGATTGGAAAATGAATTTAGTTCATAATAATGGACTATATCCTATAGGACTCCGGTGAACGATGTCAGCCTCAATCCCTCTATTTCTATCCCAAAAAGCCAATCCCCAAATTGCCTTGCTCGGAGCCCAGGGTCAATTGGGGCAATGTTTTATGTCCCTTGGGTTGCCCAATTTGGTAGCCTTTTCACGGGAGGATGCCGACCTAACCCAACCCCAGAAACTGTCCAAAAAATTTAAGGATTTGGCACCGGATTTGGTTATCAATTGCGGAGCTTACAATTTGGTGGACAAAGCCGAAACCGATTATGGACCATGTACCGAAGTCAACGCTCTTGGAGTAATGCACCTGGCCCAAATTTGTAAGGAAATCGGCGCACCCTTGGTAACCTACAGCACCGACCATGTATTTGGCGGCCCCGCCAAAAGAGATTCCCTTGGTTCCCCAATTCCCTGGGTGGAAACGGACATTCCCTGTCCAATAAGTGTTTATGGGGCAAGCAAATTTGCGGGGGAATGCCTGGCCAAGGCGTCCTGGGAAAAATGCTATCTGATTCGGACTTGTGGGCTTTATGGCATTTCCGGTCCAGGAGGCAAGGGAGGTAATTTTGTCGAAGCCATCCTTCGGGCGGTTTCCCTGGGCAAACCATTGCGGGTTGTGGCAGACCAGATCTGCACACCAACCTCGGTAAAAAACTTGGCCCGGGCAACCCTTCAACTTTTAGGGCATTTTGGGCCAGGGACCTATCACCTGACCGATCAAGGGAGTTCCACATGGCATGCGTTTGCCCAAAGGATAATTCAGGAGGCAGGGCTAATGGTCGAGGTTACCCCGCTTACTTCGGCGGATTGGCCCGCAGCAGCAAAGCGCCCTGCGTTCAGCGTTTTGGGCTCCATCCACTCGGGCAATCCTCAATTTCCAAGGCAAATACCATGGCAAGATTCACTTGGGGATTACATAAAGCAAAGGGGTTCCTGAAGCCATTGGAAGGTTGATTTGGCAGGACATTTGACTTTGGGACTTGCGAAGTGGACCATGTTACCCAAAATAGCCCCATGATCGAGAATTCCCTCCCTAACCCTGATGGCAATGCGATTCCAAGGTCCCAGGAGGACCGGCGCAAGGATACCATACCTGTTGCCTTTGAACGGCGAACCGGATTGGATCGGCGCATCCCGGAAGAAAAACGGCGGATGATAGATCCCGTTACCTTCGAAAAGGAATACACGGAGGAAGAAACCGCATTCCTGAAAGCCATCGACCTTTATAAACGAATCAATCGACGACCGTTCCCAACCTGCTGCGAGGTCCTTGAGGTATTAATGGCCCTGGGCTATCGGAAGGTCGCAGAGCCCACCCCACTTCCCGGGCTGCCCATGCCAAAATCGCATCAATAATCCGTTAGCCTTATACCTCCAAACCAACCGCCCGCATGAGAGCCAAGGCGTTGCTATGGCGGGTAACACCGGGTCGCATTTTATAATCGAAATGCATTTCCTGTTCTTCCCAGCGATCGGAAAAATGGACATTGTCTGCCGGTACGCCGCTTTCCTCGGCGATCCGGGTTAGGGCCAGGTCATGCGTGGTTACGATGCCAATGGCTTCTTTGGTCATAAGGCCTCCGACAACCCCCTTTGCCCCCTCCAGTCGATCATGGGAATTGGTTCCACTGAAGATTTCATCGAGCAAAAACAGGAGGGGTGGTTTTTTGTCGCAAAGCTTGACCAAAAGCCGAACACGCTCGATTTCGGCCTGGAAACGAGATCGTCCAGCCGCCAACGAGTCAATAATTCTCATACTAGCCCCAACTTGCATAGGCGAAAGGATGACTTTGCGCGCCCGAACGGGTAACCCCGAGAGTGCCATAACGGCGGTCATACCAACCGTCCTGAGGTAAGTACTTTTTCCGGACATATTGGACCCACTGATCACCAACAGCCGAGGTTCGGTTCCTCCAAGACGAATGTCATTACGAACACAACGGGCAGAAGAAATAAGCGGGTGGCCTGCGGCATCCGCATGCAGAAAGGGAGTTTCGTTTTCCACCAGGTTAGCGTAGGTGTGGTCCGGGTTTTCAAACGCATAGGCAGCCATACTGATAAGCGCATCGAACTCACCAAGGGTGGCAAACCAATCGGCTAGATGGTCGCCATTTTTGAAACGCCACTTTTCCACCAAATGGGTAATATGAAGGTCCCAGGACAATGCCAAGGCAAGGGGGGCAAACAGGGCATTCTTTCTCGAGGTGAGTAGGTCTGCATACACCCAAAGCTTGCCAATCGCCCGCGAAGGGGTTTCCTTGCGAGCGTGGAGCCGTTTTCTGGCCTCATTCAATAGTTGAGATTTGAAATCTTTTTTCTCGATCAATCGCAACATCCCCCCCAAACGGGAAAGGTCGGTTGCCTGTTTTTCCACAATTTCAAGAACCGGTCGGGTAACACTTTTGAAAATCAGGTGAAGGATCAGGGTCACCATGAAGCTGGCCGACCAAATCCAAAGGTCCCATGTCCCGGCAATCCAGGCAAAAAAACCGTAAAAGGTGATTGCCGATAGTACCAATGCAAGGAGGCGAACTCCCAAGGGAATGCGGCTAACGGGCATTCCCCCCCATTTTTCGAGCGGATTCAAATCGACCGGAGCCGCATCTTTGGAATAGGCATACATTCGTTCACGAATGTCTCCCATGGGAGCTAATTCTCCCAAGGCTTGTTGCCGTTGGCGGATTTCCTCCGGGGACCCTGCCTGTAAAAACATCGCTGCCAATTTGTCCTCGCCGATTCTGGTTTGGCACAAACAGATCCTTTCAAAAAGGGAATGGTTGCCAAAAATATCCAGGTCCTGGGCATAGGGGTGATCATCCCGAAGAAAACGAAGGCCAGCATTTCCCCGCCCCATCCAGCGGTCGGCCATTCGTTCGATTCCCATTTCAACGGAATGGCGGGCCATTCGCTGACGAAACCACCGCCTGTTGATTCGTTCATGAATGGCCAAAAGCACGATAAATTGGACAACGGCACCAAAAAGCCACCATCCTGAAAGGGAATGGTTGGCAAAAGTAGACCAACCAAAATAGCAGCCAATCAAAGCTACCCCAAACCGGGCGAGGCCCAACCTACCCTCCCAAGCCTTCAGGACCTCCTCACCTTGGTACAACTCTTCTCTTCGCTGTGTATAAAACGCCTTGGGATCTGACTTATCCATTGCTTTGTGCGGTTCCACCTGGGTAAATGCCGGGGTGCCGTCCCCTGCAACCGGTCTGGCCAAGGAAGGCAGAAAGTCCGGCTCTTCAAGATTTGATATGATTTGGAGGCCGGGGATGATATGATAAAAATCGGGAGGGCCCATGCCATCCTGCCCAAACCCCGCCAACGCTTAGCACTAAACCCCGGAGATTTTCCCTTGCTCCGAATCGATTCGAAACGAAATGCGACTTTTTGCGATGGAATGAAACGCCGCGATTTTCTTCATGCGGGTAGCATTAGCGCCCTTGGATTAACCATTAGTCCGCAACCTGCCCGGGCAGAAGCCCAACAGGATGGGGACCACAACTGTATTTTTTTGTTTTTGGTGGGGGGCCCCAGCCACATTGACACATTCGATCCCAAACCAAATGCACCAGAGGAAATCCGGGGCCCTTTCAAGCCCATAAGTACCAAAGTTCCCGGGATCCAAATTACAGAGATTTTCCCAAGGACGGCAAAGCTCTCCGATCACTTTTCCATTGTCCGTTCTGCGTACCATACCGCGGCAGCGGTTCATGACACCGGACACCAAATGATGCAGACCGGCAAACTTTTTGCCTCTGGAGTCGAACATCCCCATGTTGGAAGCATGGTTTCCTACCTCAAAGGCTCCCGAAATGACCTGCCCGCCCATGTCTTGATGCCCCGGCCCATAGGAAGGACAGGTGGCAACTTGCCGCATGGGCAAACGGCTGGTTTTCTAGGCAAATCCCATGACCCCTTTGTGCTAAATGCCGACCCGGCAGCCAAAGATTTCCAAATTCCCGATCTACTTCCTCCGGGATACCTTCCCCCTTTGCGGACGGACCGAAGGCGGAAACTGCGTGATGCGGTTGAAGAACAATTCAAAGAACTCGACAAGACGGCCCAAGCCAAACAACTCGATGAGCAGTTTCAAAACGCCTACAAGCTCATATCCAACCCAAAAACCAGGGAATCGTTTGACCTGGCCAAGGAACCCTCCTCCATTAGGGAACGGTATGGGAGAACCCGGTTTGGCCAATCCTGCCTGTTGGCTCGCAGGTTGATTGAACGGGGGGTCCGGTTTGTCACTGTGAATATGTTTGAAACCGTATTTGATGAGATCACCTGGGACATCCACGGGTCTAGGCCTTTTACCGATATTTCCGAAATGTCCCGGCTGGTTGTCCCGAGTTTCGATCAAGGGTATTCGGCCCTTTTGGAAGATCTGGGGCAACGAGGCTTATTGTCCACTACTTTGGTGACCGCCATGGGGGAATTTGGCCGTACCCCAAAAATCAATCCGGCTGGGGGCCGCGACCACCACCCCGGGGTCTGGTCGTTCCTTATCGGTGGGAGCCGAGTCCAAGGCGGCCGTGTAATTGGCCAATCCGATGAATTGGGTTACGCACCTCTCAATCGGCCCGTTTCCCCAGGCGAGGTCGCCTCAACCATCCTCCATTCTCTTGGCATTGCCCCTCATCAGGATGTGCCTGGCCCCCAAAATCGACCGGTTCCCCTGGTGGACTACCATGCGCCTGCTATTCGCGAACTTTTTTAAGGCACACTTTTAATGCTTCATTCACACAAAGTTCCATTCGTTTTGGGCTTTCTGGTGTTTGGCCTAGGGGGATTCAACCCTTCCAAAGCGGCAGAGGCCCACCGGATAGAAATCTACCCACCACAAATGCACCTTGCGGGGCCAGGACATCGTCACGGGATCCTTGTACTTGGTAACAATCCGGGAAAACCGACCGTTTCCCTTGTTTCCCAGGCAACTTTTAGGGTTGAACCTCCTTCGATTGGATCCGTGTCCAAAACCGGAGAGTTTGAGGCAAAATCCACGGGTAAAGGTATTCTCCGCATCGGTATAAAAGGTAAGGAATTCCTCCTCCCTCTGGAAATCGGCAACACTTCACTTGGTGACAAAGTCTCCTTTGCCAACGACATCCTCCCAATATTAACCAAGACTGGTTGCAATAGCGGTTCGTGCCATGGGGCATTGGCGGGAAAGGGGGGCCTAAAGCTATCGCTTCGGGGATACAACCCGGAAGCTGACCATCATGTTTTGACCGCCCAGTTGGGTGGCAGGCGAATTGATAAAGAAATTCCCATGAACAGTTTGTTATTGCGTAAACCCCTCACGGATATCCCCCATACGGGAGGAAAGAAATGGGACAGGAATTCACACTTTGCCTTTTTGGTCATCCGTTGGATTACCCAGGATGCCCAACCGGCAAAGGAAACTGATCCAATCATCAAATCTTTGGCTTTTTTCCCCCCTTCCCTTACAGGTTTTTCCAATGTTTCCGAACCCCTTGGATTATTGATACAGGCCACCTACTCCAATGGGATAACAGCGGATGTCACCTCGCGAGCCAAGTTTTCCAGTGCAAGCGAGGATGTTGCCGGAATTGATAACGATGGTATGGTGCGGGTGGTGGGGACCGGGGAATCTGCGATTTCCGCATGGTACAACAACCTGGTTGCCACCTCACGGGTGATTTCCCCAAGGCCCGTTTCCGCGGTCAAATCCAAACCTGGAAAGTTTGCCAACTGGATCGATTTGGAGATTCAAACAAAGTTGGACGCATTGGAAATCCCTGTTTCTGAAGATTGCAGCGACGAAACATTTCTCAGGCGATCCACCCTGGACCTTTGCGGCGTTTTGCCCACCCTTAAAGACCTTGAAACTTTTCAGGCCTTGGACCCGGCAAATCGCCGGTCCAATTGGATTGATAACCTTTTGTCCAGGTCAGAATACGCCGATTATTGGACCTATAAATATTGCGATCAGTTCCTTGTCTCCACCAAAAAACTAACCCAGTCCGCAGTTTGGGCCTTTGCCCGATCCTTACGGAGGGAGGTAGCCAACAATCGTCCATGGGACCAAACATGCCGGGACCTCCTCACCTCAACGGGATCGAACCTCGACCAGGGAGGAGTGAATTTCTTCCTCATGCACCGTGACCCGGGCGAACTCAATGAGGCCATAGCCGTCACCTTCATGGGTACTTCCATCGCTTGTGCCAAATGCCACAACCACCCTTTGGAGAAATGGACCCAGGATCAATATTGGTCCATGGCGAACCTGTTTGGCCGGGTGACTTTCAAAAATGGGGTGCGGGATGATGAGGTGATTTTGATCGACGCACCCAGCGGGGATGTAAACCATATCCGGCGGGGAATCCCCATGGCCCCGCGTCCGTTGGATGGCCCAACGGTAGGGGAAAACCGAAGGGTGGATTTTGCCAGGTGGCTCACTTCCGAGAACAATGCTTGGTTTGCCAAAGCTCAGGTAAATCGCCTCTGGAAGGGGTTAATGGGTAGGGGGCTTGTGGAAAACGATGATGACCTCCGGGCAACCAATCCCCCATCCCATCCGGAACTTCTCAATCGGTTGGCCAGGGAATTTGTCCTTTCCGGTTACAATAACAAATCGATTTTGCGGCTCATCACCCAATCCAGAACCTATCAGAGGTCTTCTACCCCGATTGGTGGAAATGAAACCGACGATCGGTTTTATTCCCACCACCTGTTGAAACGATTGCCCGCCGAAGTCCTTTTGGATGCATACTCCCAGGTCACCCTGGTTCCCACCAAATTCGACGCAATCACTCCTGGTGGCGGCAATGGAAGTCAACCCTATGGAGGCTATCCCGTGGGAACCCGGGCCATTCAACTGCCTGATTCGGCTGTGGTTTCCGCATTTCTCGATTCTTTCGGCCGACCAGAAAGGAATCAGGCCTGTTCTTGTGAAAGGGGCATTGAAACCACAATAGGCCAGGCCCTCCATGTGACCAATGGAACGACACTAAACGACAAATTAAAAACAAGGGAGGGGTGGATTACACAGCTCTCCGCTGAAAAAACTTCTCCGGAGTTTGCAATGGAAAAACTTTGGCTTGCGGCACTATCCCGAAAACCAAGCCAGGGTGAATTGGCCCATTCCTTGCCAGTCCTCAAGGCTTCCTGGGGTGGGACCCCTGACCAACGGCGCGAGGTGGTGGAAGATCTTTTCTGGGCGGTGCTAACCAGTCGCGAATTCCTTTTTAATCACTAATGCACTCCTTTTAATGGATATTCCTTGATGTTTTCCTTTCTCATTCTGCTGCTGGCCCAACAAGGATCACTCACGCCACCAGCAATTGCGGTTGATGCCAAATCTGACGGGTCCCTTGTCCTTGCCGGCCAGGGTGCCAACCTGATCATCCTCCAAAAACCCACCGGTTCCAAAGTATGGACCGTCCGGGTGGTTTCCCTTGGAAAGTCTCCTTCCCGAATCACCCAAATCAAACTCTCACCATCCGGAACAAAAACGGCCGTTGGCCTTGGAATGCCCGGGGTGGAAGGAAACCTTTTGATCCTTGACCCGCTAGAGGGAAAACCCATTGGTCCCCAAATCACCGCCAAACATAGGGACCTGGTAACGGCCATTGCTTGGTCGGCGGATGAAAAGCGGATCGCCTCAGGTGGTTATGACCGAACGATCCTGGTTCACACCCTGGGGTCAAATGCCCCTCCCGGAAAAATTGTGGACCATTCCGATGTGGTTACTTCCATTGAATTTCTTCCTAAAAATTGCCTGGTTTCAACCAGTTATGACAGGTCGGTCAAACTTTTTGATGACCAGAGCCTGGTGCGCCTCCAAACCCTCGCAGACGCCACGGATTGGGGCCAAGGCATTGCGGTAAGGCAAAGCGATGGGCTCCTGGCGAGTGTTGGAAGCGATAAACTCATTCGGCTTTACCAGCGGGGCCAGGACAAATCGTATTCCTTAATGAAATCCTCCTTTGCCCATTCAGCACCCATCCTCCAGGCACGGTTTTCCCCTGATGGAAATAGTTTGGTCACTCTTGGTGAAGACAAATTCATCAAGCGATTTGCCGTTCCCCAACTCAATCAGTTGGGGGATCCAATCCCCATTGAAACCATACCCACCCGGTTTGCCCTTTCCGGGGATGGCAAAAAAGCTTGGATTTCGGACCATTGGGGCCGGGTTCGTGAAATCCTTTTTGACAACCCAAAATCCCACATTGGCCTTTGGCCTGAAACCCAACCAACCGCCCGAATCGATAAAAAAGAGTTAAGTCCTATCCGGGCGGGAACCCAAGGACAATTAACACTTCACGGGGCGGATTTGCAGTCTGTTCGGCTTTCCTCAAGCATTGCCGGTTTGATCATCCGCCCCAAGGCGATCAGCGAATCGGTGGCTACCTTTGATATCGATGCTCCACCCTCAATGGGAGGTACCAATCCCCTTATCACTGTCCAATCGGCAAATAAAACGGTTACTACTTTTCATGCCGAGGTGGATCGTTTTTCCCGCACACCGGACGATTTTCTGCGTCCTGAGCAAATCTCCCAAGGCGTCACTGTGCAGGGTTTGCTGGACAAGGCTGGGCAAGCCCGGGTTATCACGATTCCGTTAAAAAAGGGAACCGCCCTGGGCGCTGAGGTGGTGGGGACAGCGGGCAAAACTCCCAAGGAAGCCGGTTGGGAACCCGAATTGGAATTACTCCGCCCCGATGGAACCTTGATGGATAGGGGATTTGGAAAGATTGGGATCGTTGCCGACACCGGGGGCTTGCATACCCTTTCGCTTCGGGACCATCAATGGCGCGGTGGAAATGGTTTTTCCTACCGGATGGACATTGGCCCGGTGCCTGTGGTTTTAGGCGTTTTTCCACGGGTGGTGAACCCATCGAAGGACCCAATTTCCGTTGAGCTAATAGGTATTAACCTTTCCAAAGAGCCCGTTACCCTTCCGCCTCCATTTACTCATTCCCAAACCAGGCCAATCAATCTTTCCGGACTTGCCACAAGGGCGGCGGGTAAAACAGAGGTATTGGTGAGTGCAGGGGGAGAAACAACAGATTCCAGTAAACTTCTGGAGCCTGGCATGGCAGGGCAGTCGATCCTAAGTGACAAAACGAAGGAAGTCCTTTGGTCGTTTGCCGGCAAAAAAGGTCAACCACTATTGTTGGAGGCACAAGCCATGCGATTTGGTTCGCCGCTTGATCCAACGCTTGCCATTCTCGACACAAAGGGCCGACTCCTCATCCGGGCCAAACTACAATCCGTGGCAAAAACCCATGTCACCTTCCGCGATCATAATTCCTCCACTCCGGCCATTCGGCTGGATACCTGGGGGGACCTTGCTACCCACGATTTCATGTTGGCCGGAAATGACCTGATGCGGATTCGCAATTTACCCAAAAACCCGGATGATAACTGCGTGTTTACCAGTCGGAAAGGGATCCGCATCGGTTATTTGGGTACCACCCCCACACACCAACCAAACGGCCAGGATATGTTCAAGGTCCTGATTCATGCCCCAGGTACCAAACTGGCCCCCAACGGCATGCCCATGGTTGAAATACCCTGGTTTAATGACGATGGTGATGCCGATTTCCCCCAGGACTCGGTCCTGCAATTTGATCCACCGGCGGATGGAACCTACCTCGCCCGCATCACCGATGCTCGCGGAACGACCGGTCCGGGGCATTTCGTCAGGTTGGTGGTCCGAAAAACGAAGCCAGACTTTACCCTCAAAGCCGTTGTAAGCGGAAAATGGGTGGAAGGCAATTCCCAACTGGTCCAGGTTACCGCGACGCGATTGGACGGTTTTTCCGATCCCATTGAACTCTCCTGGAAAGAGGCCACGGGGTTCGTTACCCCAAAGGGCCGACTTGGTCCGCTGGATGATGAAATCTTTTTGCCAATTTTTGCCCCGACAGATCCCGGGAAAACAACTTCCCTTATATTAATGGGCAAATCAACCGGGCCAGCGAGTGTTTTGATGCGCGAGGCGACCTTAACCCTTGATAAAATTCAAAAGGGATATGGATTATCCATTAAACCGTTAAGCCCAGAAATTTCCATTCGACCAGGGTCCACCACAAAGTTTTCATTTGAGATTCAAAGACCAAAAGGGTTCGAAGGACGCATCCCGATCGAGGTCAAGGGGTTACCCCATGGTGTGCAGGTTTTGGACATTGGGCTAAACGGTATTCTGATGATTCCAGGCGTTACCAAACGCACCGTAGAAATCGCTTGTGAAGAATGGGTTCTTCCCGGGGAGGTGCCATTTGTGGTCACTGCCCGCCAGGAAGGAAAAGACGAGATACCCTCGACTCCGGTGATACTTAAAATTGGGCAAGCACCCCATTCGCCCAGGAACTGACAATCCCAAGCGTTGTCAGGGAAACGCCAGGGGACCTAGACTTTTGCTTTTTCCCGAATCTTGGTTTGGCCAAACGGGTTGACTATTTTTTTCTGGGGCCCCAGCGCTACCACGGTGGGATGAAGGCAAGAATAGCGATCAATGAGTTGCTTGAGTGAGTGCTGATTGACCTTTTCGTAATTTCGAATTTCATCGTCCAGGGAGCGATAGTGCTTGAGGTAGGTCCAATCGCTTCCGATAGCCATCATTCGTGTTGAGGGTTTTTCGCTTGCCCGAACCAATCGTGCCAACGCTTTGTTACGGGCCTGATTGAGTTCATCATCGGTAATCCCTTTTGCCTGCAGCTCGGTCAGGATTTTTTGCACCTTGGCGATATTGCCGTCCGATTTCTCCGGATTGCAAACGAGGGAAACATAATAGGCCCCGGTACCATCGTATTCCTGATAGGAGCAGTCCGCACTTTCCGCATCTGCGGTGTCAACAAGGCCCCAATGGAGCCTACTATTGCCAGCCTCCCCCAAGACCATTGCCATAAGGCTTGCTGCATACCGCAAGTGATGGGCAGCAGGTGGTCCCGGGTTGACAAAGACGACATATTGTTGTTTGACATCGGCCTTTTGTTCGACCAAAAACTCCCCGGTTCCGGTTGTTTGGCGAATGTCATTCCGCCGGGCAACCCCCTCCGGCCAATCCTCACAAACCCGTGCCAATTGATTACGAACGCGATTCCATTCAAAATTTCCCGTAACCGCAACGGTCACATTTCCGGCCACATATCGCCTGTCGTAATACTCGCGCATTCCCGTGGATTTGAGGGAGGTAACCGATTCCCTTGTACCCAAAACCGAATGGGAAAGGGGATGGGTTCCGAAAAAATGGGATTTGGCCGTTTCACAAATTTTCCAGGAAGGCTGGTCCTCGTACATCTCAATTTCTTCGAGGATAACTTTTTTTTCCATCTCAAAGTCTGTTTCCCGTAGGGCAGGCTGGAGAATGTCCCCGAACAGGTCTATCAGCCTGGGCAGGTATTCAGGAAGAACCGAACCGTAATAAACGGTATTTTCTTCGCTGGTAAAGGCATTGCTTGAGGCCCCAATTCGGTCAAGCTCCTTGTTGACCTCTATCGAATCGCGTTTTTCACTCCCTTTGAACACCATGTGTTCAAGGAAATGGCTCAAACCGGATTCACCCGGGTTTTCGTCACGCGAACCTGTGCGGACAAAAAATCCAATGGCACAAGACCTCGAGGAGGGGTTTACCTCTCCAATGATTTTCAGCCCATTTTCAAGATCGTCTTCTTCGAATGACATTAGGGGCTCACTTTTTCTTTGGGGTGGTTTTTACAGGATTGCCAGCCGGTTTTGCTTTGGTTGCCACAGGCTTATTTTTTAATACTTTGGTCGGGGTTATTTTGGATTTGCCTGGCTTGGAATCCATGACAGCCTTTGCTGGTGCCGGTTTTATGGGTAACGGTTTCCTTGTAACTTCTTTTTCAATCAAAGCGGCTTTTGGCTGGGCCTTTTCCCTGGAAGCACCCGCTTTTCCCATTTCTGGTCCCATGGTGACCTGGGTAATTTGCTTGGGGGCATACTTCTTGGCGTATTCCAGAATGGATTTGGGGGTTAAGGCATTGACGGCAGCCTCGATTTCCTCAAGCGTCCTAACCCGCCCCAAATAGAACCAATCACTGGCAATCGACGCTGCCCTGGTCATGGAGCTATCCTCCTGCATAAGGAGTGCAGTTTTCAAACCCACTTTTACCTGGTCGACCTCTTCCTTGGTAATCCCTTCCGAAATTCGGGCAATTTCCCGCTTGACCGAGGCAAGGGTAAGCGGTGCGCGATCGTTGGTTGTTCCCGCATAGGCAAAGATGGCTCCCCGATCCGGAAGGGAAACATGAGTTGCCCAAACAGCATAACAGAGCCCCTGCTTTTCCCTCACTTCGGTGAATAATCGGGAGCTCATGCCGCCACTTAGGACATTAACAAAACCTTGGGCCTGATAATAATCAGGATGGGAAGGATGGACGCTGTCCCAAGCCAGGGCGATTTGGGTTTGCTGGGTTTCCTTTTCAATATGTGCGGTTGATGGACCCCGTTTTCCGGGCTTGATGGTGGATTCCTTGCCATGGGTCCAACCGGAAAAATATTTTTCCACCATACTGAAAACCGCTGTGGTGTCGATTAAACCTGCCACGGAAAGGATGCTGCCTTTGGCGTGGCCGTGCCGCTCCCAAAAGGCCCTGAGACTTGCATTGGAAATACCCTTGATTCCTTCCGGGGTTCCATAACGGCTGTTGCAATAAGGATGGGGAAAATGGTTGCTTCGCAACTCTTTTATGACCTGGCCGCGTGGTTCATCATCCAGACCCTGAAGCTCCTGCAGGGCAAGTTCTTTTGCGGAAGGTAACTCCAGGGGGGGAAGCTTTGCGGCAAGCACTACATCCCGGATAAAACCCAACATGTCCTCGATTTTATCCGCCAATCCGGAGGCTGTTATCCGAAGATGGTGGGGGCCGACGCTGCATTCCAGGTCGATTCCAAGCCGATCCAGGGCTTGGGCAAAGGCCTTGCTGTCCAATTTGCCCGCTCCCCGTTCGAGCATTTCGGACAGGACATTGGCAATCCCTTCCTCACCATGGGATTCATGGACAAATCCCGCAGGAATAAGCAGATTCACCACAGCGGAACGAACATGATCCATTCGCTGACCCAGTATGGTCAAGCCATTCCGAATCGTTGTTTGCAGAGTTTGGTAAACCACCACGATCCCTCTACTTTCTTGGATACCTTTTTTTCTAGGTGCGGAGTTTGGGGACCTCGACCTCTTCGCGGCTCTGGTTCAATACCTTGGGTTGACCAGGACCGGTTTTCTCCCCGTGGGATCCCTGAATGGAGGGGATCGCTTTGGTTGGAACCGAGCCTGGCGCCCTGGGAACAAACGGTTTGGCAAAGCGATCCGCCACCGCAAATCCCAGGGACCGGTACAAACCAACCGCCGCCTGATTGCCTTCCGTTACCTCAAGTCTAACCCGAGCCATTCCCCACTGTTGCAAAACAATGGCAGAACGATTGAGAAGTTGGCGACCCAAACCCTTACCCCTATGTCCCTCAATCACCCCAATGTTGTGCAGGTTAACTTGCCCAGGGGTGTCGCCCATGATTTGAATCATTGCTATGGGTTGAATACCTTGGCGCATCAAAAAAGTGGCCGAAGACCAAAAATGACTGTTGGAGGCAACCATTTTAACCAATTTGCGACAACCCTCCAGCGAGCGAAAACTGGGAATGATTTCGGCATCCTGGGAGGATAAAAAGGAATGAAACAGGACTTGGGCATAATCTTCCTGGTCGGCCCAATTCCAAGGGCAAATCCGGTACCCTTGTACCTGGTCCGAGGGTTGGATTGGGTGTCTCCAAAGGTCTAGTTCCATACGCAACCGCCAAAGGTGGGCCGTGGGAACCCCGAAGGGGCTCGCCTGATTGGAAGTGGGGTCTTGCCCGGGTCGGGTTTGGCTGGACGAATAGGTCATGATGAACCATTGTCTTTTAGGTTTTTTAGGATTTTTTTCTAGCCGGTCAATCAAAATAACGAATTGCCATTCCCAATTCCCATAAACTTGGGCATTTGGAAATCACCAAGGAGGGTTTTCGCTTCCCACCTTGAAAGCCATGTCAGTCGCTTTATCAAATCACTTACCAGCCGACGGAATTGGAAATTGTCCTTTTTTCCGTTCACCATTCCAAAGGGTCAGCCACAATTATGGCCAATAACTCCCAGATTACGAGCGTCCTCCGGGAAACCCGGACATTTGCCCCGAATCCCACTTTTTCCCGCACCGCTCATGTGGGATCCATGGACCAGTACCGACGCCTTTGGGAATCCGCCAAGGACGATTTGGCTGGGTTTTGGGCGGAACAGGCAAAAGATTTGGCTTGGTTCAAAACTTGGCACACCACCCTCGAATGGAAGGCCCCCCATGCCAAGTGGTTTGAAGGCGGACTGATTAACGCCTCCTACAATTGTCTCGATCGCCACCTGATTGCGGGACAAAACAATAAAGCGGCCCTCATTTGGGAAGGGGAACCAGGCGATACCCGGACCCTTACCTATCAAATGCTCCACCGGGAGGTCTGTAAATTTGCCAATGGCCTCAAACGCCTTGGGGTTGCCAAAGGGGACACCATAACCATCTATATGCCCCTGGTCCCGGAGTTGGTCATTGCGATGTTGGCGTGTGCCCGCCTCGGCGCGGTCCATAGTGTGATTTTTGGCGGATTCAGTCCGGAAGCCGTTGCGGACAGAAACAACGATTCCAAAAGCAGAATCCTTATCACCGCAGATGGGGGCTGGAGGCGGGGAAAAACGGTCCCCCTCAAAGCTAATGTCGATTTGGCGATGGAAAAATCACTCACCATTGAAAAGGTAATTGTTCTTCGGCGAACCGGGCAAGACATTGTAATGAAACCGGGACGGGACTTGTGGTGGCACGACCTAACGGCCGGACTGGGAGGGGATTGCCCTGCGGAACCCCTCGATAGCGAACATCCCCTTTTTATCCTTTATACCAGCGGCTCGACAGGAAAGCCCAAGGGGATCTACCATACCACCGGAGGATACCTGTTGGGCGCACAATATACCCATAAATTGGTTTTCGATATCAAACCTGATGATGTGTATTGGTGTACCGCGGATGCCGGGTGGATAACCGGTCACACCTACCTTGTCTATGGACCGTTGGCCAATGCCACGACCATCGTTATGTACGAGGGTGCGCCCAATCATCCCTCTGAAGATCGTTTTTGGGAGATTATTGCCAAATATGGAGTAACCGTTTTCTACACGGCACCCACCGCCATCAGGGCATTCATGAAATGGGGTGACCAACACCCGAAACGCCATGACCTTTCCAGTCTCAGGCTTTTAGGATCGGTTGGCGAACCCATCAACCCGGAAGCCTGGATGTGGTATCACGAAACCATTGGTGGCGGTCGCTGTCCTATTGTGGACACCTGGTGGCAAACAGAAACGGGTGCGATCATGATCGCCCCCCTTCCAGGGGCGGTAACCACCAAGCCTGGGTCCGCAACCTTTCCTTTGCCTGGCATTGTCATTGATATCGTTGACAAGGATGGGAAAACTGTCGGCACCAATGAAGGCGGTTTTTTGGTCGTTACAAAACCATGGCCCTCGATGCTTCGCACCCTATACCGGGATGATGAGCGCTACCAAAAAACCTATTGGGACCAACACCCGGGGATTTATTTTACGGCCGATGGGGCCAGGCGGGATGAAGATGGTTACATCTGGATTATGGGCCGGGTTGACGATGTTCTCAATGTTTCCGGCCACCGGTTAAGCACCATGGAGGTCGAATCCGCCCTGGTCCAGCACAAGGCGGTAGCCGAGGTGGCGGTGGTAGGGAAACCCGATGACCTCAAAGGAGAGGGAATATCCTGCTTTGTCACTCTCAAAACGGGCATTGAGGCAACCGATGTCCTCAAGGCAGAGCTGCGCGATTTTGTTGTCCAGGTGATCGGGGCTCTGGCCCGACCGGATGAAATTAGGTTTACCGAGAGTTTGCCCAAAACCAGAAGTGGGAAAATCATGCGACGGCTTCTTCGGGACATTGCCTCCGGCCACCAAATCACGGGAGATACCTCCACGCTGGAAGATTATTCTATCCTGGCGAATTTGCGCAGCGACCAGGAGTAACCGATTTCAGTCTTTTTCCCGGTTTTGTTTACCATTGTGGCCTTTGGCCCAAGGTCTCGGAAGGATTTGGGTTTTGTATGGGATCAATTCAAACGGTTGCGGCTTTCGTTGGCCTTTTGAATTAATCTTTCAATCTCCAGGGTGCCTGCTGCTCCCAGGGCGCTTCGCCACTGTTGAAGGTTGAGCAAATATTGATCCAGAGCCTCCAGGACACTTTGGCGATTGGTGTCAAAAATCGGTGCCCATATCTCGCTAAGACCGCTTGCGATCCGGGTGGTATCACGGAATCCCCCTGCAACGAATTCCTCCCATTTGGGCGGCAAGGATTGTGTGAGGGCAAAAGCGGCAAGGTGGGGCAAATGGCTGGTATAGGCCACAATACTATCGTGTTCCTTGGCGCCAATTCTAGACACTTTGGCACCCAACTGTTTCCAAAAATCCCCCAAGGAATCCAATGTCCTCTGGGAGGCGGTTCCAGGAGTTAGAAACACCCATTTTCCCACAAAAAGGATGTCTTTATTGGTTTCCGGACCCGTCTTTTCCGATCCCGCCATGGGATGGGATCCCGCATGGCATATGCCCGGTGGAATTTTTTTCCCCAGGGTGGTCTCAATCCTTTCACGGGTGCTACCCATATCCGTGAAAACAGCCCCTCGTTTGGCATGCTGTGATGCTTCCAACAAGGTAGAAACGATTTGGTCCACGGGGGCGGCACAAACGATCAGGTCGGCATCTTGCACCGTCTCCCTGATGGTTGAAAATACATGATCCACGATTCCGGCGGATAATGACCATGCCGAACGACCATACAGTGGATCATAGCCTCTAAGGTCCACACCCGGTGGGCCAAATCGCCTGACCGAGGCGGCTAGCGACGCCCCCATGAAGCCCATACCCAAGATCGCTATTTTTTGAAAGATAATCATTTGGCAGGTGATTTTTCCCTGGGTGGAACTGCCTTGATTTCCGTTTTGGGTGCCCCAGAAGCCACTGCCATACTTTTGCGAATTTTTGCCATTAATTCCTGGGACAAAAGGGACCCATGGTCCTTTCCTTCCACCAATTCCACGATGGCGGTGGGATCGAGTTTATCCATTTTTGCCTTCAAGCGAACAACAGCACCCTCCAAAAGGAAAGTATCCTGGGTCCCCATATACACGCGAATGCGCCCCTTGAGCAGTTGGGAATGGGTGGCCCATTCTCTCTCAATTTTCGCCACAATATCATACGGCATCCAATGTTCAAACACCGTCCTGTCGGTTTTCCCCGTATCATCCCAAAGTGGTTTTGGCAGGCCGTTTTCACCCACCGGACCAAACACCGCCTGAAACGATTGAAGCTGACCACCGCGACGCATCGGTTGTTCCATGAGGTAAAATTCCCGATAAATCATTTGCCTTAGGCCCCGGCTTAAGGGACGAGGATTCCCCTTTGGATCCGTAAAAACATTGTCGGATGGCTGATATAAATCAATTTTCTGAAAGTCATGAAAATCTACAGGATCCGGAGAAGTGGACCAAGTCCCTCCAAAATAGGCAGGATAGGTCACCATCAACCAAAGGCTACTCCAGCCACCTGAGGAATGACCTGTAAGGAGGCGAAAATCCCGTTTGCCTCCGCAATGAAATTGTTTTTCGATTTCAGGCAAAAATTCGGTTACAAAAGCGGTTCCAACAGGCCCATTGTTATCAGAATCGGCAAAAACATGATGACCAAGGCGACAATTCGGATCAGGAACCACCACGACAAAATCGACACCCTCGAAGCGGGTTCCTCCTTGACGGGAATAACGGCCATGCGACCGATGATCGCCGCCAAATCCACTGATGTCCACCAAAAAGGGATACGCTGTTTTTCGGGTGGGATCAAAGCCTTCCGGGAGGACAACCGCTGCCTGTTGATAGACATCCTTTTTGTGAAATGCACTTAAAAGGGTACTTTTGATTCGTACCAATTTCACCCGTTCAGTCGTCCGAAAGGTATCCTCCCCTATCACCTTGTCCAAAACAATTTTGGTTTCCAACCCCACTTTGGGATCCCAATCGATTTTCGGGATGGCCCCCCAAATATTGCCCGGACTGGCGGAATAACTGAGTCCTCCCAAATCACGGTCCATCACTGCCAAAAGGGATGTTTTCTTTTTGGCGATTTTTCCCAATTCCGCAGGATAACCCTCTGTTCTGGAACCAATTTCCAAGGATTCTCCCGCCTTCCAATTTTTGACATCCACAAAATGGTGAGGATTGGGATTGCCCCAGTTGGGCATTCTGGGAGGAGAAGGATTGTCTCCAGGTATCCAAAGCAGATGGACCCGACCCGTAAAGGGCCCGACAAACAAATTGGCATCGTAACGGAGTTCAATGCGAACCGGGTCCGGTTTGGCCAACTCCAAGGTTTTTGGGGAGTTGGCTTGATGGCATAATAAACCGGCCAATACAAATAGGTCGAGGATCATTGAATACTCCCTTGGAGCTGAAGCAGTTGAAGTTCGGCGGAGCTTGGTCTAAGGTAGAGTGGCTCCGCAATATCTGAATCATTCCAATCACCTTGTACAATGCGTTCAAAAACGATTCCACCAAAAATACCCGGTTCCACCTTGCCGTTCTGAATGGTTCCATGGTGTCCTGATTCCTCCAAAACTTTAGTGAGGTTGGTTCCGGGAGCCAAAAGTACAGGCATCGACGGCATGGTACCCGTGCGCCATTGTTCTAACGGGGAAAGGCCAAGGTCCCCCACTGGGTTACCCGCCAAGCCAAATTTTTGATGATAGACCCACCCCTTGAGGGCATCACCCAGAACTTCAAATTCGGGGGGGCCAGATACCCAATCCGGTGGCCGGTTCCGGGCCAAAAGGGAAAAGGTGGGCACAAGCATCAGGTGACAATCGGTGGCAAAACGAAACGCAAGAGCGGACGCAATCCCAACCCGAAGGCCGGTGTAGCTTCCCGGGCCCTGACTTACGGCAACAACCCCAACGGACCTGGGATCCATTTGCCGTTCCATAAGGATTTCGCCTACCAAAGGGGCAAGGTCCCGGGCATGACGCCGGTTTTCGTCAAGGGCCCGCAAGGCAACCAGATTCCCGGCCTCACTCAAGGCAACGAATCCCTGACCTCCCGAGGTTTCTAAAAGGAGTGCAATCACGAATTTTCCAGTTTTCTTAGGATTGGGTGATTATATTGAACACATCTGGAGGAATAAACGAATGGTTGGCTGGAAACTTTGCACAGACGGCGGGTCCCGGGGGAATCCGGGGGAGTCCGCTTGGGCATTTATTCTCGAATCACCCACTGGGGAAAAATTTGAACAGGGCGGGTTATTGGGAATCACCACCAACAATTGTGCTGAGTATGAAGGGGTCATTCATGGACTTACTTTTGCCCTTGGTTTGAAGGTGGAACGGCTTGATCTATACAGCGACAGCGAATTGATAGTCAAGCAACTGCTAGGGGAATTCAAGGTCAAACATCCCGATATGATCCCCCTTTGGCAGGAGTCGAAAAGGTTGCTCAAGGGGTTTCAAGGCGAGGTAGGAATCCATCATATCCGCCGTGAGCTTAACAAAGATGCCGACAAGCTGTGCAACCTTGTTCTTGATGGCAAATGGGTGGGGGCCAAGGGGCACCCAAGTCCGAAAAATTCCTCTGGAACCAAGGTTGGCGCCAATCCCCAAACCATAACGGGAGAAGCAACCTTGGCGGCCATTCGGGCGGTTTTTGCCCGTTATGGAGCGTTTATTAGCGAAGAGGAGGCATCGGATGCGGGGATCATGCTTAGACAGATCCTGAATTAGGATTTGATTTATTTGATCCTTAAAGGCAATCCTTAAAGGCAATAATGCCTTAAGTGGTTTGGCTCAATGGTTTTGGTTTAGCCACATAAAATAGCAAATGGGGAAAGGTTAAAATGGGGTGAAGGACATTTTGAAAAGGCAAAATGGTCATGATCAAGGCTCGGCGATTTTATACAACCGATTCCCTCGCTCGACAGCCCCTTCTTTGGCAGGCCGGGGGCGATCTCCAGTGTCGCCGAACGAGCCTTTCTTTTTAATTGTTTTTCATTCCTCATTCCCCCCAAATCCGTAACAAGATTGCGACCGCCAGTCAGGCCTCATTTCGCAAATGGCAAAAGGCCGAAATATTCTTTAGAATACTGGAGTATCTTCGAAAAAAGCATCCAGAATGGTCTAAAAACCTGATGTTAACTATTATCAGGCCTCACTTAGCGCTTCCAGCCATCACCGATATTCCGTACCAATGTTCATTTTTGGCCTTGACAACCGATTTTCCAATTGCAAAAATGCGTATGCGTTCACGGGATTTTGAGATTTTAGTTGACACGAGTGGGTCTTTCCAGCGATACCAGCTGGCATGCAGACACTCATAAAACTTTTGGAAACGGTACACGATCTCGAGACTTTACTCAGATGTGCCAGGGAGGAGATCCGTTTCCTTCGTAAAAAATGTGAATTGGTTAGTATTCTCCACATTACTTGTGAAATGTGGCAAACGGATAACATCCGCCTTAAAGCCGAAAATGCCCA
>SXGS01102352.1_pt1 | contig 37662 bp, 34 predicted proteins | sample 3174681 | NCBI WGS metagenome assembly SXGS01 (sample SAMN11356861, study PRJNA531348) | freshwater metagenome | isolation source: freshwater sample F1-80 | place: China: Fuxian Lake, Yuxi | collected 2017-12-25
ATTTGGTGCAGCAACAGGTTGAGCTACTCGAACTCCTCGTCCTAAAGCATCTGCATATAATCCTACGTATTCCATAAGTGCGGCCCCGGTTGAAACACCGGGGCCGCACTCGTTTAACCTGGTCTCTAGCCCACGATCGGCTTGATCCGATAACGTCCGCGCCCCGAGCACACCTCGACCCACGCCCGAGGGTGCAGCAGATCAGTGCAACAGTTTGAGCCCGATCACGCAGCCCACGATGCCCAGCAGCAAGAGGATCTTGAGCAAGGACACGGTCTCAGTCCCAGTCAGCATGGCATAGGCCACGGTCAATACCGCGCCGATGCCCACCCACACCGCATAAGCGGTACCCACCGGCAGCGTGCGCATCGCCCAGGCCAAGCCGATCATGCTCGCAGTGACCGAGACCCCGAAGACGACGCTTGGCCAGAGCTTGCTGAACCCTTCGGACTTGCCCAGGGCCGTTGCCCACACCGCTTCCAGGACGCCGGAAATCACCAAAATAATCCATGCCATGATTCACTCCTTGCGCCGTCTTGTCGCTGGCCGGGTACGGCGCACCTCGTCCGGGTGCCTTCGGCGATCCAATCCTTTCACATTCGCCCTCGGCGTACTTCCGCGAAGATCTGCGACAGGCTCTAGCAATGCCCGCAGCCCGCGGACTAGGATCAATGCAGAGGAGCGATCTGGCTCCGGTAATCGAAAGGAGGTGCCCGTGGGTTTATTTGACGAAATCAAGGGCAAAGCCGGGGATTTGGTCGGTGGCAATAAAGACGCCATCAAGGACGGCATCGAGAAGGCTGGCGATTTCATCGACAGCAAGACCGGTGACAAGTTCAAAGACCAAATCGACTCGGTTCAGAGCACTGTCGGAGGTCTCGTGGACAAGCTTTCCGGTGGAAACGCCGAAGCTGCCCCGGAAGCTCCGGCAGAAGCACCTCCTGCCGCTGAAGCGGCGCCGGAAGGCGAAGCGCAGCAGGGCTGAGACCCGGTTCCACGATTTGTCAAAGGGGTGCCGGCACCGCCGAGAGGCGACGCCGGCACCTTTGGCGTTTAACCGGTCCCCCGCCAACTGCACCCCTCCTCAACTGTCCCCCCTCCTCAACTGTCCCCCCTCTCGGCTGTGCCCCGTCGTGCGGCCCCGAATTGCGGCCAAAAATGCTTAGCCGGCACTTGTTTCGCAGCGGCTAGGGCCTAGGATCGTTCCGAACCGATCGATCTGACCCGAGGATCCAGCATGCCCGCAAGTACCCTGAGCCCTAGCCTTTCGCGTCCAGTGGTTGCCGGAATCGTCACCGCATTGGTCGGTTTCACTTCCTCTTTCGCGGTGGTGCTCGCCGGTCTGCACGCAGTGGGCGCCAACGACGCACAAGCCGCATCGGGGCTGCTCGCGTTGACCGTGGCCTTCGGGCTCGGCATCGTCTTCCTCGCCTGGCGCAGCCGGCTTCCGATCACCTTGGCCTGGTCCACCCCGGGTGCGGCGCTGCTGGTCAGCACCGGCACCGTCGACGGCGGTTGGCCCGCGGCCGTCGGCGCCTTCCTGCTCGTCGGGCTGCTGATCATCCTGACCGGGCTGCTGCCGGCCTTCGGCCAGTTGCTGAGCCGGATCCCCAGCGCGCTGGCCCAAGCGATGCTGGCCGGCGTCGTGCTTTCGCTGTGTTTGCAGCCCTTCAGTGCGCTCAGCGCCAATCCCCTGCTGATCGCACCGGTGATCCTCAGTTGGCTCATCATGGTCAAAGTCGCCGCCCGTTGGGCCGTGCCGGTGGCGTTCGCCGTGGCTTTGCTGGTGATCGGGATCTCGCTGGCCAGCAGCGGAACCCGGATCGCCATTGGCAGCATGCTGCCCGCTTTCACCTGGACCACCCCGGGATTCAGCTGGCAGGCCATGGTCGGCATCGCTTTGCCGCTGTTCATCGTGACCATGGCTTCGCAGAACATCCCGGGCGTCGCGGTGCTCAGCTCCTTCGGATTCCGCACCCCGTGGCGCCCGTCGATGCTGGTGACCGGGCTCGGCACCGTGTTCGGCGCGCCGTTTGGCGGGCACGCGATCAACCTGGCCGCGCTCAGCGCGGCGCTGGCCGCCGGAGACGAAGCCGGACCGGACAAAAACCGGCGCTGGATCGCCGCGTTCAGTGCCGGCTGGGCCTATTTGGTGCTGGCGGCGCTGTCCGCTGCACTGGTGACCGTGGTCGTGGCCGCTCCGCGCGGCGTGATCGAAACCGTTGCCGGTCTGGCCTTGATGTCGACCTTCATCGGCTCGATTTCGGCGGCGTTCGCGCAGCTCGAAGAACGGGTCGCTGCCGGGATCACGTTTTTGCTGGCCGCCTCCGGTTTGAGCTTCGGCGGCATCGGCGCGGCTTTCTGGGCTCTGCTCGCCGGGCTCTTGGTCCGCTGGCTGCTGGCTGCCCGGAAGCCCCAATCCGCTCCGGCTCCCGAGGCGCCGGCCCCGCCGGCTCCGGACCGGCCAGCCTGAGCCGACGCCGGATCCGGCCGCCGGTTCAGGCCGCTTTCTGCGCTTCGCGGGCCAAAGCGGTCAGCCTGGACACCGCGCGGAAATACTTCTTCAAATACCCACCGGCCATCATCTCCGCACTGAACAGCTGGTCGAACGGCACCCCGCTGGCCAGGATCGGCACATCCCGATCGTAGAGCCGGTCTGCGAGCACCACGAAACGCAGGGCCACGCTCTGCTCGGTGATGGTCTGCACATTCCGCCAGACCACGGCATCGATGCCGTCGACGAGTTGCCGGTACCGGCTCGGGTGCACCCCGGCCAAGTGGTCCAGCAGCCCGGCGAAGTCGTCGACCGCCACGGTTTTGCCGGCGAATTCGCTTTCCATCGCGGCGTCGAGCGCGGCGGGTTCCAACGGTTCCGGCGGCGTCGGCAGGCCCCGGTGCCGGAAGTCTTCGCCGTCGATCCGCAATACCTCGAATTGGTCGGCCAGGACCTGGATCTCGCGCTGGAAGTCCACTGCGGCGAACCGCCCCTCGCCCAACGAACCAGGCAGGGTATTGGAGGTCGCTGCCAGTTTCACTCCGGCATCGGCCAGCTCACGCATCAGCCGGGACATCAAGACGGTGTCGCCGGGATCGTCCAATTCGAATTCATCGATGCAGACCAACTTGTACTGCTTCAGCGCGTCCACAGTTTTCCGGAAGGACAAAGCGCCGACCAGATTGGTGTACTCGACGAAGGTCCCGAAGGCCTTGGGCCCGGGCGCCGCATGCCAGAGCGAGGCCAGCAGGTGGGTCTTGCCCACGCCGAAGCCGCCGTCCAAGTAGATCCCGGCTCGGGATGCGGGTTTCTTCGCGCTGAACAGCTTCCGCAGACCATGCGCCTCGGTGCCGCCCACCGATGCCGCGAACTTCCGCAGTGCTTCGACTGCGGTGCTCTGCGTGGGCTGTGCCGGGTCCGGGCGGTAGCTGTCGAAGGAAACGTCGCCGAAGCGCGGCGAGGGATAGAAACCCTGCAGCAACTCGTCGACGGAGACCGCGGGCTTGCGCGTAGCGAGGTGTTCGACCTGAACCAAAATCAATCCATTCCGGGTGCCCGCGGCACCGAAAAAACTCCACAAAGCTCCGCCGTCGGGAATCGGCGATGCACAGCAAGGATACCGGTACCGGGGCGGCCATGTGTCTTTCCGTGACCTCGGGAAGCAATTCGCTTCGGTGCTTGTTGCCCTGATCGTTAAGCTGATGCCAAGGTGATGCACCGCCGATGACCAGCCGATCTGACAGGAGTTCCACCATGAGCCTCGCCCCCGAAACCGACGCCGCGAACGCGACGAAATTCGCCGACTACGCACACCCCGAGCGTCTCGTCTCCACGCAATGGGTTGCCGATGCGATTGCCGCCGGCAAAGCCGGGACCGCCGAACTCGCGATCGTGGAATCCGACGAGGACGTGCTGCTCTACGAGACCGGGCACATTCCGGGCGCGGTCAAAATCGACTGGCATACCGATCTCAACGACCCGGATACCCGGGATTACATCGACGGCGCCGCGTTCGCCGAACTGCTCGGCAGCAAAGGGATCGGCCGGGACACCACGGTGGTCATCTACGGCGACAAGTCCAACTGGTGGGCCGCCTATGCGCTTTGGGTCTTCACCCTGTTCGGGCACGAAGACGTGCGCCTGATCGACGGCGGCCGGGACAAGTGGCTCGCCGAAGGCCGTGAAGTTTCCACCGAGACCGCTACTCCGGTCGCCGCCGAATACCCCACGGTGGAGCGCAAGGACGAAGCGATCCGCGCTTTCAAAGACGATGTGCTGCAGCACTTGGGCCAGGGCCCGCTGATCGATGTCCGCTCCCCCGAGGAATACACCGGGGCCCGAACCTCGATGCCCGCATACCCCGAAGAGGGCGCCCTGCGCGGCGGCCACATCCCGACCGCCGCTTCGGTGCCGTGGGCGAAGGCCGCGGCCGACGACGGAACCTTCCGCAGCCGCGAAGAGCTGGAAGCGATCTACCTCGGCGGTGCCGGGCTCAAAAGCGGCGACGACGTCGTGGCGTATTGCCGGATCGGCGAGCGCTCCAGCCACACCTGGTTCGTGCTCAAGCACCTGCTGGGCTTTGAAAACGTGCGCAACTACGACGGGTCCTGGACCGAGTGGGGCAATGCGGTACGGGTTCCGATCGTCAAGGGTGAAGCACCCGGCACGGTCTAGGACTACGCTGGAAACGTGACTGATACTGCTATCCCGACCGCGTTGGCGGAGATCATCGACGACTTCCAGGCGCTCGAGGAGAAGGAACGGCTGCAGCTGCTGCTGGAATTCTCCCGCAGCCTGCCTGCGCTGCCGGAGCGGCTGGCAAACCACTTGGAGTTGCTGGAGCAAGTGGTCGAATGCCAGTCGCCGCTTTTCCTCACCTTGGAAAAGGCCGACGACGGCGCGGTGCAGCTGTACTTTTCGGCACCGGCCGAAGCCCCGACCACTCGCGGCTTCGCGAGCGTGCTCTATGAAGGGCTCAATGGCCGTACCTCGGCGGAGATCTTGGCGGTACCGGACGACATGCCGGAAAAGCTCGGCCTGATGCGGGCGCTGACCCCGCTGCGGCTGCGCGGCATGTCCGCGATGCTCGGCCGGATCAAGCGCCAACTGCGGGATTTGGACGCCGCCTGAGGCCATGCCGAAACGGAGCCCCGGCGGCACCCCGGCCACGGATCTGCTCGACGCGGCCGGGGTGCGCTATCGGCTGCACAGTTTTCCGCATGCGGCTTCTGCTCCGGCCTACGGTCTGGAAGCCGCCTCGGCGCTCGGCGTCGCACCGGAGCGGGTCTTCAAAACCCTGATGGTCTCGGTCAGCGGATTGCCGGGCGAACCCGATCCGGTGCTGCTGGCCGCCGTGGTCCCGGTTTCCGGCAGCCTCGATCTGAAGGCTTTGGCGGGCGTGCTCGGCGCGAAAAAGGCCGAGTTGGCCGACCCGCTGCTGGCGCAGCGCCGCACCGGTTATGTACTCGGCGGGATATCACCCTTGGGTTCGAAGCATCCGCATCGCACGGTGCTCGACGAAAGCAGTTTCGATTTCGAGACCGTCTTCTGCTCCGCGGGGCGGCGCGGCCTGGAAATCGAACTCGCCCCGGCCGAATTGGCCCGGCTGATTCCGGCCGACGTCGCGGCGATCGCGAAGGCCTAACGCACGGTGCCAGCGGCAGCCCGTTCCGCGATCCGCATCGCCCGCCCGCAGCACAGCACCAGGAGCACAGCGAGCAGCATCACTCCGAGGCAGGCCCAGACTGCCCGGTCCCAGCCCTCGACCGCAGCGGCCGAGGTTCCGATGGTCGCCGCCCTCGCGCCCAACCCGGCGGTGGCCAGAACCCCGAAAACCGTGACCCCGATCGCGGAACCGAGATAGCGCACGGTGTTGTTCAACCCGGAGCCCATGCCGGCTTGCCGGGCAGCCAGGTGCGCCACCGCTTCGCGGCCCAGCGTGGCATTGACCAATCCGGTTCCGGCTCCGGCGACGACCAGCCCCAGGACCGGCAGCAGCAGACCGGCACCGGGACGCAGGAACGCCCAGGGCAGGAACCCGACGACGCAGAGCAGGAACCCGACGGCGAACCGGCCTGGACCGTCGAACCCGTGCGGCAGCCTGCGCGCCAGCAGCGAGGCGAAAATTCCGACCACGGCCCACACGGCCAGGCACATGGCCGCGACCACAGCGGGCAATCCGTAGTCCTGCAATAGGATCACGCTGGCATAACTCATCATGGTGATCGCGCCGGCGCCCATCGCGAACGCCGCCACGGAAGCCCCCAGCAATCCCGGCAGCCGGAAGATCCGCAGATCCAGCATCGGGTCCTTGCCGCGCCATTGCTGCCAGCCGAAAACCAGGAGCAGCAGACCGCCGGCGGCCAAAGCAGCGAGCACGCCCCATTGCCCCCAGCCGCGGCGTCCTTCGGTCAACCCGGTCAAGATCAGTGCCAAGGCCGCCGCTAACAGCAAGGCGCCGGTCCAGTCGACGGGCCGGGGTTCTGCGGCCTTCGATTCGGCCAGGCGCAGCCGCCCCCAGATCGCCAGGGCCGCCCCGCTGACCGCCATCACCGCATAAGCCAGGTACCAGATCCCGGCATCCGAGGTGACCGCACCGAGCATCGGCCCGAGCGCGATGCCCAAAGACACCGCAGCGCCCCAGACCCCCATCGCTTTGGTCCGTTGCACCGCATCGGCAGCTCCCGCGGCGATCAGCGCCGCGCTGCAGGAGATCATCGCCGCAGCGCCGAGCCCTTGGACCACCCGGCCGGCAATGAAGACTGCCGCGGCTGCACCGGGCGGCACGGCCGCGGCGGCGAAACACAGCAGCGAGCCAGCGGTTCCCAACATTGTGCCCAGCAGGAAGACCCGGCGCCGGCCCCACTCATCGCCCAGCGATCCGCTGGCAATCAGCGCCACCGCCAACCCGAGCGAGGTCGAACTCAGGATCCAGGACTGCTGTGCGGCATCCGCGCCGAGCAGTCGGCTCAGCGTCGGGGTGCTGGACAGCGGACCGGTGAACAGGACCAAAGCAAGCAACGTCCCGGCTGCGGCGACGGCCAGCCCGGGAACCCTCGCCGGTTTGGCCCTCGTCTGCCCGGCCGGATCCGGACCGCCGGAGGCAGAACCCGGTAGCGACATGCTGGCCTCACTTTCGGCGATGCACCGTGGCTCATCGGCTCAGTGGTTCGTTGGGTGAACTAAATTAGCGAAACCGTAGCATGAAGTTCGCTCAACGAATCAAAATGCCCAGCCGATCCGGAGGAAACCCATGCCCGGCCCCGGCTACCGACCGCCAGGCGACCAGGACGATCCCGGGAACCGGACGCTCGCCGTGCGGCACACGCTACTGGCCCCGATTCCCTGAACCGGAGGCCGGATCGGCCGTCGGGGACGCACGGCCACCCGGAGTCCGCAATGGATTGCCGGCCAGCTTCTCCAACAACATCATCAAGATCCCCCGCTCGGCTTCGGTGAGCCGCTCCGCCCAGCCGCGTTCCAAGACGTTCTGCTCCAGGAACACCTGGGAAATCAGCTGCTCCCCGGCCTCGGTCGCGGAAAGCCGGACGGCCCGACCGTCCTGCGCGGACTTGTCCCGGTTCAACAGTCCTGCGGCGATCATCGGTTTGATCGTGCTGGACACCAGCGCCCGGCTCAACCCGGTGAGCGCCGCGACCTGCTTCGCCTCCAGACCACCAGTCAGCCACAGGCAATGCAGCACCTTGAACGACGACCAGTTCAAGCCCGACGGGCGCTGCGCCTGGCTCTCCAAGTCCTGAATGACCGCTTGCGAAGCCCGGTTCAGCACCAGCAGAAGCCGCGTCGACCGGACGTCCGCAGCGGGCTGGAACTCGGCCAGTCTGGCCACCGCCAAATCCACATAGGACCAGAAGTCCAGTTCGTCGACCGCTCGGGTTGCCACTTCGGATTTCGCGTGCTCTGCCATGTCAGTCATCCTATATCCCGATCAATATCATCAAATTTTTACTCATTTTTCCTGAGTTTATGCTTAGTTTTCGGGTTTAAGTCACAGCTGAATCACATTTTCAATCAAATCCTTGAGAATATTTAGTTAAATATTTGACTACTTTCCTTTGACGTGTCACGCTGACTGCACAGCCTCCCGAAGTTCTCACCGGCGATCGATCGAAAGGCCGCGGCCAACATGCAGCGCACCGAATCAGTTGAACGGATATCCCGCAAACCGGTATTGGCCAGCATCATCGGCACGGTTGTCGAATACTACGATTTCGCGGTCTACGGCTACATGGCCACGGTGTTGTCGACGCTCTTCTTCAGCCAGGGCGACCCCTCGGCCGCGCTGCTGAACACCTTGGCGACGTTCGCGGTCGCCTTCTTCCTGCGGACTCCGGGCGGCATCCTCTTCGGCCACATCGGCGACCGGTACGGCCGCCGCAGCGCGCTCGCCTTGACCATTTTGCTGATGTGCCTGGCGACTCTGGGCATCGGCTTGCTCCCCGATTACTCCACCATCGGGATCTGGGCGACCGTACTGCTGGTGCTGATGCGCTGCCTGCAAGGCATCGCCGCCGGTGGTGAACTCGGCGGCGCAGTGGCTTTCCTCGCCGAATCGGCACCGGCCCGCAAACGGGCGCTCACCACCTCGTTGATCCATCTGGGTTCGCTGACCGGCGCGCTGTTCGCCGCGCTGTTGGTGCTGGGTCTGAACCAGGCATTCAGTGCCCAGACGATCACCGATTGGGCTTGGCGGTTGCCGTTCCTGGTGAGCCTCCCCCTGGCTTTGGTCGGGCTCTGGATCCGGACCCGGCTCGCGGAAACCGAACAGTTCCGGACTTCGGCCAAAGCGGAGTCCGAAAAGCCGCCGATCTTCGAGGTGCTGGCGAAGAACCCCCGGCAATTGCTCCAGATCTTCGGCCTGGCGGCATTGGTCACCGGCGGGTATTACGTGGCCTACGTCTACGGTGCGACCTATCTGGAAACCGTGACCGGCCTGGACCGCGGCACCAGCTTCCTGTCCACGGTGATCACGATTCTGGTTTCCTGCGCCGTGTTGCCGCTCAGCGGCATGCTCGCGGACCGGTTCGGCCGCAAACCCGCGATGCTGCTCGGCAGCATCCTCGGCTTGGCGCTCGCACTGCCGGCCTTCTTCCTGATGTCCAGTCCTTGGCTTTGGCTCGCGGTCCTGGGCAATGTGCTGCTCGGCGTGCCGGTCGCTTTGTGCCTGGGCACCGTGTTCGCCGTGTTCGCGGAGTTGCTCGGCACCCGGGTTCGCTACACCGGAATCGCGCTGGGCTTCAATCTCTCCCAAATGCTGCTCGGCGGCACCGCTCCGTACCTGAGTACCTGGCTGATCAACAGCACCGGGCAAGCGCTGGCTCCAGCCTGGTTCTACCTGGCTTGCGCGCTGATCTCGCTGTGCACCGCGCTGACCTTGCGCGAAACCAAAGGCATCCGGCTGCCCGACTGAACCAGTTGCCATCCCTTCGGAACACTTCATCAAGGAAAGGACCCTTCATGGCCTACTACCGCCAAACCGGCACGATTCCGGCCAAACGGCACACCCAATTCCGCGCCCCGGACGGCTCGCTGCACTATGAAGAACTGATCGGGGAGGAAGGATTCAGTTCGGATTCCTCCTTGCTCTACCACCGGGGGATCCCCTCGGCCCTGGTCGGCGCTGCGGAATGGCGGTTGCCGGAACAGACGCTGCGGGCCAACTCCCCCTTGCTGCCTCGGCATTTGCAGCTGCACGGGCTCTTCGATCCGGAACGCTGCCAGGACATCGACCCGGTGACCGGACGGCGCCTGGTATTGGGCAATTCGGATGTCCGGATCAACTACGTCGTGGCGGGGAACGACTCTCCGCTGTACCGCAATGCGATCGGTGACGAATGCGTTTTCGTCGAGGCCGGGTCTGCGGTGCTGGAAACCGTCTTCGGTGCGCTCGAGGTCGGGGCAGGCGATTACGCGATGATTCCGCGCGGCACGACCCACCGTTGGCTGGTCGACGCCGGCAGCCCCTTGCGGCTCTACATCATCGAGGCGAATTCGCATATCGGACCGCCGAAACGCTACCTTTCCCGCTTCGGTCAGCTTTTGGAACACGCGCCGTATTGCGAGCGGGATTTCCGGGTGCCGACCGAACCGCTGCTGCGTGCGGGTAGCGATGTCGAGGTCTACGTCAAGCACCGGGGATCCGGGCCCTCCGGTCTGGCTGGGAGCATCCATCTGCTGCCGCAGCACCCCTTCGACGTCGTCGGCTGGGATGGCTGCCTCTACCCCTATGTCTTCAACATCGCTGACTACGAACCGATCACCGGCCGGGTACACCAACCGCCGCCCTCGCACCAGGTCTTCGAAGGGCACAATTTCGTGATCTGCAACTTCGTTCCGCGCAAAGTCGACTACCATCCCTTGGCAGTGCCGGTCCCCTACTACCATTCGAACGTCGACTCGGACGAAATCATGTTCTACGTGGCCGGCGACTATGAGGCCCGGGCCGGCTCCGGCATCACGAAAGGCTCGGTCTCGATCCACCCCGGCGGGCATTCGCACGGACCGCAGCCCGGCGCCGTCGAACGCAGCCTCGGTACCGAATACTTCGACGAACTCGCGGTCATGGTGGACACCTTCCAACCGATGCTGCTCGGCGAAGCCGGCACGGCGTCCGACGACGGTCGTTACGCTTCGTCGTGGACCGCTGGCCGCTGGATGGAACTCTGATGCCCCCGGGCCGCTTCGCGGCACAGCCGGTCCACCGCTCGCCGGTGCTCGCCGGACTGATCGACGACGCCGCGATTTTCCCGCCCGGCGATCTGCCGCTCGCCGAAGCGGTGCCCGCGCACACCGCGCATTTGAGTTCCGGATACGCTCCGGTACTCGGCCGGTTCGTGGTCGACGCCGGCCGGTTGGGGCAGCTAGCCGAGCTGGTACCGGCCGGGAAGCCGCTCGCGATTCTGCTCACTGGCTCCGCCGCCTCGCTGCCCGGTGCGTTGGAAAGCCTCCGGAGCGCCCCCGCGCTCCGGTTGGCCGGCGTCGAATTGGCTCCCGGCGACCTCGCCGAACTGCGCTCGGCGCGCCAGCTCTTGCCACCCGGGGTGGCTCTGTGGAGCGAAGTCCCGTTCGACCGCTTGGACCGCATCTCCGCTGCCCGGAAACTCGGCGTCGCCGTGAAATTCCGCACCGGAGGTTTGCTCCGCACGGCATTTCCGAGTGCGGCCGAGCTGGCCGAAGCAATCGCGCGCAGCGTCCTGGCCGGAGTCCGGTTCAAACTCACCGCCGGCCTGCACCGCGCGGTCCGGCAGCGGGCCGCGGACGGCTTCGAGCACCATGGCTTCGCCAATGTGCTGCTGGCCACCGAAGCCGCCCAACGCGGGGTGCCGCAATCCCGGGTCGAAAAGCTCCTGGCCCTCGAAGACGGCACCGAGCTGTCCGCACTGTGGCACGAGCGCCTGACCTCGCTGCCGACGGCCCGGACCGCCTTCCGGTCCTTCGGCAGCTGCAGCATCGCTGAGCCGCTGGACTCGCTCGCAGCAATGTTGGCACTGGCCCCAGGGCCCCGGCAGATGCCGGACGAAACGGAGGAACCGCTATGACCGAACCGAAAAACGCCGCCGAGCTCCTCGGCACCCCGGGTTTCGACCAGCACCACCTGCCCTATGCCAGCGGGGAAGTCGCGGGCGTGCCGCAGCTGCTCGCCAGACTGGGCGAACACGCACTGCCGTTGCGCCGGCTGGCCGGCGAACTCGAATGCCCGGCGGATCTGCAAGCCGCCTTCCGGTCTCCGGATCTGACCGGCTTGCTGCACGGCGATCGGCGGCTCTGGGACCGCGCCCGGGCACTGCTCCGGAGTTGGGTCACCGACCCGCGGCACGCCGCAACGGTCTGCCGGGGTGCGCTGCCGATCCCGACGCTGGTCCTGGGACTTCCGTTCCAGCCCGGCGATTACGTCGACTTCTACGCTTCGGCGCACCATGCGAGCAATGTCGGGAAGCTTTTCCGGCCGGGGCAACCGGAGCTCCCGGCCAACTGGAAACAACTGCCGATCGGTTATCACGGACGCTCCGGGACCATCCGGCCGAGCGGACACCCGGTCCGCCGGCCGAACGGGTTGCGGAAGCTCGACGCGGCCACCGCCGAGTTCGGGCCTTCGGGATTCTTGGACATCGAAGCCGAGATCGGCTTCGTGCTCGGCTCGGCTTCGATTGAGCCGATTCCGCTCGACGAGGCGGAGGCGCACGTATTCGGCGTGGTTCTGGTCAACGACTGGTCGGCCCGGGACATCCAGGCTTTCGAATACGTCCCCTTGGGTCCGTTCCTGGGCAAGTCCTTCGCCACCTCGATCGCCGCCTGGGTGACTCCGCTGGCCGCCTTGGACGCGGCCAGGGTGCCGTCCCCGGTCCGGGAGTTGCCGCTTGCCGGTTACCTGGACGATTCCGGATCCATCGAACGCGGGCTCGACCTGGAACTCGAAGTGCTGCTCAACGGCGAGTTGATCAGCAGCCCGCCGGCCCGGGAACTGTACTACAGCTACGCCCAAATGCTGGCGCATATGACCGTCAACGGAGCCAGCACCCGGCCCGGTGATTTCTTCGCCTCCGGTACGGTTTCCGGCCCGGCCCGGGAGCAACGGGGATCGATGCTGGAATTGAGTTGGCTGGGTGCCGAGCCGATCCGGCTTTCCGATGGCAGCATCCGGTCGGCGCTCTTGGACGGCGACGAAGTGGTCATCCGGGCCCGTGCCGCCGGGCCGGACGGCAGCACGATCCGACTCCCCGAGGTGTCCGGCCGGATCACCGCATGAACCCCGGCCCGGGCAGGCGGTGCGCTCAGTCGCGGAACTCCTCCGGAACATTGTCCCGCGGCAACTCGTAACGGCCCAGCTTCGGCCCGAGCCAGGCTTTGACCACCGCGTCCCAGCGCTCCGGGTCCACGTTCCATTCCCGGGTGTGCGCCGCGGCATCGAATTCGACGAACTCGACCAATTCCGGATTGCGCCGGGCCAATTCCGCGGACGGACCGTAGGGCACGAAATCATCGTCCTTGCTGTGCAGGATCAATGTCGGCGTCCGCAACTCCTGGGCCCGGCTGACCCAGTCCAGGCTTTTCAAATCCAGCGGCGCGGCGAGCCCGGTGATCCGGCGGCCCAGCGGATGGCTCAGGATCAGCTGGCCATACCGGCCGATCGCCGCCGGAACCCGGTTCACCGTGGCCTGATGGGCCAGCACATCGACCCAGTTGATCACCGGCCCGTCCAGCACCAGGGCCAGGACATTGCGCCGGTAACGGCTCCGGTCCAGCAACTGCAGTGAAATCGCTCCACCCATCGAATAGCCGAACAGCACCACGTCTTTCGCCCCGTGCTGCAAAGCGTATTCGATCCCGGCTTCCAGATCGCGCCACTCGGTCAGGCCCAAAGAATAACGGCCGTCTTCGGCGTCCGGAGCATCGCCGTCGTTCCGGTAGGACATCAAGAGGCAGGTCATGCCCAAATCCTGCGCGGTCCGCACCGCACGCAAACCTTCCGAGCGCTGCACTCCGCGCCCGTGCACCATGATCGCCCAGGTCGGAATCTCGGTGCCGGGATTCGGCTGGATCACCCAGGCCGGGGCCGGGCCCACCGGCAAGTCGATCAGCACGTCCTGGGCCGGCAGCCCGAGCTCCGCGGGGCTGCGGTAGAGCGCTCCGGTCCAACGGCCGCGGAGCGCTTCGTGCAGGTTGCCGGCGAGTACCCGGTCGACCACTCTGGTCACCGTGCCTTCGCGGGGCACATAGGAACGGATCGGCCCGATCCGGGCGAATCCGGTGCCTCCGGTGAAACTCAGACCGTACCAGCCGTCCACGATCGTCTCTTCGGTCGCCGGGAACACGATGTGGAGTTCGTCGGCCTCCCGGAGCACCGCGAGAATCGGCAGGTCCTCCGGCTGCACCCGCTCCGGCGTGACCACCCGGCGGGCGAAATAGCCGGCCAGGGCAGAGCCTCCTGCCGCGGCGAGCGAAAGCGCTCCGGCGCCGGCCGCCGCTCCGAGGGCCGCCCATTTGAGCCAGCCGCCCGCCGTGCCTGTGTGATCCGGATCCTGGACAGCCGCCATGCCTCCATTCTCGCCGAGTGTGCCGACGCCGTCGAGTCGACACAGCGGGCCGAGCCGATACGCTTGTGCCATGACTGAACGCATCATCATCCTCACCGAAGCCGCATTGGCCGCCATCGATGTGGAAAACATCACCGGGCTCTACGAAGACGGGGAGCAGATCGAGCTGACCGTGCTGGTTCCTGCCGACGTCCGGCGGAACTTGCTCGTGGATGTGATCGACCAATTGAGCCTGTGGGACATTCCCGCCGCGCTCAAGGAGATCAGCGGCCGGCAGAGCGCCGAAGAGGCACGCAGCCAGGCAGTGCAGACCCTGCAGACATCGGTCGCCGCGCTGGAAACCAGCGGTGCAACGGTGTTCGGGAAAATCTTGGACGGCGATGCGGTGGCCGGGCTGGTCGCCGAGGTCCAGTCGAGCAGCGCGCGCCAAGCGGTGGTGATCACCGAACCGCATGCCGTGGAGGACACCTTCCGCACCGATTGGGCCACTCAGGCGCAAACCAAGCTCGGCCTGCCGGTGCTGCATTTGTATGCCGGTTCGGGATTTATTGGCGACTCCTGAGCGTTAACCGGACATGACTGATTCGAATGCTGGCTACTTCCAGAACAGCTACACCCCCGCCGTGGTGAAAACCGATGCGCAGTGGCGGGCCGAACTCAGCCCGGAGGAATACCGGGTACTCCGCGAATCCGGAACCGAACGCGCTTACACCGGCGAATACACCGATACGCATACCGAAGGCGTCTACCAGTGCCGGGCCTGCGGCGCAGAGTTGTTCCGCAGCAAGGAAAAGTTCGATTCGCACTGCGGCTGGCCGTCGTTCTTCGCCCCCGCCGAAGAAGGCACCGTGCGTTACATCCACGACCGGTCGATGGGCATGGACCGGGTCGAAGTGCGTTGCGCGAACTGCGATTCGCATTTGGGCCACGTGTTCGAAGGCGAAGGCTACGGCACCCCCACGGACAAGCGGTACTGCATCAATTCCCTGTCCATGAAGCTGGTGCCCGCAGAGTGATTCGGCAAGCCACCGTCGGATAAGCACCGAATCGAAATACCGCCTGCAGGCCTCGGCCAGGCAGGCGGTATTTTCATGCCCGGCGGGCGACCGCACCGCCGTTTCGGCCGAGCGCCTGCACTGCTCGTGGTCAGAGCCGCGGCAGGGAGCTTTAGCAACAGCATCGCTTATCTATCCAAGCATTCAGGCATAAGATTTGATGATCCCTTGTTACGGTGTAAAGAAATCATCAAGAACACCTGAAAGGACCGAGCCATGACCCAGACTGTGACTGCCCCGGAAAGCATCGCCCCTACCAGTGCGCCAGACCTCGAGGCCATTGCCCATGGCTCGGCTTGGTTGCAGCTCAAGCGCGCAGCAACGGAACTGCAGGGCCTCCAAATCAAGGACGGATCGGTTCCGGAAGCGGCGGATCTGCCCCGGGCCGGCGAATTGGTCGCCGCGATCACCGCCTCGGTCGAAGCCCTCGCCCCGAGCTTCCCGCACGATGCCGAGTACCTTTCCTTGCTGGTGGAGGATTTCCGGCGCTGGGCCGCGACCGGCTTCGGCGTGCCGGATTTCCTCGACTCGCTGCTGGCATTCCAACCGCAAGAGCACCGGATCGACGGCTTGGGTCACCTCGTGGTCTTCCCGATGTACACCCAGAACGGTTCGAGCAACCGCTTCGTCGAAGCAGTGCTGATCAAGGTCGTCTGGCCGGAGTTCATCGCTGAGCTGGAAGCCGGCGCCTATTCCAACCGGCTCTTCGTACCGATCAATTTCATCGACTTCACGCCCGGCTACGACACGAACTCCGCGGTGCTGTTCCCGGAGTCGGTCGCGGTGCGGGAAACGCCGAAGTTCACCTGGGGCGCGATCTTCCAAGACCGCGAGGCTGCCCGGTTCCGCAAAGTGCTCAAGGCCGCAGCGGAAATCACCTCTCTGGAGCTGCCCGCCGATGCCGCGGAGTTCCTCGATGACCAGAAGCTCACCCAGGAAACCTTCGTGATGTGGGACCTGATCCATGACCGCACGCATATGCGCGGCGATTTGCCCTTCGATCCGTTCATGATCAAGCAGCGGATGCCGTACTTCCTGTACTCCTTGGAAGAGCTGCGCTGCGATCTGACCGCGTTCAGCGAATCGGTGAAGCTCGAAAAGGACGAAAACGCCTCCGAAGACGTGCGCAAATACGCCAAATTGGTGCAGTACGCGGTGATTTTCGACCGGATCTTCCGCTTCGCGATCACCGGTTCCCGGGTGCGCAATTACGATGGACTCGGCGGCCAGCTGCTCTTCGCCTGGATGCACCAGCACCATGTGCTGCACTGGACCGACACCAAACTGACCATCGACTGGGACGAGGTCGCCGACGTCGTCGTGGCACTGGGCGAGAAGATCCACGATCTGTACTGGCGATCCATCGACCGGCCGAAGACCGCGCACTGGTTGGCTGCGTATGAACTGGTTTCGGAAACCGTGACGCCGAACCCGGCTTCGGTCTGGGCCAAGGGCCCGGACGCGCTGCCGCTCAACGAACCGCCGCGCGCACTCACCGATCAGGTGCTCGACGACGAATTCCCGCTCTCGATGTTCTATGAAGCGTTGGAAAAGAAGATGCGCACCGTGATCGAATCCACCACCGGAATTACCGGCAAGGACAGCATCGCCGATCCGGCTGGCACGGCAGAGACAATGGGGGCATGAAGAATATTCTGATCGCCGGCGGCTCCTCGGCCGCCGGCGTTGCCACCGCCAAGGTCTTCGTTGCGGCCGGGCACCGGGTGCTCACCGTCGGCTCCTCGGCCGAGCGGATCGCCGCCGCTGCCGGCATCAGCGGCGCGGTGGCGATGGTCGCCGATCTCTCCAGCGCCGACGACGTGGCGCGTCTGCACGCAGAAATCGCGGCGAAATACGGCCCGGTCCACGGACTCGCCCACCTGGTGGGCGGTTGGCGCGGCGGCGGCTCGATTCCGGAACAGGACGACGCCGATTGGGACTTCCTGGCGAACAACGTCATCCAGACCTTGCGGCTGACCAGCCGCGAGTTCTTCACCGAGCTGGCGGAGAATTCCGGCCGGCTCGCCATCGTCTCCTCGACTGGCCTCGCCAAGCCGACGGCGTCGAACGCCAACTACGTCGCGGCCAAAGCCGCAGCCGAAGCCTGGACGCTGGCGCTTGCCGACGGCTTCGCCAAAGTAGTCGAAGGCCGCAATTCCGCGACCGCAGCCGCCGTCATTTTCCGCGTCAAGGCGCTTTTGACCGAAGAAATGAAAGCCGCGCAACCGGAGCGCAAGTTCCCGGGCTACACGCACGTCGATGAACTCGCGGCCAGCATCTATGACGCCTTCACCGGAGCCACCGCCGAACTCAACAGCAGCATCATCAGTCTCGGATAGCGTTTTGCATCTGCGATAGCCTTTTGGCAGTCGAAACGCTATCGAAAAGACACAACGCTATCCCAAACGCATCAACCCGAGGACATCACTGTGACCGAACCACTCCATGACAAGAAGCTGCGCGGATTCGCCTCCGACAACTATGCCGGCGTGCATCCCGAAATCCTCGCCGCGCTGGCCACTGCGAACGAAGGCCATCAGGTTTCCTACGGCGAAGACGTGTACACCGAAAAGCTGGCCGAAGTGTTCGAAAAGCACTTCGGACCATCGCTTTCGGGCCAGGAGATCGAGGTCTACCCGGTGTTCAACGGCACCGGAGCGAACGTGCTCGGCCTGCAGGCCATGCTGCCGCGTTGGGGTGCCGTGATTGCGGCGAAGACCGCGCACATCAACCTGGATGAGGGCGGCGCCCCGGAACGGGTCGGCGGACTGAAGCTGCTCACCGTGGAAACCCCGGACGGCAAGCTCACCCCCGCGTTGATCGACCAGGAAGCTTGGGGCTGGGGCGACGAGCACCGGGCCCAACCGCTGGTGGTGTCGATCACCCAGGTGACCGAATTGGGCACCTGCTACACGCCGGAAGAAGTCAAGGCGATCGCCGACCACGCGCACGAACGCGGCATGCTGCTGCACATGGACGGCGCCCGGTTGGCCAATGCGGCAGCCTCACTCGGTGTGCCGTTCAAAGCCTTCACCACCGATGCTGGCGTGGACGTGCTCTCCTTCGGCGGCACCAAGAACGGCATGATCTTCGGTGAAGCCGTGGTGCTATTGAATCCTGCGGCAGCCCCCGGCATGAAATTCCTGCGCAAGCTCAATATGCAGCTCGCCTCGAAAATGCGCTTCATTTCGGCCCAGTTCATCGCACTGCTCGACGGCGACCTCTGGCTCCGTTCGGCCGCGCACGCCAATGCGATGGCAGCCCGGCTGCGCGCCGGAATCGATCAGATCCCGGGCGTCGAAGCGAGCCAGCGAACCCAGGCCAACGGGGTTTTCGCGATCCTGCCGGACGGCGTCGCCGACCGGGTCCGGGAGAAGTTCCGCTTCTACGATTGGGACGAGGCCCGGCGCGAAGTGCGTTGGATGTGCTCCTTCGACACCACCGAAGCAGACATCGACGCTTTTCTGGCCGCGATCCGAACCGAAGTTTCGAACAAAAGCAACGGCGCCGACTGAGCTCCGGCGGCGCGCCTGAGCCTAATTGTCGGTGCCCGGGCATAGTCTGCGAGGGTGAGCGCGCTAGCACAGGTACCCTCAGACTTCCTGACTGCCTTAGGAACACTGCGACAAGCAACGTGTCGCAGTGAATTGCGGTTGGAAGAAATCCCCGCGCCGTCCCGGCTCGCACCCTACGCGGTGGCCCTCGGAGCCGAAGTTTTCGCGCCCGGAGTCGCTCCTGGCCAAGAGCCCGACGACGCCGATGAATTGGCCACCGGGCGATTCATTCTGCTGCACGATCCGGAGGGTTCCGCCCTCTGGGACGGGACTTTCCGGATCGTCACCTATATCCGCGCGCAGCTTGAGGCGGACATCGGCACCGATGCGATGCTCGGCTCAGTCGCCTGGACCTGGCTGGTCGAAGCCCTCGACACGCACCGCGCCGGTTACCGGGCGGCCGGCGGCACCGCCACCCGGATCCTTTCCGAAAGCTACGGCTCCTTGGCCGGGCGGCCGGATTCGATCGACATCGAACTCCGCGCTTCCTGGACTCCGGCCAGCGAAGACGTCAAGGCCCATCTGGAAGCCTGGTCGGACATGGTCTGCACCTTTGCCGGGCTCCCCCCCTTGCCGGAAGGCGTCAGCGCCCTGCCGAATCGACGCCGGAATTGACCGTCGTTCCACCCCGGCGGCATCCGGCCGTGGCGCACCGCTCCAGCCAGCTGATGGATAAACTGGTCTCATCATGACATTCCAAGCCGATCCGGCAGATCCCATCGAAAAACGAACCCGCGACCGTTCCGCACGGCAGAGCCGTCGCGCCGATGCCCCGGCCTCGAACCACACCGCACCGCCCGCCGATGAGCCATCGGCCAAACAGACGACGACGAAAGCGACGACGACGAAGACGAAAGCCGCAAAAGCGACGGCCAAAAAACCACCGGCCCAGAAGGTTCCGGTGCCGGAAGCCGGAAAATCCGCAGCCGAACCGGCTGCTCCGACGTCGTCGGCCCCGGTTCGATCCGGAGAACCGTCCGCGGAGCTCGACCTGTCCGCCTTGCCCGAGGTGATCGAACTCGATACCCCCCGAGACGGCGTGCCCTTGGTGATCAACACACCGGAAGGACTCGAGCGGGCTGCCCGGGCGCTGGCCGCCGGCACCGGTCCCGCCGGGGTGGATGCCGAACGCGCCTCCGGTTTCCGCTACGGCCAGCGTGCATTCCTGGTGCAGATCCGTCGGGAAGGGGCCGGGACCTGGTTGATCGACCCGGAGCCGTTCGACGACCTCACGAGCATCAACGAGGCGCTCGCCGGCGTGGAATGGATCCTGCACGCGGCCAGCCAGGACCTGCCCTGCCTCTCCGAGTTGGGCATGTGGCCCAGCTCGCTCTTCGATACCGAATTGGCCGCCCGGATCGCCGGTCTGCCCAAGGTCGGCCTGGCCGCCGTCGTCGAGCAGCTGCTCGGCTTCGGCCTGGCCAAAGAGCACTCGGCCGCCGATTGGTCGACCCGGCCGCTTCCCGAACCCTGGCTGCGCTACGCCGCCTTGGATGTGGAAGTCCTCGCGGAGTTGCGCGACGAACTCGTGGAACTGCTCGAAGCCGATGGAAAGCTCGAGTGGGCGGAGCAGGAATTCCAGGCGATCCTCGACGCCGGCCCGCCCGCGCCGCGGACCGACCCCTGGCGCCGCACCTCCGGAGTGCACCAACTCCGGGACCGCCGGCAGCTGGCCGTCGTCCGGCAACTCTGGCTGGAGCGTGATTCCTTGGCGCAGAACCGGGACGTCGCCCCGGGCCGCTTGCTGCCGGATTCCGCCCTGGTGGCGGTGGCCCGGGCAATGCCGGACACCGTGCCGCAACTTTTGGCGACCTCGGGCTTCCACGGCCGTGCCGCGCAACGCGAAGCACCGCGCTGGATGCGGGCGATCAACGAGGCCAAAGCGCTCAAGGAGCTGCCACCGCTGCACCTGCCCAGCAGTTCGCCGCCACCACCGCGCGCCTGGGCGGACAAAGACCCGGCGGCCGCAGCCCGGTTCGCCACGGTACGGCCTCGGCTGCTCGCGCTGGCCGAAACCCTGAACCTGCCGGTGGAAAACCTGCTCACCCCGGACTTCGTGCGTCGGATCTCCTGGCGCCCGCCGGCCGAACTCACCGAATCCGGGATCGGCGAAGCCCTGGCAGACCTGGGTGCCCGGCCCTGGCAAATCGGGCAGACGGCACCCCTGCTCGCGGAAGCATTCCGGCATCCGGATCAGCTGCCGGCCAAAGCGAACACTGCGGCAGATCCCGAGGCAACCGACTGACGTTTCGCTTGAAGGCTATGTTACCAATGAGTAACATAGCCTTAGTGGAGCGGTGTGCCAATGGAGCCCCGCCGAACTCCTGCGAGTTTTCGACAAGAGGAGCAACAGGTGAGCCCAAAGCCACGGCAAGTCCGTGAAGTAGTCTTCGTCGACGGCGTGCGGACCCCCTTCGGAAAGGCCGGCGAAAAGGGCATTTATGCCAACGTCCGGGCCGACGATCTGGTGGTCAAATGCATCCGCGACCTCATGCGCCGCAACCCTTCGTTGCCGCCGGAACGCATCGATGACGTGGCGATCGCGGCGACGACGCAAACCGGGGACCAAGGCCTCACCATCGGGCGCACCGCCGCACTGCTGGCCGGCCTGCCGAAGTCGGTTCCCGGCTTCGCGATCGACCGGATGTGCGCCGGCGCGATGACCGCCGTGACCACCACGGCCTCGGGCATCGGCTTCGGCGCCTACGATGTGGTGATCGCCGGCGGCGTCGAGCACATGGGGCACCATCCGATGGGCTCCGGCGCCGACCCGAACCCGCGCTTCATGTCCGAACGCCTGGTCGATCCCGCTGCGCTGAACATGGGCAATACCGCGGAAAACCTGCACGACCGGTTCCCGGCGATCACCAAGGAGCGCACCGACCGCTATGCGGTCAATTCGCAGAATAAGCTCGCCGCAGCCTACGAAAAAGGCCAGATCCAGCCGGATCTGGTGCCGGTCGCGGCGTTCAAAGCCGAGGCCGGCGCTACTGAAGCGAACCCCGGCCACAGCTGGCAGCTCAACACCGCGGACGAACCGCCGCGGCCCGGAACCACGATGGAAGACCTCGCCGGGCTGCGCACCCCGTTCCGCCCGCACGGCCGGGTCACTGCGGGCAACGCCGCCGGATTGAACGACGGCGCCACCGCCGCGATCCTGGCCTCGGCCGAAGCAGCCGAGGAGCTCGGACTTCCGGTCAAGATGAAACTTGTCAGCTACGGATTTGCCGGCGTCGAACCCGAAGTCATGGGCATCGGACCGGTTCCGGCCACTGAAAAGGCGCTCAAAAATGCCGGACTCAGTATCGAAGACATCGGCCTGTTCGAGATCAATGAGGCGTTTGCCGTCCAAGTCCTGTCATTCTTGGACTACTTCGGCATCGCCGACGACGACCCCCGGGTCAACCGTTATGGCGGAGCGATTGCGGTAGGCCACCCGCTGGCCTCGTCCGGCGTCCGCTTGATGAACCAGTTGGCCCGGCAGTTCGAAGAAGACCATTCGGTCCAGTACGGCATCACCACGATGTGCATCGGCCTGGGCATGGGCGCGACCGTGATCTGGGAAAACCCGCATTTCGCCGGTCAGCAGGACGAAGGAGCCGCAGCATGAACAACACCCCCGAGCAAACCATTGGCGAGCAATTCAACAAGCTCGCGGAATTGTTCCCGAACGAGGTCGTGACGCACTCTTATCTCCGCGACGTGGCACTGCCCGATGGCAGCACCTTCGCCCTGATCACCTTGGACAACGGTCTGGACCACCAGCGCCCTACCACGCTGGGACCGAACACCTTGGTGGAATTGGGCACCCTGCTCGAAGCACAGCGCGAACGGGCCGCCCGGGGCGAGATCGTCGGCGTCGGCGTGACCGGGAAGCCTTATTTCCTGGTGGCCGGTGCGGATCTTTCCGCGGTCGGCTCGCTCGGCGAACGCGAACAGGGCAAATGGATGGCGCAGCTGGGCCATGAGGTTTACCGGACCCTGAACGAGCTGGGGGTGCCCAGTTTCGTCTTCATCAATGGACTGGCGCTCGGCGGCGGTCTGGAAATCGCGCTCAACGCCAATTACCGCACGGTATCCACGGGAGCCGGCGCACTCGCTTTGCCCGAGGCCTTCCTCGGTCTCGTTCCAGGATGGGGCGGCGTTTACTTGCTGCCGCGGCTGATCGGTCCGGAGAACGCGGTTACCGTGATGGTGGAAAACGCCTTGAACAACAACCGCACGACCTCCGGGCCGCAGGCCTACCGCCTCGGCATCGCCGATGCGTTGTTCGAACCCGCTGATTTCCTCGAGCAGTCCATCGCCTGGGCGGCCAAGGTCATCTCCGGCGAAATCACCGTGCAGCGGCCGAACGCGGTTTCGGATCCGTTGACCGAAGCCCAGTCGGCAGCCTGGGATGCCGCGGTCGCCAAGGCCAAAGCGATCGTCAAGGCCAAGACCTCGAACGCCGCTCCGGCGCCGTTGCGGCTCATCGAATTGTTCGAAAAGGGCAAGACCTGGAGCAAGGAGGAGTCCTTCGCCGCGGAGGACGACGCGTTGGCCGATCTGATGCAGACCGACGAATTCCGGGCCACGGTGTACGCCTTCCTCGACCTGGTGCAGAAACGGGCCAAGCGGCCCGCCGGGGCACCGGACAAATCGCTGGCCAAGCCGGTGACCAAGGTCGGCGTGGTGGGCGCCGGACTGATGGCGGGACAGTTCTCGCTGCTGTTCGCGCGGCAGCTCAAGGTGCCGGTGGTGATGACCGACATCGATCAGGCCCGCGTGGACAAAGGCGTGGCCTACGTGCACGGCGAAGTGGACAAGCTGCTGGCCAAGAAGCGGATTTCGCCGGATGCGGCCAACCGGACCAAGGCCCTGGTCACCGGTTCGGTGTCGAAGCAGGCCTTCGCCGACGCCGACTTCGTGATCGAGGCGGTCTTCGAAGAGCTGCAGGTCAAAAAGGACGTCTTCGCGGAACTCGAAGAGATCATCTCGGAAGACTGCATCCTGGCGACGAACACCTCTTCGCTTTCGGTGACCGCGATGGCCGAAGGGCTCAAGCATCCGGAACGCGTGGTCGGCTTCCATTTCTTCAATCCGGTGGCAGTCATGCCGTTGCTGGAGATCGTGCGGGCGCCGGAAACTTCCGACGCAGTGCTCGCCACGGCATTCCAGACCGCCAAAGCGTTGAAAAAGAATGCCGTGCTGGTCAAGGATGCCGCAGCCTTCGTGGTCAACCGGATCCTGTTGCGCCTGATGGGCGAGATCGCCAAAGCCTTCGACCAAGGCACCGACGCGAAAACCGCGGACACCGCATTGCGTCCGATGGGCTTGCCGATGACTCCGTTCAGCTTGCTCTCGATGGTCGGCGTGCCGGTGGCGCTGCATGTTTCGGAATCGCTGCACGCTGCCTTCGGCGACCGTTTCTGGGTCTCGCAGAACCAACAGCGGCTGATCGATGCCGGCAAGAAAGGCATCTGGGAAATCGGCGAGGACGGCAAGCCGTTCGTCCCGCAGGAGACCCTGGACCTGCTCGAATTCGGCGACACTCCAATCAGCGGCGAAGAACTGCTCACCCGCACCCAGGACGCCTTGGCCGAGGAAATCGGCTTGATGCTCGATGAGGGCGTCGTCGCAGCGGCCGAGGACATCGACCTGTGCATGATCCTCGGCGCCGGTTGGCCGATGTACTTGGGCGGCATCACGCCGTACCTGGATCGGGTCGGGGCTTCGGAACGGGTCAACGGCAAGCGGTTCCACGCTCCGGGAGTCGCTTCCCGGGCCTAGTCCCCCGCGATGAGCGTTGACTTATGGCTGGTTTGGGCTTCTGATACCAGCCATAAGTCAACGCTCGTCCGTTTTAAGGCCGGGCGGAGTATTGGTGTTCCGGCCGCCCCGCGGTTCCGTAGCGCAACGAGACTTCGACGGCGCCGTCCTCGACGAGGGCGGAGAGGTAACGTTGCGCCGTAGCCCGGGAGATGCCGACGTCGGACGCCACCTCCGCTGCGGTGCGCTTGAGCGCACCGGCCCGCTCCAGCGAGCCGACGACTGCCTGCTCGGTCACCGAACGCGGTTTGGCCGCGCTGTCCACCGGATGCAGTTGCCGCAACGCCCGCTCCAGACCTTCCTGGTCGATGCTGCCGACGGCGCTGAGCAACCGCCGGTAACGCGCGTATCCGCGCAACTTGGCAGTCAGCACGTCAGCACCGAAGGGCTTGATCAGGTAGCCCAGGGCACCGCGCCGGATCGCCTTGTGCACCGAGTCGGAATCGCTCGCCGCGCTCAGCACCATCGCGTCCACGTCGAGATTCCGTAGCACATCCAAGCCGTTCCAATCCGGCAAATACACATCGATCAGCACCAAGTCCGGACGCAACGAGGCCACCGCCCGCAGGGCTGCCTCGCCGCCGCCCACCGGTTCGAGCGCGATGAACCCCGGCGTCGCCTCGACGTAGGCATAGTGCAGCCGCGCCACATGGAAATCGTCGTCGACGATCAATACCCGAAAATCCTCAGTCAACCTGGCCCCCCATGATTGTCTCCTCCAAAACCCGTTCCATCCGGGCAACGAAAACCGCGCCCGGACCACCGGGTGTCCCGGCGGAAAGCAACCGCAATTCACCGCCGCCCAGCCGTGCCAATTGCCTGGCCAAGCCCAGACCGATGCCCTCGCCCCGGCCGGCGGAGTAGCCGGCACCAGCGCTGGAAATCCCCTCTTCGAACAGGCTGCCGCGCAGCTGTTCCGGAATCCCGTCGCCGGAGTCGGAGACCGTCAGGTGCAAGGTGCCGCGGTCGCTGAGCAACTCGACCTCCACCCAGCGGTCCGGCGAGGTGCCCTGCACCGCTGCCGTGATCGCATTGTCCACCAGATTTCCCAGGACCGTGGTGACGTCCTGGGCGTCCGCCAACGGGCTGTGCAGCAAGGTGTTCTGCCCCAGCCTCAAATTGACGCCGCGCTCGGCGGACTGGGTGCTTTTGGCACCCAAGAAGGCCAGTAGGAAGGTGTCCGTGAGCAACCCCCCGTTTTCCAAAGGATACTTCAACGGGCCGGTTTCCAAGGTCCGGCGCAAGTAGGCGGAAGCTTCGGCCGGCTGCCCGATGTCCAACAGGCCGGACACCGCATGCAGGCGGTTCGCGAATTCGTGCCGTTGCGCGCGCAAGGCCTGGCTCAGCGTCCCCACCGCATCCAATTGCCGGCTCAGTTCCTGGACGTCCGTTCGGTCGCGAACCATCACCACCCAGCCCAGATCCTGCCCGGAATGGACCACCTTGCGGACCGACACGATCAGCACGGTGGCGCCGACCAGCATCTGAGCGCTCTCCTGGCCGGATTCCTGTTCCAGAAGCGCCAGCATCGCCGGCGGGAAATCCAATTCGGCCAACGGTTGGCCCGCCGCCTCCGGAAGGTTCAGCAACCGCTTGGCTTTGTCATTGCAAATGGTCAGCCTGCGGTCCGCGGATACCCCGATCACTCCTTCGTCGACCCCGTAGAGCACCACTTCCTGGTCTTTCACCAATTCGCCGATCTCTTCCGGTTGCAGGCCCAACGTCACCTTGCGCAACCGCCGCATCAACAACGCCGAGCCGCCGGCGCCGAGCAGCACCGCGAAACCGGCGACCGCGACGATCGGACCCACCGAAAGCCACATCGCGTCGAGGATGTCCGTGGTCGAATATCCGACGCTGACTTCACCGACGATCTCCCGGTCCGCGGCATACACCGGAACCTTGGACCGCACCGACGGACCGAGCGTGCCGACCTCCTGGACCGTGACCTCCTCGCCGCTCAACGCGGCGCTGGGGTCGGTGCTGACCATCTCGCCCAACCGGGACGGATCCGGATGCGCCAGCCTGATCCCATTGCGATCGGTGACCACCACGAAAAGCGCATCGATCCGGGCCCGGACTACTTCGGCATGGGCCTGCACCGGACCGGCCGGCAGGGTACTCGGATCCGGCGGTGTCCGGTCGGCATCCAGAATCCGCTTCAGGTCCTCGTCTTCGGCCAGGCTCTGCGCCACAGCCAAGGTTTTGGCACCGACTTCGGCGACCAGTCGCTGGTACGTCAACCACCCGTAGATGCCGCTGGAGAGCAGCATGATCAACAAGATGATCGCAATCTGTTGGATCAACAATCGGCTGGAAAAGCTCATCCCACCCGGTTTCGGCACGCTGCGCCGCCGCCGGGCGAAGGCATCGAGAATACCCACTCCATGCCCCTTTGCACCGCAGTCGATCCCGGAAAGTTTTCTGCGCCAATAGTATGCGCAATACCGGACCCTGACGATCTGCTCGCGCACAAGCGGATCAAAGCGCGTAATGAGCAGAATCCGGATTTGCGCACACAACCATTGCCGGACCGCATCCGCGGCCTAGGCTCATCTCAGCTTTGCATGTGACTCAGCACACATTTCTGAAAGAAAACTGAACGAAAGGACAAAGATGTCCATGAGTACTCCATTGATCGAACTGCGGAACGCCACCAAACGTTTCCCCAAAACCGGCGGTGGCATCCACACTGCGATCCGCGAGGTGAATCTGCGCGTCGAGCCCGGCGAGTTCGTCGCCCTGGTCGGCCCCACCGGCTGCGGGAAGTCGACCGCGCTCTCCTTGATCTCCGGCCTGCAACCGGCTTCCGAAGGCGAAACCCGGGTCCGCGACCAAGTCGTCGAAGGGATCCCGGAAGGCATCGGATACATGTTCCAGACCGACGCCACCCTGCCCTGGCTCACGGTCCTCGACAATGTGGCCTCCGGGCCGCGCTATCGCGGCATCGGCAAAGCCGAAGCCCGGGAAAACGCCAGGGATTGGGTACAACGGGTGGGTCTGGCCAAGTTCGAAGGCTATTATCCGCACCAGCTCTCCGGCGGCATGCGCAAACGCGTGGCGTTGGCGCAAACCCTGGTCAACAACCCGGAAATCATCTTGATGGATGAGCCGTTCAGCGCCCTCGACGTGCAGACCCGGCAGCTGATGCAAGCCGAACTGCTGCGGCTGTGGTCCGAGGCCGAGTCCGATTCCGCGGTGATCTTCGTGACCCACGACTTGGAGGAATCCATCGTGCTGGCCGATCGCGTCGTGGTGATGACCGCGAGCCCGGCCTCGATCAAGGCCGACTTCGCGGTCGATCTGCCCCGGCCCAGGGATGTCGAAGAGATCCGGCTGACTCCGGAATTCCTGGACATCTACCGCCAGGTCTGGGACAGCCTGCGCGAAGAAGTCGAAGTCGCCCGCGCCGCCGTCGCGGTCGCCGGTTGAGCGCGGAGGATCAAACCATGACAAGCATCATCACGCGCCCACCGGTGCTCGCTCAGGAAACCGAGCAGGACCTGATGAACCGGGTCCGGGCCAATGCCCGGAACACCAGGCTGCGGATCTGGGGGCTCCGCGCCGCCCTGGTCGCGATCTGGTTGGGCAGCTGGGAGATCACCGCCAACATCGTCGGGCTCAGCGGGACCTTTTTCATCTCCCGGCCCTCCTTGATCTGGGAACGGCTGGTCCAGTGGTTCACCGTCGGCACCCCGGTGGGCAGCATCTGGGAGAACATCGGCTACACGGTTTCCGCAGCGGTGCTGGGCTTCATCCTCGGCACCATCACCGGCATCGTCGTCGGCGTGTTCTTGGGCCGGAACCGGTTCCTGGCCGAAGTCCTGGCCCCGTTCATCAAAGCATCCAATGCGATCCCCCGGATCGTGCTTGCCGCCTTGTTCATCATCTGGTTCGGCAGCGGAATCAACTCCAAAGTCGCCACGGTCTTCGTGCTGGTCTTCTTCGTGATCTTCTTCAACGCTTTCACCGGTGCCCGGGAAGTCGACCAGAACGTGATCAACAACGCCAGGATCCTCGGCGCGAGCAAACGCAAAGTGCTCACCTCGATCGTGCTGCCGAGCGCCACGAGCTGGATCCTTTCTTCCATGCACACCGCCTTCGGCTTCGCGTTGATCGGCGCGATCGTCGGCGAATACGCCGGCGCGAAGCGCGGCATGGGGCTGCTGATCAACCAGTCGCAAGGCTCCTTCGACACCGCCGGGATCTTCGCCGGCATGATCATCGTCACGGTGATCGCACTGCTCGCCGAGTGGATCCTCACGGTGGCGGAAAACAAACTTCTGAAATGGAAACCGTCGCAATCCGGTTCCCACACGAAAGGACTCTGATGGAAATCCGCAAACTCTACCGTGCTGCACGAACCGGCCGTCGGCTGAAACTGGCCGGTGCCGCTCTGATCGCTGCAGCAGTCTTGTTCAGCACCGCCGCCTGCGGCGGGAATGCCGGCGGGAGCGGCAACAGCCCAGAAGTCTCGATCATGGTCGGCGGCTTGAACAAGGTGATCTACCTGCCGGCCAAGCTGACCGAACAGCTCGGCTACTTCAAAGACGAGGGGCTCAACGTCACGCTGCTCGAGGAGCAGTCCGGGGCGAACTCCACCAATGCGGTGCTCGCCGGGCAGGTCAACGGCGCGGTCGGTTTCTACGACCACACGATCATGGTCCAGCCGAAAGGGCAGTGCATCCAATCCGTGGTGCAATTCGCCAACATCCCCGGCGAAGCGGAGGTGATTTCCACCAAGAACGCGGCCGCTTACCAATCCATGAAGGACCTGGAAGGCAAAAACCTCGGGATGACCTCCTTCGGCTCGTCCACCGACTTCCTGACCCAGGCGCTGGCCGGCCAGGCCGGGGTGCAGAACTACACTCCGGTCAAAGTCGGCGCCGGACCCACGTTCATCGCGCAGTTGCAGCAGGGCAGCATCGATGCCGGGATGACCACCGACCCCACGATCGCCCAGCTGGAAAGCAGCGGCGAAGGCAAAGTACTGGTGGAAATGCGCACCGCGGAAGGCACCAAGGCCGCGCTCGGCGGGCTCTACCCGGCGTCTTCGCTCTACATGAGCTGCGACTACGTCCAGAAGAACCCGGAGACCGTGCAGAAACTCGCCAATGCCCTGGTCAAGACGCTGCGCTACATCAATGCCAATGACGCTGCGACGATCGCTGCGAAAATGCCTGCGGATTACGCCGCTGCAGGCAAGGAACTCTACGAAAAATCGGTCAACGATTCAAAGGGCATCTTCAACCAAGACGGAAAAATGGATCCGGAAGGAGCCAAAAACGTGTTGCGGATCCTGGATACCTACGCCGCGGACCTCAAAGGCAAGGGCGGCTCGATCGACATGTCCAAAACCTACACCACGCAATTCGTGGACAAGGTCCCGGCCGGCTGAACTAATCTGACGAGTTGAATCGGCCCGGCTTCCCCGTCGAGCGGCCAGTTCTGCAGGTTTTCCGGCCCGGATAACCTGCAGAGCCGGCCATTCGGCCGCAGGAATCAGAACAACGCGACCTTCGGCGTCTTCGGGAAGATCAAGTCCAGCGCGGACAGGTCCGCGGCGCTCAGTAGCACCGAGGCGGCCTGCGCATTGGCCCGGACCTGCTCGGGCTTGGTCGCCCCCGCGATCACACTCCCGACCCCGGGCTGGGCGGCCAACCAGGAGAACGCGAGGTCCAGCTCGCTCACCCCGCGCTGCTTCGCGAATTCGCTGAATTCCTGCAATTGGCCCCAGTCCGCGTCGGTGAGCAGGTTGGTCCGTGAATGCGTGAGCCGACTGCCCTCCGGAGCCTGGCCGGCCCGGTATTTTCCGGTGAGCAGACCATTCGCCAGCGGGAAATACGGCAGCACGCCCAGGCCGAATTGCCGGGCGGCCGGCAGCACTTCGAGTTCCGCGCGGCGATCCAAGAGGTTGTAATGGTTCTGGGCCGAGATGAATGGGGCATAACCGCCGATCTGGGCCTCGTAGGCGGCCTGGGCGATTTGCCACCCGGTCTGGTTGGAGTGCCCGAGGTAGCGGACCTTTCCGGCCCGGACCAGATCGTCCAGCGCGGCCAGGGTCTCTTCGATCGGGGTCACCCCGTCCGGGCTGTGGTACTGGTACAGGTCGATCCACTCGGTGCCCAATCGGCGCAAAGATGCCTCGGCCGCCTTGACGATATAGCGCCGGGATCCGCGGGCCGACCAGTCCGCTCCGTTGACCCCTTTGGCGTCCAAACCGAACTTGGTCGCGACCACTACGTCGTCGCGCCGCCCGCTCAGGGCCTTGCCCAGCATCTCCTCGCTGACCCCCGGCGTTTTGCCGTAGACATCGGCGACGTCGAAAAGCGTGATTCCGGCGTCGATCGCAGCGTGTACGACGGCGTCGGTGCCGGCTTGGCTCTCGGTCACGGTTCCGGGCCGGCCCAGATTGTTGCAGCCCAGTCCGACGGTGGAAACGATGAGTCCGGAATTGCCCAGCGGGCGGTAATCAGTCATGGCTCCAGATTACTAGTCGGCAATCGGGTGGAAACTGGAGGTCCGGCGAAAAGTAAATGAATGTGATTCTGCTCACAAGAATTTGCTACCCGTTGGGCAGCTGACCGAGGACGCTGGACGAATGACTGATTCAGCCCGTCTCAAAGGCAACGTCCTCGGCACAGCCGGTGTCGCCCTGATGGTGATCGCCGCCGCCGCACCGCTCTCGGTTCTCGCCGGAGTCGCACCGCTGGCATTGAGCATCGGCGGCATCGGCACACCAGTCGTCTACCTGGTCGCCGGAGCGGTGCTCGGCTTGTTCGCGGTCGGATTCATCGCCATGGTGCCCTTCGTCCGTTCCACCGGAGGCTTTTACGGCTTCATCGCGGCGGCATTCGGCAGGCGGGCCGGAGTCGGCGCCGCGATTGTGGCGGTAGTCTCCTACAACGCCTTGCAGATCGGGCTCTATGGCCTGCTCGGCGCCCAGGCAAGTTTGATGTTCCGGAATCTGTTCGGTTGGGACGTGCCCTGGATCCTGCCGGTACTGGCCACCATCGCGGTGGTCTGGTTCCTGGGCTTCCGCGGCATCAACACCGGTGCGCGGGTGCTGGCCCTGGTGCTCGCCGCCGAGACCGCGATCCTGGCCCTGCTCGCGGCAGCGATCTTGTTCCGCGGCGGAGCCAACGGCATCGGCCTCGAGTCCTTCTCGCCCGAAGCGATTTTCGCCCCCGGGATGGCGGTCATCCTGACCGTGGCGTTCGCGGCCTTCCTGGGCTTCGAATCCACCGCACTGTACCGCGAGGAAGCCAGGAACCCGAACCGCACGATACCGCGCGCAACCGTGGTCGCGATCGCCTTTCTGGCCCTGTTCTATTCCTTCATCACCTGGTCGATCGTGCAGGGTTTCGGCGCTGCCGAAGTGCAAGCCATTGCCGGCGAAGAATTGGAAGGTCTCTTCTTCGGCGCGATGGAAATCTACCTGGGCCCCTGGGCCTCGGCCGCAATGTCCATTCTGATCGTGATCAGCATCTTCGCCTCGCAGCTGGCGATCCACAATGCCAACAACCGGTACTGCTACAGCCTGGCCAAAGACGCGATCCTGCCACCCTTGTTCGGCAAGGTGCATCCGACGTTCCGCACGCCCTACGTGGCTGGCCTGCTGCAATCCGCACTGGCCTTGGTCATTGTGCTCAGTTTCGCTGCGGCCGATGCAGACCCGTTCTTGCAACTGATGCTCTGGATCAACTCGCCCGGCCTGGTCGGGATCAGCAGCTTGCAGGCGCTGACCGCGATCGGCGCAGTGGTCTTCTTCGCCAAACGCCGGAGTTCCGATTCCCGTCCGGCCGTGATCATCTGCTCGGCGATCGCCGCCCTGTGCCTGATCGCCACGACCACGACCCTGATCCTCACCCTGGCGACCTTCACCAATGCGGACTTCGGCACCAACGCGGTCTTCGTCGCGATCACTCCGCTGAGCTTCCTGCTCGGCTTCTTTTTCCTCGGCCGCCCGAAACAGTCCGCCGCAGTTCTGCCTGATCAGCCCGGAACGGAACCGCGCGAGACTTCGGCCAGCGACGCTCCGCCGAACGACGTTTCGCCCACCGGGGCATCCCAGCCCAAACCTTGAGCCTTGCCGAACCAAACCGCATCGCGGCCGTCGAATGGCGGCACCCCGGCAAGCACGTCCCGGTATACCGCGGCGCAGGCTTCTTCCATCCGGGAGATGACTTCGGCCGGGTAGCCGTAGCGCACCTGATGCTCGGCGAATTCATCCTCGTCGTCCACCCAGGTTCTGCCATCGGCGATGATCACGTCCAGATCCATGTCGATCAGCGTCATCTCCCAGCCGTTCCCGCGGTCCAGCTGATGCCAGTCGATTCCGGTGACGATGTCCACGTAGAGGCTGCAGTGGTCAGGATGCCGTTCATCGTAGAACGTGGCCACCCATTCGCCGGTGAACGGCACCAGCAGCACTGCCGGCGACTCGGCCAGGAAGCCCGAACCCGGTTTCGCCACGAAGGCGCCCGTGGCCTGGTGCACCCAATGCCCGATGTCGTCGCTGCCCAGATACCGGCCGGGCACCGTCCAGTGCGAACAGCCGTCCCACTTCCGGTTTCGGGCGACGACCAAGTCGCCCAGTGCCGGCGCGGTGCCGAGCCCGGCGCGCTTGGCTGAGGCCGTCACAGGGTGGGCAGCTGTCCGGTGTGCGTGATCTGCTGACCCGGCAATGGCCGCGCGAACGGGACCTTTGCACCGAGAACCTGCGCGACGACGTCGTGCGCCACTTTCTGCGCGGTCAGTCCGATCCGCTCCAAGACTTCTCCCCTGGTCCCATGGGCCAGGAACTCCACGGGCAGGCCCACTTCGTTCAGCGCGGTGTCCACCCCGGCCGCCCGCATTTCCTGCCGGATCCGGGAGCCGACGCCGCCGGCCCGGACCCCGTCTTCGATCACGATCACGATGCGGTGCTCCGCGGCCAGCCGGACGACCGACTTCGGCACCGGCAGCACCCAGCGCGGATCGACCACGGTGGAGGAAATCCCCTGCGCACCGATCAAGTTGGACACTTGCAAGGACATTTCGCTCATCGCACCGACCGAAACGATCAGCACGTCGTTTTCCGTCGAACCGGCCGGGCGGCGGCTCAGCACGTCGACTCCGTCGTCGAGCCGGTCCAAGGCTTCCACCTCGGCGCCGACGGTGCCTTTGGAGTAGCGGAGCACACTCGGCGCATCGGCGATCTGCACCGCTTCACGCAGTTCTTCGCGCAACCGGGTGGCGTCCCGTGGCGCGGCCAGATGCAGTCCCGGCACGACCTGCAGAATCGACAGATCCCACATGCCGTGGTGGCTGGGCCCGTCCGGGCCGGTGACCCCTGCCCGGTCCAGGACCACAGTGACGCCTGCCTTGTGCAGCGCGACGTCCATCAGCAGTTGGTCGAAGGCCCGGTTGAGGAACGTCGCGTACAAGGCGACCACCGGATGCAGCCCGCCATAGGCCATGCCGGCCGCAGTGGTGAGCGCATGCTGCTCCGCGATGCCGACGTCGATCACCCGGTCCGGGTGCCGCGCGGCCATTTTGTGCAGGCCCACCGGGATCAGCATCGCCCCGGTGATCCCCACGATGTCCTGCCGTTCATCCGCGATCGCGGCGATCTCGTCGCCGAACACCGACGTCCAGGACTGCCCCTTGGCGGAGTCCAGCGGCAAGCCGCTTTCCGGATCGATCACGCCCACCGCGTGGAATTGGTCTTCTTCGTTCGCCCGGGCCGGCGCATAGCCGCGTCCTTTTTCGGTCATCGCGTGCACGATGACCGGGCCAGCGTAGTTTTTCGCCGTCTGCAGCGCGGATTCCAGGGACTTCTGGTCGTGGCCGTCGATCGGACCGATGTACTTCATGCCCAGGTCCTCGAAGAGGCCCTGGGGCGCCCACCAGTCTTTGACACCCTTTTTGGCCGCGTGCAGGGACTTGTACATGAATTGGCCCAGCGGGCCGCCGTTCTGCAGTTTGGCCTTGGTCCAGTCCAAGGTGCTTTCATACGCGTGGTGCGTCCGGACCGAGTCGATCGCCGGCCGCAAGGAGCGCAGGTACTCCGCCAAGCCGCCCACGGTAGGCGCATAGGAACGCCCGTTGTCGTTCACCACGATGACTACCCTGCGGTCTTTGTCCGCGGCGATGTTGTTCAAGGCTTCCCAGGTCATCCCGCCGGTCAGTGCACCGTCGCCGACCACCGCGACCACATAACGGTCGCCTTCGCCGGTGAGCTTGCGCGCCCGGGAAATCCCATCAGCCCAGGAAAGCGAAGAGGAGGCGTGCGAACTCTCCACGATGTCGTGCACCGATTCGGCGCGTTCCGGGTAGCCGGAAAGGCCACCTTGCTGGCGCAGCGTGGAGAAGTCCTGCCGTCCGGTGACCAGTTTGTGCACATAGGACTGGTGGCCGGTGTCGAAAACAATCGAATCCCGCGGCGAGTCGAAGATCCGGTGCACCGCCAAGGTCAGTTCGACGACACCGAGATTGGGGCCGAGGTGGCCGCCGGTCTGCGCCACGTTGCTGATCAGGAAATCGCGGATCTCCTGAGCCAGCTGGAGCATCTGCCCGTCGCTGAGCCGGGCAAGGTCCGCCGGATGCTGGATCGTCTCCAGAAGTCCCATCGTTCCCCATTTCCTGTGTCTGCGGGTCCAACCCGTCCATTCTAGCGTCGGCGGACGCCTTGCCGTCGCGCTTACCAGTACTTCGTCGCTGCTCCCGGGATGGACCGCTCTGCAGTTGCCGCCCATGCCGACGCCGAATTTTCAGCAAAATAGGTGCCCTGTGCAACTTCTCAAAATCTACACATTTTCTTTACAAGTAGCGGAGAGTAATCCACAATCACAGAGAACACTGACGTTCAATTACCATTTGGGGGATGTTTTGATCAGATTAAGTCAAAGATGGAGTATTGCGCTCGCCGCAACCGCGAGTTTGGCTCTCGGAATCCCGTTGGCCGCGCCGGCTGCGGCGATTTCCAGCCCAGGAGTTCCGGAGCTGCCCGGCGTGATCACGCAACCGAGCAGCAATGATCAAGTCAAGGCTTCGCAACGGATCGTTCCGTTGCCGGTGAATGTGCAGGATTTGCCGGGCAACGGCTTCACCCTCCAATCGGATACCAGGATTCTGGTTGACCGGGCGGCCGAGCCGGTGGCCAATATTCTGGCCGGTGTGCTGCGTTCGTCTACCGGTTATTCGCTGCCGGTCCAGGCAGCCGACAAAGCTCCCGGCAGCGCAGTACAAAGCATCAATATTTCGGTGGCCGAACAGATCGCGGAATTCAAAGACCAGCCGGAAGCCTACTCGCTCCGGGTCACCGCCTCCGGGGTCGAGATCAAAGCGTTGACCGCGCAGGGCGCCTTCAATGCGGTGCAAAGCCTGCGCCAGCTTTTCCCCGCGTTCATCGAATCGGCGACCCCGGTGAACCGCACGTGGACCGCGCCGGCAACGAATATCACGGATGCCCCGCGCACCGCATACCGGTCGATGATGCTCGACGTCGCGAGGTCCTTTCTGACTCCGGCTGAAGTCCGCAAGATCATCGACCAAATGGCGGCGTTGAAGTTCTCCACGCTGCACATGCATCTGGCCGATGACCAGGGCTGGCGGCTGCAGATCACCAACGACGGCAAAGAAGCCGACGATCCGATCGACTACAACCGGCTCACCGACGTGTCCGGGAAAACCGCGATCACCGAATGGGGCTATCAGAACGAGCCCGGGAGAACCGGCTTCTACACCCAGCAGGAGTACCGCGATCTGGTCGGCTACGCGCAGTCCCAATTCATCACCGTAGTCCCGGAAATCGACACCCCGGGGCACACCAATGCCGCCCTGCACGCGATCCCGCAGCTGAACACCGGTGCCACCCAGCCCCGGCCCGGTCCGGACGGCGTCGCACCGTTGAACACCACGGGTGCCGTGGGCTACTCCACCTTGGACGCCAATGCGGATATCACCTGGAAATTCATGCGCCAGATCTACCGGCAATTGGCCGCGCTGACCCCCGGACCCTACATGCATTTGGGCGGCGACGAGTCCAAGGTCACGCCCAGCGCCGATTATCGCAAGTTCGTCAGCAAAACCGCGGAAATCATCCGCGGCTACGGCAAGAGCCCGGTGGGCTGGAACGAATATGTCGCGGGCGGCTTGCAGCCGGGCGACTTGGTCCAGCAGTGGGCCGGCAATGAGGCGGATACCCAGGCCGCCGTGCGGCAAGGAGCCAAGTTGGTGGCTTCGCCCGCCTCGATGACCTACTTGGATTTGAAGTACAACAACAAGACCCCGATCGGGCTGACCTGGGCCGGCTCCGGGGACTTCCCCAAGTACTACGACTGGGATCCGACGACGTACTTGAACAAGTCGAATCCGCTCCCGGAGTCCTCCATTGCCGGCGTCGAAGCTCCGCTGTGGTCCGAAACCGTACGCGGCGTCAGCCAAGCCGAGTTCCTGTCCTTTCCGCGGGCCGCAGCCGTCGCCGAAGTCGGTTGGACCCCGGCGGCCAAGAAGAACCTGCAGGACTTCAGCAAACGTCTGGCCATGTTCGGCCCGCGGATGACCGCGGCGGGCACGAATTTCTACGACGGCCCGAACGCCGCCTGGAATTGGAGCATGGCCGGTCTCGGTTACCGCACCTCGGCCGGGATCCTGCCGCAGACGCAGACCGTCGGCACGCTCATCGCGCCCGGCACCAAGGCCGCCAACAACGGCACCTCGATCGCGGCGGACCGGGTGGACGATTCCGACGGCACCGCGGCCTCCGCGATCAACGGGAATCTCACCGTGTCGATCGACTGGGGCGACGGGACTCCGGCGACGCCGGGCACCCTGAACAGCAGCCAACCGCGCAATGCGCTCCAGGCCAGCGGCGCCTATGCGGTGCAAGGCACGCACCGGTATTTGCTGCCCGGGGTTTACCAAGGCAGCATCATCGCCTCGGACGGCAGCCGAGCGCCGTTCACCGCGACGGTGACCGCACGCTGAACCGGATGACGGTTTAGCTCCGGAGCAGTTCCGGAGCAGTTCCGGAGCAGTTCCGGAGCAGTTCCGGAGCAGTTCCGGAGCAGCAACGTCGCAGGGCCGGCCACCATCCGGTGGCCGGCCCTGCGACGTTGCTGCTCGGCGTCTGCCTCAGCGCTTAGTTTTCAGTGCTTGGGCAGAGCCTATGCGGTGGCGATCTGCCGCAGCACGTACTGCAAGATGCCGCC
>SXGS01346204.1_pt1 | contig 37656 bp, 35 predicted proteins | sample 3174681 | NCBI WGS metagenome assembly SXGS01 (sample SAMN11356861, study PRJNA531348) | freshwater metagenome | isolation source: freshwater sample F1-80 | place: China: Fuxian Lake, Yuxi | collected 2017-12-25
GGCTTTACGATGTGGCTGGCCGGCGGGGGAGTGCGGGGCGGCTACCGCTACGGGGCCACCGACGACTACGGTTACTTCGCCACGGAGAAGCCGATGCACATCCACGACTTCCACGCCACCCTGCTCCATCTCCTGGGACTGGACCACCGCCGCCTGACCTTCCGCTACGCCGGACGGGATTTCCGCCTGACGGATGTCGCCGGCGATCCGGCCACCGAGATCCTGGCGTAGCAGGGGGGCTGGGACGTGATGCAGCTTGCTGTTTCGAGCTACTCCTTCAGCCGGTTCGGAGCCGGTCCCGAACCGAACGAGAAGCCGGACTTTTTCCGCCTCCTGGACTATTGCGCCGCAGAGGGAATTGCGGGACTGGAGATTCTCGGAGTCCACTTCGCGGAGCCGCATCCGGATGCGCAACTGCTGGAGGCCCTGCGCGCGCATTCGGAGCAGGTCGGCGTACCGATCATCGCCGTCTCCGCCCACCACAATTTCGTCACACCTGACGAGACTCGCTGGGAAGAAGAGATTCAGAAGCTGTGCCGTTGGGTAGACGTCGCGGCGGCCCTGAACGCCGGAGTGGTCCGGGCCTTCGGCGGACGGTGGGCAACCCGCCCCCGCTTCGCAGAATTCATGGCGGCGAACGGGGAAGAACCGCCTCTGGAAGGGTATCAGGACGACGACGGCTATGCCTGGAGCGCCACGGCCTTCCGCCGCTGCGCGCAATACGCCGGAGATCGCGGCGTTACCCTGGCGCTGGAGAACCACTGGGGCTTTACCGGCACAGCGGCCGGTGTGCTGCGCATCCTGCGTGACACCAATTCTCCCTGGCTGCGGGTGGTGCTGGATACCGGCAACTTCAACTTCTCGCCGGACCAGTACGCCGAAATGCGCGTGCTGTTGCCCCACACAGTGCTGGTGCATGCCAAAACCTACGTTGGGGGCGGAATCTACTACACCGCCGATCTGGACTATACGCTCATCTTCCGCATGCTCCGGCAGGCCGGTTTCCAGGGGTATGTCTCCCTGGAGTTCGAAGGAAAGGCGCACCCCGAGCAGGGGATCCCGGAGAGTCTGGCCATGCTGCGTGCGGCGCTGGCGGAGAGCGGCTAGCCGGGATGCGGCTTCTGGTCGTGGAAGACGAGGACCGGGTTGCTTCCTTCATCCGGCAGGGATTGATCGAATCCGGATATGCGGCCGAGGTCGCCCCGACCGGGGAAGAGGCTGTCAGTCGTCTGGCCACCACCCACTACGATGCCGTTATCCTGGACCTGATGCTGCCCGGCATCGGTGGGCTCGAAGTGGTGCGTACCTTCCGGCGGCAGGATCGCAACACACCGGTGCTCGCGCTCACGGCGCGCGACTCGGTGGACGATCGGATTGCCGGGCTCGACGCCGGCTGCGACGACTATCTGGCAAAACCATTTGCGTTCCAGGAACTTCTCGCGCGAGTGCGGGCCCTCCTGCGCCGTTCCACCACTGTGCGCCTGCCTCAGCTCACCTATGCCGATGTCACGCTGGATCCGGCCACTCGCACGGTAACTCGCGGGGACCGGCGCATCGAACTCACGAACAAGGAATACTCCCTGCTCGAATACCTGATGCGCCACCCGGAACAGGTGCTCGCCCGCACGGTACTGCTGGAAGGGGTCTGGGGCTACGACTTCGATACGCAGTCCAACGTGCTGGATGTGTACATGAACTTCCTGCGTAAGAAACTGGACGCGCAGGCGGAGCACAAGCTCCTCCACACCGTCCGCGGCGTGGGCTACGTGCTCCGCCTGGAGGAATGAGGCCCTGCGCGGGCTGCGGGTCCAACTCACCCTCTGGCACGCAGGGCTGCTGGCGCTCACGCTGCTCGCCCTGGCCGGGTTCACTTACGTCATTCTCCTCCGCGTGCTCCATTCGCGCGCCGACGCGGCCCTCCAGGAGCATGCCGACGCCATTGCGCGCCAGATGGCGATCACGCTCTCTCTGGAAACAGGTGGCCGTCCAGACCGCGCCGAATTGATCCAGACCCGGTTTCGGGCGAACGACCTCCGGACCTGGGGCCGGTACCTGCAAATTCTCTCTCCGCAGGGCACCATCCGCGAGAAGTCCGATGGTCTCCAGACACATCCACTTCCCGTCAGCGGCGATGCGCTCCGCCGGGGGCGGGAAGGGCAGGTGACGTTTGAGACGTTTCCCGCATTGGGTGAGCATCCCGTCCGGGTGGTTACCGTCCCGGTGCGCCTGGGCCCGCACATCCCATTTCTGGTGCAGGCGGGCACGTCATTGGAAGGGGTCGAAGCGGCGCTTCAGCGCACCAGCTATGTGCTGGGCATCCTGACCCCTTCCGTCTTTCTACTATCGCTGGTCGGAGGCTGGCTGCTGGTCGGGCGGGCACTCCGCCGGGTGGACGCCCTCACCCGCACGGCTTTGGAAATCCAGGGCAGCAACCTCGAGCGTCGCATCCACCACTCGGGACCTGAGGACGAGATCGGAAGATTGGCGCGGGCGTTCGACCAGATGATTGCCCGCCTGGACCGCAGCTTCCAACAGGTGCGCCGTTTCAGTGCCGACGCATCTCACGAACTCAAGACTCCGCTCACGGCCATCCGGGGCGAGGCGGAGGTCGCGCTCCTGGAACCCCGTGCGCCCGGAGAGTACCAGCGCACACTGCGCAGCATTCTAGAATCCGCCGAGCGGATGTCGCACATCGTCGAGAGTCTGCTGCTGCTCTCCCGCGCCGATGCCGGACAGGAACTGATCCGCCGGGAGCCGGTTCCTCTGGGCGAGTTGCTCCTGGAAGTGCTCGAACGATTCGAGAGCCCGGCGCGAGCAGCCGACGTCCGCGTGGAGGTCCAGGAAATTGCGGATGTGACTGTGGACGGGGACCCCCTGTGGCTCACGCAGATCGCCACCAACCTGCTCAGCAATGCAGTGAAGTACACTCCGGCCGGCGGTCAGATTGTGGTGTCACTGCACGAAGCGGGCGCCACCGCTGAACTGGTCGTCGAAGACTCCGGAATCGGAATCCCGAGCGAGCACCTGCCCCGAATCTTCGATCGCTTCTACCGGGTAGACCAGGGCCGAGCGCGGACAGCCGGCGGCGCCGGTCTCGGCCTCAGCATCACCCACTGGGCGGTGGAAGCACACGGCGGGACTATCCTGGTGGACAGCGAGGTGGGGAAGGGGAGCCGGTTTCTGGTACGCCTCCCTCTGCGCCACCTATGGGAGAAAAGAGTAGAGAGGAGTGAGTAGAGAGTGCCGAAGTCACTCTTTTCTCTTTCCTCTCCACTCATCCCTCCGCTTACGGGTTGATCGTTACGTTTGCGGTCTGGAGCGCCGGTTTCTTAGCGCCGCCCAGATCCCGCACGGTGACCGTGACCTGGAAGGGTTGCAGTTCGCCCGGACTTCCCGGCACGTCTTTGCTGGCTTGATTGTAGACCCAAACGGCGATCGGGCCGATGGCGTCCTCCTGAATCCCATCCGACCGATCGAAGTCCCAGCTATACTGGAGCGGAGAAAGGCCGCCGGTCGCCACCGCAGCGAACTCGATGGGTTCGCCGACCACTGCCTGCTGATCGTCGTCCAACGGCTCGACCTGGATCGGCTCGTCGTCCACAGCCGTGCGGATCTGGCCGATCCAGAACGTATCCTTGGTGTCGCCGAAGATCCTGATTTCCCGCAGGTGGGCGCTCCGGGCCTTCTCCAACCCCTTGAAGGCGACAAACGGCACACCGACCACGAACCAGCCTTCTTCACTCGAAGGCTGAAGCACCAGCGGGAAGTTGCTCGCGACGAAAGTCCCTTCCTGGCAGACCAGCATCACCTTGAGGCGGCGTGTGTCGGGAGAAATCGTCTGGGCGGAACCAACACCGCCGCCGAACCCGCCACCGGGGCCGAACCCGCCGGGGTCACCCATCGCGCCACCGGGCCCCCCCGCACCGGCAAACCCGGAGTTTCCGCCGATCCCGCCGAAGCCGGAGCCCGGACCGGACCCAAATCCGGCTCCCGCCGACGCTCCACCTTCCAGGCCCGAACCGGACCGGATCCCGCCCGGCCCCCCTCCACCAAAGCCACCCAGGCCGCCGATGCCGCCAGCAGCACCGCCGATGCCGCCCGGGCCGCCGCCCAGACCACCGGCGCCACCCTGCTGTAACTGCTGCTGCCGCCGCTGGCGGATTACCCCGGGTTTAAACCGCATCGTCAACTCGATGAGCCCGAAAGCATCGGCCTTCTGTGCCGTCAGATCTTTGGCCTGCAGGTACTGAACGCGCGCCCCGGAATAGTAGCCGTCCGTCTCCACCCGGATGGATCCATCCCCAGTGGTGCGGAACTCCCGGTCCTCCCGCGCCATCCCGCTGCCCCACCCGCCCAGCAGAATCCCTTCCACCTTGGCGGCGGCGCCGCCGTACCGGTCCAGATTCCCGCCAGCCGGCTTCTGCGAATTGGCAGACGGAGCTCCCAAAACCAGGCACCCCAATCCCACCACCAGGGCTCCGCCCAGGCGCAGTGGCCAGGTTCTTCGTTTCATGTCCGTGCTCTTTGCTCCCCTTCTATTCCGCTTCCCCACGAAACCTCTTCCGGGAAAGGGTCCTATTCCACCCGCTCCCGAATGCGCCGCAGCCAGACCGCCCGTCCAGTCTCCGGATTGATTTCTGCAAGCACCCCGCACAACAACGTTGGGCCTTCCGGCACCTCAAAGCGGGCGGGCATCCGGGACAGAAATTTTGCGATTACTGTTTCTTTCTCGACACCGATCACGCTCTCCTCCGGGCCGGTCATCCCAATGTCGGTAATGAACCCCGTTCCCTTCGGCAGCACGCGCTCATCGGCGGTCTGCACGTGCGTGTGGGTCCCAAACATTAGACTCGCCCTCCCATCGAGATAGTAACCCAGAGCCGCCTTTTCCGAAGTGCTTTCCGCGTGAAAATCCACCACCACCACGGAAGCCGCCTGGCGCGCCTCTTCGTAGAGCGCGTCAAACGTGCGAAACGGACACTCCAGCGGCTCCATTCCCGCGAGCCCCATCAGATTCATCACCGCGACCAGACCCGCGGGCGACGGAAACACCCCCCAGCCCCGCCCCGGCGCCCCTTCCGGAAAGTTCGCCGGCCGGAGCAGGCGTGGCTCGTGCTGGATGTACTCGTACACCGTCCGCTGCTTCCAGATGTGATTCCCGCTGGTCAGACAACCCGCGCCCGCGTCCAGCAATTCCTCGGCGGTTTCCGGCGTCACACCGAACCCCCCGGCGGAGTTCTCGCAGTTCACCACCACGAAATCTACGGCATGCGTCCGTATCAACTGCCGTCCCAGGCGCACAAAAGCACGCCGGCCCGGCCGACCCACGATGTCCCCAATCGCGAGAAGCCGCAAACTCTGCCTCTCAGTCCTACCTATTTGACGATCCGAGCGGTCCGCGGGTTCTCTCCATCCGCCGCCGCAGCGGCACTATCACCCTCGTAGCGGCGCAGGTCCCAACGGCGGAGCGCCGTCAACCGTGCCTCGATTGCCTGAATTGTAGCGGTCAACTCCCGGATGCGCCGAGAATCCGCTTTTCGGACTGCGTCCACGCGCAGTCGTTCCAGCACCCGCGTGCGCGTGATCGGATCCAGCGGCAGCGACAGCAACTCACGGCGGATCGCATCCGCCTGTTCCGGCGATTTCAAGTCGAGCTCGTAGAGCAGCACGAGATTCTGCAGTGCGGCTTCCGCCCAGGCCGTATCGGCAAAGTCCTTCTGGACCTTTCGCAGTGCATCCACAGCCGGCGGAAAACTCCGTCGCTGCTGGAGATCGAGTGCGCCCGAGAAGGCCTCCTCCGCCTTTTCCAGCCGACGACGGCGCTCACTCTCTACCTTGGCCGGCTGGGGTTCCGCCCCCAGGATCACCAGAGTTACGCCCCCGGGCGGGAGGACCACGTCCACCGTAGCCGCACCCCCCTCCACCCGGATGAGCGGTTCCTCACGCAAGAAGGGCAGCGGGACCGTCCCCGCCAACTTCGCCCCCAGTGCGTCCGGCGCCGGTCGCGGTTTCCCTTCCGCCACCCACGCTTCGTAGGGCGCCAGGTGCGAGGCATCAATCTGGTACACCCGCAGCGGCAGACTCACGACGCGGGCCGGAAACCCGCTAACCCGCAGTCGCACCGGAAGATCGGCCTTGTCCGCCCCCCGCCGCCGGTACAGGAGCGCCTGCATCGACGTGCCGGGGAGCCGCGGGCTGGTGCGCGCAACCACCGCGCCCACGCCGTCACCACCCGGTTCCGCCGCCACTCGCACCGGCCCCATCCGGGTCAGCAACTGGAATAGCCGGAACGCGGGTGTGGGGACCGTATTGCGCCCCACCCGCACCACCAGCGGTCGCTCCCCCTCGAAGTGGTCCGCCGCCAGATCGCCCCGGCGAAAGATCAGATCGGCACCGCGTGGAGAACGCAAAGTCCCATCCAGGAGCGCGGCCAGCCGCGAGGCTTCCCCTACCTGATTGGGCGCATCCCCCGCACCACCACCCGAGATGGTGTCACTGGCGACAAACTCCAGGTCTTTGCGCCCCGGCAGTGCGGCTTCCGCAATCGCACGAAACTCCTCATTCCGCCGGAGAATCTGTTCCACGCTCCCGAAAGCGTGCCAGGACACGAACTGAATCCGGGCGCCTGTCTTCCCGGTCGCAAAATTGGTACCGCGGGCGCAGTGCTCCAGGAAGCGCCGCAGGAAGCGCGGATCGCCCGCAATGCCGGGGCCGCCGATGGGAATCTGTGGATCCACTGCATCGGCGGCGGCGGCAAAGTGGTCATAGAGCCGCAGGAACCGCTCGACCTGTCCCGGGCCGGGCTCGCCCTCGAACGGAGCCGCCCTGCCGCCGGCCCAGGATCCCTCATGGTCCGGCTGGCTCCACACCTCGAAGCGCCAGGAGCGCACCTCATCCTCGCCGTACACCCGGAGGAGCCGGCGGAACATCTGCGTCATGAACTCCTGGTAGCGCTTGTAGTCCTGCGGCGCATTGACCGCCGCACCGGCGTCGTTCCGGCGGGGAGTGCCCTCCAGGAACGCCTCCGGTAGCCCGCCGCAGGAGATGAAGGGACGAACGCCGGACAGCACCAACCCGTCCAGCACCCGCTCCATGCCTTCCCAGCGATTTGCAGCGGTCGGCGCCCCGGCAGGCAGCGGTGCGGGTGGCTGAAAAAACAGCGTGCCCGTCAACCACTCCGGTCGCCGCTGGAGGGAACCTTCACCCAACCAGGTGGAGCAGCGCACGAACCCGACCGCCTGCGAAACACGCATCCAGGAGAGCGCGGCCTCGCCGAGTTCCGATCCGTGCTGCCCATGGAGCGCATCCACGGAAGCATTGGCGATCCGCTCCGCCCGGAAGGGCCCGCGCACCTGGTCGAGACGAATGGGGATCTCCACCGGGGGGGAGACCTGCGCACGGACGCTCAGCGCCCCCAGGGCGCCGAGGAGCACACTCACCGCAACCGGTACCATCCGGCGGGCCAGACACCACATTCGGAGACTCAATAGCCCTCGCGCTTGTCTACCACGTTGTGTAACGGCTCCCCGTCCAGGTAACGTCGCAGGTTTTCGAGAAAGATACGCCGGGCGCGCGGTTGGTAGCCGGGGTGGCTGCCGCTGTAATGCGGGGTGATGTACACGCATTCCATCGTCCAGAGCGGATGATCGGGCGGGAGCGGCTCGGGATCAGTCACATCCAGCAAGGCGGCGCCCAGACGCCCTTCCCGGAGGGAGGACAGGAGTGCATCGGTGTTGATGGTGGCACCACGACCCGTGTTGATGACGATCGCCCCGTCCGGTAGCGCCGCGAACTCGTCCCAATCCATGAAGTGCTGCGTGTTGGGAGTGAGCGGGAGGGAGTTCATCACGACGTCACACTGACGGAAGAACTCCAGTCGCTGATCGGGACGGTACATCTCGTTCACGGAGGGATGCGGCTCTCCCGTGCGCCGGAGCCCCAAAACGCGCATCGCGAAACCACGTCCCACCTGCGCGCTATGACCGCCGATGGCCCCCACGCCGAGCACGCCGAGCGTCTTTCCCGCCAGGAGATCTACGCGCGCGCCGAAGTCGTATCCACGCCAGCGCCGGCTCTTCTGTTGATCCCACGCCTCGGCCAGACGCCGGGTGACCATCAACAACATCCCGAACATGTGCTCGGTGATCGGCTCGGCGTGAATGCCGCTGGCGTTGGTGATGATGAGATCTCGCTCCCGGATCTCGGGCGTGATGAGGCCGTTCACGCCCGCACCCCAGGTCTGGTACCACTTGAGGCCGACAGCCTCGGCAAAGCGATCCCGTCCCAGGCCGCCATAGGCGATCTCAATCTCCGCAATACGTTCAGGCCGGGCCTGCAATTCTTCCGGGGTAATCGGATCAAGCGCAGCGGAAAGGGCCCGGACTTCCGCCAGGAAGTCCGGGTCCACATTGCCGAGCAGAACGGGGATGCGCCGTGCCATTCCGAGGTCGTTCTTCCTGGTGCTGATTGTGACGGAACTCGCGTCAGGAGCGCGTGGCGTTGATCGGGCGACCCGCCCGGATGTCCCGCACCATCTGCTGGATCTTCTCGACCCGATTCGCCGTCAGTGGGTGCGATCCGAAGATGCCGTTCGCAAGGCGATTGTCCGCTTCGCCCTTGGACTCCAGTCGCCGCAACATCTGCACCGCGGCGTCCAAATCGAAGCGCGCCTGATCCATCGCGAGCAGTCCGCCTCGATCCGCGCGGTACTCATCCTGGCGGCTGAACTTGGCCGAATAGGCGGCTGCACCCGCTGAGGCCACCGTCCCCACCGTCTTGTTCTTGGTCAGTGCGCCCAGCAACACCGCGGCGATCCCAGCCGGCAGCGATCGTTTCTGCTGTGACATGGCATGCTTCTCCACCACATGGGTGATCTCATGCCCGACGACAAAGGCGAGCTCGTCGTCCGCGTGATCGCTGTCTTCCAGGACCCGCAGTAGCCCCAGCGTGACGTAGATGCGGCCATCGGGAAGCGCGAAGGCGTTGACCACCTTGTCGTTCTTCTCGACCCTGCCTCCGAGAATCTTCGCGCTCTTCAACTGGAAGCGGCTCCCGCGGTTGGTCCGGTTGACCGCGTCCACCATCTGCTGCACCACCCGATCCATCTGCGAATTGAAGCGACGGCCCTCGCGGGTATTGTCGTCCAGCACACCGAACTCGCGCTCCAGCGCTGCGGCGGGATCGCGATCCTCGTTCTGCGCACCGACCGTGACTGCTATTCCGAGGAGAATGCCGGCCATCGCCAGCCACGCTCCGATCTTGCTCACTTTTTTCAAGGCCGCTCCTCCTGTTGCCGGATCACCCTGGGGCGATGGACGACCCGCCACCCCTATCATTCACGAATGCGCCGTCGGATTCCTACTCCTGGGACCCGGTGGATGGTTTCCTGGTTCCATCAAAACGCATCGCGCGAACAGCTACCCGGCGTGTCCCGCGTCTGCAGAGCCCGAAGACTGCACCGGAGAGCGCATCGGCGTCGGGGGACGGCGCGGCGGGTCGTTCAGCATCAGCGTGAAGCTCGGATCAGGCGCCGGAGGGGCATGGCCCTCGCGGATGACGGCAGTGCCGATCGCGAAGAACTCAATGACGTGGGAGCCCCAGCCGAAATTGGATTGCGATACGTCCACCCCCACGATGCCGTTGGCTTTGACCCGCTCGGCTTCGGTTTGTAGACGCTCAAGCGCCAGTTCCCGGGCCGAGTAAAGAGCCTGAGTGTAATTCGGCAGTTCCACGTTCCGGCCGAACATCGTCGCCGCCTGCCGAAACCCCCGGCGCGCTACATGATACACGCAGTTGCCCATCGCCAGTTCCACCGGCCGGCATCGGGTGCGGAGCAGTGTCCAGAACTCCTGACCCGTCAGGTCGGAGGTGAAGGGACGCCCATTCGGTTTGCGATAGTTTCGCTCTGTCTGCATCGAACGCACGGCGGTGCCCATCGCCGTGAATTCCGCCATGCCGAGACCCCACAGGTGCTGCCCGACCTCCAGGCGCACCCCGACGACGCCGTCTGCGCCGAGCAGAGCAGCTTCCTCCTCCATACGCGCCATGGCGTTCTCCCGCGCGTGGTAGAGTGCCTGGGTGAGCACATCCAGTTCATAGTTCTGGAAGGGTGCGATCGTCCACTGGATCCCGATGTGGTAGAACGATGACCCCATCACAAATCCGAGCGGCTCGAACCCGGACTGTTCCAGCAGATAGTATTCGTTGACGGAGAGATCGCTCGTAAAGAAAGCCGGGGTCTCGCCGGGGGTACTGCGCATGCCTTCCAGGCGATGCCGCGCACGTTCCGGAATCTCTACATCAGGGCCGGGGCGGTCCAACATGCTCTGTCTTCCTTCTTCAGTGCTTTACACAAGCCGGCGGAGGGCTTCTGCGGCTGCCTGATTGTGGCGGGCGAGTTCTTCCAGGCGTCCACAGAGTTCGGTGATCCAGGCGGGCACGAGCATGTCCTGGGTGCTCAGGACGATCCCCCGCTTCGTAAGCACCCGGCGGGCCAGCAGAGGACCGGCACCGGAGGCAGAGAGCTCGTACGCATGATCGCCCAGGGTCACGGATATCTCTCGCACCACCCTGCGGGTGAAGGGCGGCAACCCTCGCCGGGTGATCCGTGCATGTCCCGGCAGCGCCCCCTCAAGCAGGCCCGCGACATGTTCCAGAAACTGCCGCTGATCGGCCGCGTACTCCCGAGCCAGCGCGGCGGCCACACCCAGCCGGAGCCACTCTTCGTCTTCCATGCACATCCCCCCCCGGGGCTTTCGCCTCCGGAGCGGGCTGCCCCTCCTCGAATCCGGCCCGTTTGTTGCCGATGGGGCAAGGAGTTCCGATAGCCCAGGGACAACTGCTGCCCGGCAGGTGTCGGTATCGCGCTGCGCAGCCGACCGCCCACCGGCATCCTCTGCCGCCCGGCTTGTGCGCGGCGCCCGGCGGGGAACGCCGGCGCCGCACCGGCCACCCCTGGGTCCCCGTCGCGGGTGCGGCGGATGCCCTCCATCCGATAGACCAAAAGGCAATCCCGATGAAACCACGTGCTGTACTGCTCTTCGCCGGCCTCACGCTGGCTCTCTTCGCCCCGGCGCGGGCCTTCCAGAACTCACCAACGGGCCTCTCTCCGGCAAAGCTCGCTGCGGCGCTCGCCTCCGCGCCCACCGGAGCCGTGGCCGAAGGGCTGGCCGAAGAAATCCGCAAGACCTTCGGCCGGGAAGCCCTGGCGCGGGGCGCCAATCCCCGCGTCGAGGAAACCACGACGGCGTGGGCCATCGAAATGCCCGACGGGTCCGCCGCCCCACGCGTGGTGTCCGACGACGGACGTTGGGTGCTGCCGCTGAAGCGCGTGGGGGAGACACCGGTGTACGCCGGGGTCGCCTGGCTGGAAGACGGTGATGCGATGCGCTGGCGCTATCAGGTGGGTGACCGCGCGCTGGCCGCCGGGCAACTCGAGGTCTATCGGACCCACCCGGACAGCCGCGAAAAGGCGGGGGTGCCGAAGGGAACTGTCCGCCAGATGCCCCGGTGGCAAAGCCAGCTCTTCGCCGGCACGGCGCGAGATTGGTGGGTGTACGTGCCGGCCCAGTACCGGCGGGAGCATCCCGCCTGCGTGATGGTCTTCCAGGATGGCGGGGGCCCGCGCAACTACGTCCCCACCGTTTTTGACAACCTGATCGCGGCAGGGGAAATGCCGGTCACCGTGGGCGTGTTCATCAACCCGGGCGCGTTCGAAGGCGGGCGCTCAAACCGTAGCTTCGAGTATGACACCCTGTCCGATCAGTATGTCCGCTTCTTACTGGAAGAGATCCTCCCCGAGGTGGAAAAGACCACGCCCTTGCGACACGATGCCGCCAGCCGGGCCATTTCCGGCGCCAGCAGCGGAGGCATCTGCGCTTTCACTGCCGCCTGGGAGCGCCCGGGCGAATTCAGCAAGGTGCTCTCCTGGGTCGGGAGCTTCACCAACATCGCCAGCGGCAAGACCGTCCGCGAAGGCGGGCATAACTACGAAGCGATGATCCGCAAGACGCCCCGCAAGCCGATCCGCGTCTTTCTGCAGGATGGTGAAAACGATCTCGACAACGCCAACGGAAACTGGCCGCTGGCCAACCTCTCCCTCGCGAAGTCTCTCGCGTTTGCGGGCTATGACTACAAGCTGGTCTACGGGAAAGGCTTCCACAGCGGCCGGCACGGCCAGGCGATCCTCCCGGACTCCCTCCGCTGGCTCTGGCGCGGCTACAAGCCTGATTGAGCAGCGGGAAAAGTCAGCCGGCGCTTGCGGGGCTGCTCCGTCAGAGCAGCCCCGCAAGTCCAATCTGGGAGTCTGCATCCTCTCCGTTCACTGCTCCGCATTTACGCGGACTGCAACTCCATTTGCTGCATGGCGCGTTGCAGTTTTTGGAGGGCCCGGCGCTGGATCTGTCGCACCCCTTCTCGCGTGATGCGCAGCCGTTCGGCCAGATCCTGCAGCGAGAGAGTTTGCCCGTTGATCCCGTAGCGATTCTCGATCACCAACCGATCGCGAGCCGAAAGTGTGGCAAGCAGGCGCTGTGCCTGGCGCTCTGTTTCCGAAGCAAACAGCGCCTGGACCGGGTCTACCGCGTCGGTGTCCGGGATGTTGAGCACTCCGCCTTCCCCTTCTTCGCCGGGGCGGCCCTCAATCGAGACCGGGTCTTCCAGACAGGCGAGAATCGCCTCCAGCCGGGTCTCGGTCACACCACAGTGCGGGGCCAGTTCCGCCAGGGTAGGCTCCCGGCCCAACTGCCGTTCCAGTTCCTCGCGCTTCACGGCCGCGTGCCGCGCCGCATACCCGACATCTACCGGGACGTGAATCAGGCGGCTGTTCTGATCGAGCGCGCGGAGAATTCGCTGCCGGATCCAGTACGTGGCATACGTGCTGAAACGGAACCCGCGGGACGGGTCGAACCGCTCGATCGCAGTGCAGAGTCCAATCATCCCCTCCTGCACCAGATCCTCGGATTCAAGATGCTGACTGGTGTACCGGCGCGCGATGGAGACCACGAGTGGGATGTTCGCGCGGAAGACTCTTTCCCTCGCGCTCTCATCTCCCTCCTGCACCCTCCTGATCAATTCCACTTCCTGGCGGGCGGACAGACGTTCGCCGGAGGCAACGTAGGCCGAACCGATAGTCGGGGAAGCCGCCGCAGGGGTACTGCGAGCCTGGGAAGGGCGAATCTTGCTCTCTGACGACATCATCTCGAAAATCTCCTCGCTCCGCGGCTCACGGTCCCGGTATGCCTTCCGGACCGCGGAAGCATCACACATAACATATCACGACATATCACCGCGGGCCCCAACTTTTTGGGTTTTATGTCTTGTGATGTTTTTCCGCAGCCCACGACGACGTGTGGTAATCGCACTCACCAGGCATGCCGAGGGGCTCTCCGCAGGGGGGCCACTGCGAGACACCGCCCAGGCGCCGCATCCACCGTGTCACATCCACGTGTCACATCCACGTTTCCACAACGTATACTTTTCCCGTGAAAATGGGGAGGACTTGGTTCGTGCGTACGGAAAGCAGCAGAGCGGGAATGGGTGCGGCGGGGATTGGCTGCACCGCTATCCTGGGCGAACTAGCGACGGGCGAGCGCAGCGTTACAGAACTGGTAGAGAGCACAGGGCTCAGTCAGCCGAATGTTTCCAACCATCTGGGCAGGCTGCGCAGCCGCGGGCTGGTTAGCTGCCGGCGCGACGGGAGACAGGTGATCTACCGCCTGATCTGTGGGGATCAAGCGGCGGAACCATGCTGTGAAGAAGCAGTAGCGGCACACAGCACCCACTTCGATCCCGAGGGACCGACCCTCGGACAGATCGCAGCCCAATTCATGGACGCGGCCCTGGACCTGGACCAGGAGCGGTCTGCGCAGGTCCTGGATGAAGGAGTGAGGGAGGGCGCCCGCTGGCAGGATCTCTACCTGCACGTGCTGGCCCCTACGCTAGTTCACGTGGGCGAACTTTGGGAGGCGGGAAGCGTCTCGATTGCCTACGAGCACGCTGTGACCAGCATTGTGGTCCGGATGCTGCACCGCCTCTCCAGCGCGATTTCTCCCATGCTACTTCCCACCGCCCCCACCGCTCTGGTGGCGTGTGTAGAGGGGGAGTTACATACGGTCGGCGGGCGCATGGCCGCCGACTTTCTGGCTGCGGGGGGGTGGCGCACCTGGTTTCTGGACACACACCTGTCAGCGGAGCACCTGGTCCAGGCGATGCGCCAGCGCGCGCCCGACGCCGTCGTGCTGTGCATCACCAAGCGCGAACACGAGGAAAGCCTGCGCCGGACCGCTGAACGCCTGCGCCGCTGGCGGGGGGAACAACCGACGCCCCTACTGGTTGGAGGCGGCGCCTATTTCGCCGGCGGGCAACATTTTGAGGGACTGGATCTCTGCGGCACCGATCCGGTGCTGGTAACCGCAGAGATGAATCGGCGGATCGCCCGGCTGCGCGAATTGCCCGGTGCGCTGGGACACCTCGGCTGCACCGGAGACCCACTCTGGCGCTCCTGTTATGAGGACGAGACCGACGCCGCGAAGGCTGCTAACGCCGCGGGCGCGGCTTCGGTAACCAGCCAAACAACAATCGAAACGCCGCTGCGGTGATGGACCGGGGCTCGCGCACCCGGCGGCGGCTACTCAGGCGCTGTGCCGCGTAGTGCAGCATCCCCACGGCGGTCGCGTAGATCGGGCTGTCCACCAAACGGCCCGGATCAATCACCTCACGCGGCCGGCCGGAGCGCACGGGCAGGTGCAGCGTCTGCTGTGCCAGTTCAGTGCTTCCGGACAACTGCGACCCGCCCCCACTGAGCACACAACTGGAGACATGCACGCCGTCCCGAGCCGCCTGCGCGAGGTGCGCCCCTACCAACTGGAACAGCTCTTCCATCCGGGGCTCGCTGATCTCTGTAAGGAGTCCCCGTGGGACTTCGCGCGGCTCACTTTCACCGATCATCCGGATTTCCACGTACTCGTCCGCCTGGATGTCGGCCTTGCGCGCAGCCCCGTGCGCCAATTTGATCCGCTCCGCATCCTCCGGCGCCAGCCGGAGCAGCAGCGCCAGGTCGTTGGTTACATGATTGCCTCCGATGGGGATGACCGTAGTGTGGGTCACGGCGCCATCCACAAACAGCGCCACATCGGTAGTGCCCCCACCGATGTCCGCCAGCGCGACTCCCAGTTGCCGTTCCGCATCGGTGAGGATCGCTAGGCCGGTCGCGTAGGGTTCCACCACCAGTTCTTCAATCTCCAGCCGGGCGCGTTGTACGCATTTCACCACGTTCGCGACAAAACTGCTGCCCGCGGTCACGATGTGGGTCTGGGCTTCCAGCCGCACCGCAGACATTCCCACCGGGTGCCGGACACCTTCCTGGCCATCCACGATGAACTGGCGCGGGATGTTATGGACAATCTCCCGATCCGGAGGGAGCACAACCTGGCGGGCATTGTGCAGAGCCTGCTGCACATCCTCTTCCTGGACCTCGTGGTTGATCTGCACCACACCAAGCCCTGTTTGTGAGGTAATGTGCGCCCCAGTAATGCCCACATAGACGGTGCCAATGTCTGCACGGGCGTTCCGTTCGGCTTCCGCAACCGACTCGCGAATGGCAGCCGCGGTGGCGGCGATGTCCACAACCACGCCCTTGCGCATCCCGGTGGAACGCGCCATGCCTACACCGAGGATCGCGACTTGGTCGTCGCCGGACACCTCCCCGACCAGCGTGCAGACCTTCGTCGTGCCGATGTCCAGGGCAACCACCAGCTCACTTCGCGGCACGGGTGGGAGGTTTCTCCAGGTAATGACGCCGGATGACGGACAGGTTGACGAAAATCCGCCCTCCGAGGGTCACAACTGCCGCCAGCCAGATCCCGTCTACCCCGATGACTTCACCGAGGTACACGAGCGCGACCGCCAGAATCATGTTGACCAGAAACCCGCTGCGGAATACATCGCTGCGGAAGCGTCGCTCCACCCCCGCGCGAATGCCGCCAAAAACGGAGTCCAGCCCCGCCAGCAGCGCCAGCGACTGGTACTGAGCAATGGAGACGGGAACGCCGCCCTGGAAGCACCAGAAAGTGACGGCGAAGCCCGCGAGGAAGCCCAGGATCGGCCACCAAACCCTATGGGTTCGGAGCCGTTGGCCGGGCGTAACGGAGGGTGAAACTGCCGGAATACTCGGGGAGGACAACGCGGTCCGCCTCCTCAATCTGGATCATCTTCAAGAGGTCCAGACCACGCGTTTCGACAAAACCGTTTGGCATTTCCAGCGCTGCCCGGAGTTCCTTCTGGTTACCGATCGCCAGGATGGTATAGGGCGCCGAAAGCTGCACGCCGTTCACAATCGTGTTCGGCCCGACGCAGCGCGCGGTTGTTGTGACCACCACCCGCTGCAAGTTGCGACCATCCGCGCCGGAAATGGCGATTGCCTCAGCCCCGGCGGCTTTTAGTTCGTTGATCAGACCGTTGATATCCTGGTCGTGGACGTTGAAGTTCTCATACTCCTCGGGGGGCAGCCCGGGTACCCGAAGTTGGGTTTCGGTGCTGTCCTTCAAAGAGATCCGCAGCCCCGGTCCATAGACCGAGGTCATCCCCGCCAGCCCGCGCAATTCGTCCAGTTGTTGTTTCAACATGTCCTGCGACTTGCTGGTGGAATTGAAACTTTCCCGAAACTGCTGCGCCTGATCCCGCAGTCGCGCGATTTCGTCCCCCTGCCGGTCGTTCTGCTCGCGATAGGCGCTGAGCACGGCGGCGGAAACTCCGAGCCGAGAAGAAGGAATGCCGGCCTTCTTTAGCCGCGCCGTAGTGCGCATCGCTAGTGCCAACATCACCCCCAATGCGAGACTGAGCGCAGTGACCTGCCAAACCCACACAGATTCGGCCGAGCGCGCGGCGGGCTGCGCCACAGGCGCAAACGCATCCGGCGCCTGGGGTTCGAGAGCCGGATCGGCGGCACTGATGGACATGTCTGGGCACTCCGCCTCAGCGCTCCGATTGGCCGCGGCGCGGCGCAATCGGAGGGCGAAACCCCTCACCGTGGAGCGGCATCCTCACTCCTCCTCTGCCTTCAAGTGGACGGGCAGGAACGCCGGGCGCCCCTTGCACATGACGTTCAGATAGGCAGCCCGCGCCAGATCCGCGGAGCACACGGCAAACGTCAAGCGGACATCACGGAACTTCTCAGCCAGTTCACTCGGCCGTCCCAGCCGCACGTTGAGTGGCCGTTGCCGATTGGACGACGTGGGTGTGCTCTGGAATGAAGGAGTCCCGACATTTAACCATAGTTCCCCGGCTTCGTCAATGCGGACACGTTGAACGTCCAGGCCCTCTTCCTGGCCCAACCTGGCACACTCGTGAACCAGTTCGGTGATATCCGGGCGCAACAAGCCTCCGGGCGCGGGGATGTCGCGAGAGGCGACCAATACTGTCGGGCGCGACGGGAGCGGCTCGCTCGCGGCTTCGAACACCAGTCCGGAAGGGTCTGCGTAGTACAGTTGCCGCGTCTCCACCGCCTGGATGGTGAACGAGGCGACACGCTCCTCGATCTCTACGATGAGACGACCCGGCAGTTCGCGCGTGACGGTGGCATTCCTCACGAGTGGGATGCCCGTGAGACGGTCAGCCACGCGCGTAACATTGATGCTGAAGATGTTTTGCCCGAGGTGCAATCCCCCGTCTCGATACACCTGCTCCGGGGTGATCCGGCGGCTGCCGACGATTGTCATCTCTCGCAGCGCGAGTCGCGGAGAGGCAAACGCCACACGCAGGCACTGACCCATCAGCAGCACCATCAGCAGCAGCCGCACGCGATTCACGCCTTCCGGCCGGCGCCGATTGCGGTCTCGGTACGCCAGCCTCGTCTTGCGCGCGTCAGGCGACGGCGACGGACGATCCATGCGGATTCCCCTCCAGAGCCAGGGCGATCATGCGATCCAGGAGTTCCGGGAACGAAATTCCGGCCGCCGCCGCCGAACGGGGCAGCAGGCTGGTCGGCGTCATTCCCGGTATAGTATTTACCTCCAGAACCCAGATCTGGTCCCCTTCTACCAGCATATCCGTGCGCGAAAATCCCCGGCAGCCCAGTGAGACGTGCGCGCGGACGGCAAACTCCCGGGCAGCGGCGGCTACGACTTCCGGCAGCCGCGCCGGCACAATTTCGTCCGTCGCCCCCGGGGTGTATTTGGCCTCGTAGTCGTAAAAACCACTGGAGGGCACGATCTCGACCAGAGGGAGGCAAATCGGGTCGTCATTGCCCAGGATGGGCGCTGTGATCTCAATGCCGGTGATGAACCGCTCCACCAGCGCCTCACCGTCGAACTCGAGCGCTGTCTCTACTGCGGCCGCCAGACCCTGTGGAGTCCTCACAATGGTGACGCCGATGGTCGAGCCCTGCCGATTCGGTTTCACGATGAGCGGGCACGTGAGCGGGGAGGCGCCGTCCCGCACCGCCGCGGCCAGGGGCCCGATTTCCCGGCGGTGCCGTACCACTACCCCCGCCGGCACCGGGATCCCCTCCGACACCAGAAAGCGCTTGGTCATCACCTTGTCCATCGCCAGAGCGCTCGCCAGCACCCCCGATCCGGTATAGGGGATCCCGAGCAGTTCCAGCATCCCCTGAATCGTACCATCTTCACCATAACGGCCGTGTAAGCAGATGAGCGCCACGTCCGGACGCTGCCCGAAGTCCAGCGGAAAACCGGTCGCCACCGGCAGGTTGCGTGGCTCTGGGGATGCCGGCGGGACGCCGGCGCTCCCGGGGAGGTCCGGCTCGCTCCGCTCCTCTTGGGAGGCCGGCAGGACGCCAGCGTTCCCGGGGAGGTCCGGCGCCCGGAGTGTGGGCAGGTGAAGGCCGGCGGGGTCCACAGGAAACGCGTCGTAGCGAGTGGGATCCAGAGCACTCAACACCTGGCGGCCGGTAGAGAGCGACACGTCTCGCTCGGCAGATCGGCCGCCCATGAGCACGGCCACGCGGATTCGTGACATCGGCTGAGGCGTGAGTGGCGCGGCGCGGGAAACGAGTGCTTCGCCTCCCTCTTCCCGCTCTCTTCCGCCTTCTTCCGGGTTGCCTCCCTTCATCCTTCTTCCTTCATCCTTCTTGCATCCTGCGCAGCCGATGTACCAGCTCCACACCGAGCGCGCGAATGTCCCCCGCGCCCATCGTCATGACCACGTCTCCGGGCCTGCTGGTCTCCAGTAGCGCCTGCAGCAGGGCGTCCCGGTCCGGTGCGTAAGCGACGTGACGGTCCGGATCCAGTTCGCGGATACGGCGCACGATCGTTTCGCCGGTGATACCGGGAATGGGAGCTTCGCGCGCCGGGTAGATCGGAGTCACGTACACCCGATCTGCGTCCCGAAAACTCTGTCCGAATTCCCGCTGCAGGAGTTCGGTGCGGCTAAAGAGGTGGGGTTGAAACACCACGGTGAGGGGACGGGCCAGCGCCCGGCGCGTCCCGGCAAGGGTGGCGGCCACTTCGGTCGGGTGATGTGCGTAGTCGTCCATCACCAGCACCCCCCGTCCCTCCCCCAGGCGCTCAAACCGGCGCTCGACGCCGCCGAATGCCGCCAGTCCGCGCTGCACGGCGGCGAACTCGACGCCTGCCTCCAGGGACAACGCCGTCACCGCCAGCGCGTTCAACACGTTGTGACGGCCCGGAACGCCCAGTTCCAGGGTGCCGAGCCGCTGCCGGGAACGAATCACCGCAAAGCTGGGGCGAAGCCCGTCCAGGCGCAGCTCGTCCGCGCGGTAGTCGCTGTCGCTGTCGATCGCATAGGTGACGCTGCGCTGCGGAATCGCGCGCAGCAAATCGGCCACCCGTGGGTCATCGCCGCAACCCACCGCCCATCCGTTCGGGGAGAGCCGCTGCAGGAAGGCACGGAACGCCTCTACCACTCCCTCGAGGGAGCCGTGACAATCAAGGTGATCCGCTTCGATGTTGGTGATCACGGCCACGTCCGGGCGCAGCGACAGAAAGGAATGGAATGCCTCGCACGCCTCTGCCAGAAACCAGGTCCCCTGACCCGCCCAGGCGTTCCCCCCGATGCCCGACCAGTCCCCACCAATCAGCACCCGCGGGTCCAGGTCGGCGGCCAGGAACACCGACGCGGCCCTGCCGGTGGTGGTGGTCTTGCCGTGAGTTCCGTCAATTGCGACTCCGACCCGTCCTTCCATCACCCGGGCCAGGAGTTCGGCGCGCCGCCAGACGACGGCGCCGCGCCGCCGCGCTTCTCCCAGTTCCGGGTTGTCGTCCGCCGCCGCATCGGTGTAGACCACCCGGGCGGCATCGCCGACGTTCTCAGCCCGATGCCCGATCGCCACGCGGGCGCCGAGCGTGCGCAGAGCCGCCACCGTCGCGCTCTCGCGGACGTCCGAGCCGGAGACGACGCAGCCGTCCGCCAGCAAGAGGCGGGCCAGCCCGCTCATGCCCGCACCACCGATACCGACCAGATGGTACTTCTCAGACACGGGCGATCTCCTGCAGCAGGGCCGCCACCGCTGCGGCGGCGCCGGGCCGGGCCAGCGCGCGACTGGCCCGGCGCATGTCGTCTAACCTCCCGGCGTCTTCCAGCAGGTGCGCCAGAGTCGCCGCCAGCCGCTCCCCGGTACAGTCTGCGTCCGGCAGGAGAAGGGCGGCGCCTGCCTCCGTTACCGCACGGGCATTGTGCGCCTGGTGATCGCCGACGGCGTAGGGGTAGGGGACCAGAATCGCCGGCAGCCCGGCCGCCGTTACTTCTGCCAGTGTCGAAGAGCCGGCCCGGCACACCACCACGTCCGCGGCTGCGAGCAGCGACGGCATGTCCTCCACATACGGGGTGACGTGCAGCCACTCCGGGCGGGACGGATATTCTTCCAACACCGCCGCATGCTGCGCCCTACCGGTTTGCAGCACCACCTGCAGCCGGTCCCCGCACTGCGCGACCAGGTGCGGCACCGCAGCGCACACGGCCCGGTTCAGGGTCCGGGCTCCGCCGCTGCCGCCGGTCACTACCAGGGTCAGCCGGTCCGGAGCGAGCCGGAACTCCCGGCGCGCTCCGTCCGGCGTTGCCTCTCCGATCCGGGTGCGCACCGGCAGTCCAGTGACGCACGTCTTCGCCGGAGGAAACCATCGGGCCGTCGCCGCGTACGTCAGCGCCACCCGCGTGGCACAGCGGGCGAGCAGGCGATTGGCGCGGCCCGGTACGGCATTGGCCTCGTGGACGACGGTCGGCACCCGCAGCAACTCCGCGGCGAACATCACGCCGGCGGACGCAAAGCCTCCAGTGCCGAGCACGGCAGCCGGCTTCCATTGTGCCACGAGCCGCAGGGCGCGGACCACTCCCCAGGCGCACACGCCGACGGCGCCGACTGCCTGCAATGAGGGGCGCCGGCTCAGCTTTCGTGTCGGGATGGCCTGAAAGGCATAGCCGGCGGCGGGAATGATCCGCGCCTCCGGACCGTCTGCAGAACCCACGAAAAGCAAGTCGGCCTGCCCGAGTTGTTCCGCCACGCTAAGCGCGGGATACACGTGCCCGCCGGTTCCGCCCCCGGTCAGAAGTATTCTCACCCAGATTTCCTTCCGGCGCCGGGCGGGCCTGTTTCGGGGCGCCGCCCGGGAATTGTGACACGCTGAGGATCAATCCGGCCGAGACCGCCGTGAACAACAGCGAGGAGCCCCCATAGCTGATGAACGGCAGCGGCACCCCGGTGCAGGGGATCAGGCAGGTCACCACCGCCACGTTCAGCACTGTCTGGATGCCGATGCTGCAGGTGAGCCCGGCCGCGAGAAGAGAACCGAACCAGTCGCGCGTGCGGTGCGCGATGGTAAGCCCCCGAATGATGAGACAGCCGAACAGCGTGAGGATCGCCAGCGTCCCGAGCAGACCGCATTCCTCTCCCACCGTGGCAAAGATGTAGTCCGTATGGCCGGCCGGCAGGTACATATGCTTGGTGTTGCCCCGCATGATGCCCTGCCCGAACACGCCCCCGGACCCCAGGGCTACCAGCCCGAGCCAGGGCTGGTAGGCATCGCCTTGATGGATGGCCAACGGGTGGAAGATGAGGGAGACCCAGGCGGCAATGCGCTTCATCCGGTAGCCCTCTACCAGAATCGCCAGCACTCCCAGCACCGCCGCTCCTCCGATCACTCCGCCCAGATGTCGCGGCTGCGCCCCCATCATGAGCAGCATCACAATCCCGGTCCCCACCACGGTGATCGCGGTGCCGAGGTCCTCAATGGCGATCAGGCCTCCGAGCAGGCACACAACACCCACCGGCACCACAAACCCGGGCACCAGTTGTCGGATGCGCCCCCGCGCCAGCTCTGAGTACCGCGCCAGGAAGATTACCAGCGCCACCTTGGCAAACTCCGAGGGCTGGAAACGGACCGGACCGAAGCCCAGCCAGCGCCGCGCCCCCATCCCTGCCCGTCCGATCCCCGGAATCAGCACCAGAATGAGGCAGCAGAGCGCGATGCCCGCTCCGAGCAACCAGATGCGGGGGTGGCGCAGCTTCCAGTACGGCACATGCGCCGACACCATGAGCGCCACCCCAGCCAGGAATGCCCAGAGGAGTTGCCGGAAGAAGTAGTAGTGTGGATCGTAGCCGGAATTCTTACCTTTGAAGGCGTGGACGAAGCTGGCGTCCAGCACGATCACGAAGCCCAGACAGATGAGGAGTCCGGTGAGACAGGCGAACGCCAGGTCGTGTGGCTCCCGTTCGCGCGGAGTATCCGGCGCCTCTACTCCCGCCGATCCGGCCCGCGACGCGCCCCGGATCGGGATGCGGGTTGCCGTCATCAAACTCCCTCCGCAGACTCGCGCAGGCGTTCCACCTGGCGGCGGAAGTCTTCCCCGCGCGCCTCGAAGCTGCGGTACCAGTCAAAACTAGCACAGGCCGGCGCCAGCAGGACCACGTCCCCCGCGCCGGCCTCGGCCGCCGCCGCCTGCACCGCCTCGGCCATCGAGCCGGCGGCCCGAATACGGTCAAATCCGTGGCGCCGCGCCGCACCTGCGATGGCGGCCCCGTCATCGCCGATGGTGATCAGCGCCTTCACTCGCGTCGCGATCTCTCTCCCGAGCGGCTCGAAATCGAGGTCTTTGTTCTTCCCGCCGGCAATCAAGACAACCGGGCGAGTGTAGGCCTGCACACTCCGCACGGCGGCGTCCACGTTCGTACACATCGTGTTGTTCACGTATTCTACCCCGTGCACGCACCCGAGGGACTCCAGGCGGTCCGGGACGCCGGGAAAGCGCTCCAGCCCGGCCGCGATGGCCGCCGGCTCGATCCCGACCGCAAGTCCGACCGCCGCCGCCGCCAGCGCGTTCTCCAGCGTGTGCTCGCCTGGTACCCGTAGTCCGGCCGCACCAAGTAGGGGCAACCCCCCGTGGTCGCTCAACCCCCCGTGGTTGCCCGCTCCCGGCAGCCGGCCCCAGAGCCGCCGCGCCTCCCCCGTGCCCTCCACCCACGTGCCCGCAAACGGATGCAGTTCCCGGCTGAACCGGAGCAGGCGCCCGCGGGCGCGCGACGTCAGACTGTGGGTAAGCGGATTATCCAGGTTCAAGACGGTCCAGTCCGCGTCTGTTTGCGCATCCAGAAGCCGCGCCTTTGCTGCCGCATAGGCTTCCACCGAACCATGCCGGTTCAAATGGTCGCTGGTGATGTTGGTAATGACCGCGACCCGAGGGCGAAACTGCGTCACCCACTCCAACTGAAAACTGCTCACCTCAGCCACGATCCAGGCATCCGCGGGAGTGGACTCGGCGGCCTGGATGAGCGGCGCCTGCCGGCCCCGCGCCAGGGCATTCCCCGCCACCACGGCCGCGCACCCTCCCGTCCGGAGGACTTCCGCGATCATAAACACCGTGCTCGTCTTGCCGTTGGTGCCGGTGACCGCCACCAACGGCGCGCGGGCAATCCGGTACGCGATCTCAATCTCGGAGAGGACGGGCGTCCCGCGCCGCACCGCATCCTGGAGCGCGGGGGCCTCGCAGGGCACTCCCGGGCTCGGCACAATCAGGTCACACTCCTCCAGTTGTGCGTAATCGGGATCCCCGAGAAAGAGCCGTGCAACGGGCGCCAGTCGTGCCGGCGCCTCCCCCAGTGCGTCGGCCGGTTTCGCATCGAATACCCACACCTCGGCGCCGAGGCGCGCCAAGACCGGCGCCGCAGCCATCCCGGTGGCCGCCGCTCCCAACACGGCGATGCGTTTGCCGCGAAACTCGTTCATCCGTTGCGCAACGCCAGGGCAAGGGCAAGCAGGCCGCACGCCGCGCTGACGATGGAAAACCGGGCCACAATCCGGGTTTCCGGAACCTGTGTCAGTTCGAAATGGTGGTGGAGAGGGGACATGCGGAAGATGCGTTTTCCTGTCGTCTTGAAGGAGATCACCTGGAGCGTCACCGATGCCGCCTCCGCCAGATGGACACTTGCCGCGAGGAGCAGCAGCCATTCCGCACGGATCAGGATCGCTGCCGCGGCCAGCCCTCCCCCAATCGCCAGCGACCCGGTATCGCCCATGAACACCTGCGCTGGGTGGGCATTGTACCACAGGTAACCCACCGTTGCCCCGGCAAACGCAGCGCAGGCAGCCGCCACCCCGTAGTCTCCGCCCCGCTGGACCGCCGGACCGAACGTGGCCAGTAGCGCCAGCGTAACCCACACCGGCAAGCTGACCCCGGCGGCCAGCCCGTCCAGGCCATCCGTGAGATTCACTGCGTTGGATAAACCCACAAGGATCAATACATGAAAGGCCGCCAGCGCGATCCGGGCCGGACCTGCCTCCCGATCCACATCAGGCGACAGGAACGACTGCTCCGTCACCGCCCACCAACCGGAGAAGGCGATGGCGGCGATGAACTGGAGAGCCAGTTTTTCCCGAGCGCGGAGCCCCAGATTCTTGCCGCGCCGAATGATGAGGAAATCGTCCAGGAAGCCGATCAACGCGAACGTTACAGTCACCAGGGTCACCGCGAACAGTAACGCCCCAACTCCACCCGGGTGGGGGTATAGCCAGGCGGGAATCAGCCCCCCGATCACGATGATCCAGCCGCCCATGGTAGGGGTGCCCCCTTTGGTGCGGTGTCGTTCGGGAGCATCCAGGCTGATGACCTGACCCGCCTTCAAGCGACGGAGCATCGGGATCAGGAAAGATCCAACGGCAACGGCCGCCAGCAGGCCCGCCAAAGCCGGACCGAAAAGGCCACTCAGCACCGCTTCTCTCCGGGGAGTGACGCGAGAGTGCCGGCACTCATTTCGCTCTCCTCTCCACTCACTCCGCGCTCTTCCTCGCCCCGCAATGCCGCCGTCAACGCTTCGAGCGCCATGCCCCGGCTTCCTTTCACCAACACCACGTCCCCCGGTCGCCGCAGTGCTTCCACCGCCGCCAGACCCTCATCCCGCGTGGCACACACCCGGATCCGGTCCGCCGGAAACCCGGCCGCGGACGCCTCCGCTGCGAGGCCTCGTGCCCGCTCCCCAATGGTCACCAGGGCCGCCGGCGCGCGCGCCGCCACTCCTGCCCCCACCGTACGGTGGGCCTGTTCCGAAGCAGCTCCCAGTTCCAGCATGTCGGCCAGTACCGCCAATTTGCGACTGCCGGGGAGCAGGTGCAGCACCTCCAGCGCTCCCAGAACCGCCTCTGGACTGCTGGCATTGTAGGCATCATCCACCAGCAAGCCTCCCCCCTGGAGCGGCCCAATCCGCGAGCGCATCCCGGAGATCTACGCCCCAGCCAGCCCTGCCAGGATCTCCGGCCACTCCAGGCCGAGCGCGCGCCCCACCGCAATCGCCGCCAGACCGTTCCGCAGGTTGTGCTCCCCAAGCAGCGGCAGCGTGCCGTACCGGGTGTCGAGTGTGGGGTGTGGGGTGTGGGGGGCGCCCTCCATCACTTCCCAAACGCGAAACCAGGTCCGCCATCCGGCGCCGGGCAGATCCCGGCGCTCCGGCCCGACAATCCCCACTACCTCGCCCCACACCCCGTAGGGGCAACCACAGGGGGTTGCTCCTACACCCCCCACACCCGACACCCCCCACCCGACACCCCACACCCGACACCCGACCGGCACCCGACCGCGAAGGAACGCGGCGTAGTCATCCACAGCGGGAAGGACCGCGCACCCGTCCTCGGGCAAATAGTCGAGCACCTCCGCCTTCGCCGCGGCGATGGCATCTCGCGACCCGAGCAACTCGTGGTGGGACCAGCCGATCGTCGTGATCACTGCCACCTCCGGACGCGCTATTTCGGCCAGGTATCGGATCTGGCCCGGACCGCGCATCGCCATCTCGACCACTACCGCCCCATGTTCCGACCCACGCGCCAGCAGGGTGAGCGGCACACCGATCTCCGTGTTCCAGTTGCCGGGACTGCAGAGGGTATGCCAGCGCGCCCCGAGCACCCCGGCCACCAGATCCCGGGTCGTCGTCTTCCCCAAGCTGCCCGTAATTCCCACGACCGGCCCGCGAAAGCGATCCCGATGCCACGCGGCGAGCGCCCCCAACGCCAGCAGCGGATCCGGTACCTCGATCACCCCGGCGCCCCGGCCCGGGAAAAAGGGCAGGGGGCGGCCGGCCTGCACCACGACCCCGGACGCACCCCGTTCGAGTGCCGCGGTCAGGAACTCGTGCCCATCCCGAGCCTCTCCGGAGAGGGCGAAGAACAGGTCACCGGGCTCCACGGCGCGAGAGTCTACAGCGGGCCGCCGAACAGTGCGCGCCGGTGCTCCCGCCAGACGCCCCTGCAGCACGCGAGCGATCAGTTCAAGGGGCAGGTCGAGCCCGGAGTGCGACGCGGGCCTCTTCTCGGTCATCAAAGTGAATCATCCGATCGGCGAAAATCTGATAGGTTTCGTGGCCCTTGCCCGCAATGACGACGAGGTCTCCCACATCGGCCATTTGAATCGCAGCCCGGATCGCAGCCCGCCGGTCCACGATGAGGTCGCACGCAGCCCCCGGCGGCAGCCCGCCGGCGACCTCTTGTACGATCGCCTCCGGGTCTTCCGTGCGCGGGTTGTCCGAAGTGACCACGACATGATCGGACAACTTCCCGGCAATGCGGCCCATGAGGGGGCGCTTTGTACGGTCGCGATCGCCGCCACAGCCGAACACGGCGATCAACCTGCGGGGCGCGAGAGCACGCGCGGAGCGCAGCACGTTCTCCAACCCGTCCGGGGTGTGCGCGTAATCCACGAGCACTCCGAACGCCTGCCCTGCGTCCACACTCTCGAAACGGCCCGGCGCGGCTGCGGCGGTGCCGAGTCCGCCCAGAATCACCTCCCACGGGAAGCCCAGTGCGCGCGCCGCCCCGATGGCCCCCAGGGAGTTCGCTACATTGAACAGCCCGCCGAGCCCGAGGCGGACCAGGAACTCACCCTCGGGTGCGGACAGACGATAGACGAGACTACCCGAGGTCGCGCTGACGTCCGAGGCGCGCAGGTCCGCCTCCTGTTCGATGCCGAAGGTAAGGATCCGGCCCGGAACCTCGGCCCGCAGACGCCTCCCATATGGATCATCCACGTTGATCACCGCGCAGGAAGCCTTCCGGGTGGCTGCCGGGTACTCCACGAAGAGGCGTCGCTTCGCGGCATAGTACGCCTCCATGTCCCCGTGATAGTCCAGATGGTCTTGAGTCAGGTTAGTGAACACCGATACATCGAACTCACAGCCGAGGGTGCGACCCTGCTCCAGCGCATGCGAGGAGACCTCCATCGCGATCACCGGCGGTTTCGAGACCCGAATGGCTCCCGCTCTTTTCTCAATCCTCTCCACTCTTTCCTCAACGGCGGCCATCCGCTGCAAGAGCGCCTGCAGGTCCGGCCCTTCCGGGGTGGTGCGTTCGCCCGGAATGTCCTCGCCGTTGAGGCGCGCGCCGATGGTGCCGATCACTCCCGCACTGCGCCCTGCGTACCGGGCAATGGCCTCGATCAGGTAGGTGGTCGTGGTCTTCCCGTTCGTCCCCGTGACGCCGACGAGCGCCAGGCGCCTCGCCGGTCGTCCGTAGCACTCCGCGGCGAGCACCGGCATCGCTGCGCGCACACTCGGCACGAAGACGACCGGCACTCCCAGCGCCTCCACCTCGGCCTCGGCCAGCGCTGCAGCGGCCCCGGAGGCAACCGCCTGCGCCAGATAGCGGCGCCCGTCCGTTTTCTGCCCCGGAACACAGCAGAAAAGCGCGCCGGGCTGCACCTGGCGTGAATCACAGGCGACACTGCGGATATCAGGATCGCCGTCACCCTGCACACGAGCGGTAGGCAGGGCCTTCAGGAGCGTTGTGAGAACTGGCATAACGACACTCAGTCGCGGAGAGAGCGATTCATCGGGGTGCTCTCAGCGATGCCATCGCGGCGATCCCACGGAGCGTCTTCCGGGACGCGCCGGTAGAGCAGGCACTGCTGGGCGATATTGTGGAACACCGGAGCCGCCACGTCTCCACCGTATTGATTCACGCGGGGACGCCACACGGAGACCAGGATGGCCAGCCGAGGGCGCCGGGCAGGGACGAAGCCGACAAAGGAAGCTACATAGCCGTCGGCATAGCGGCCCCCCTCGACCAGTTGCGCTGTACCTGTTTTGCCGGCCACGGTATAGCCGGGAATCTTGGCACGTGTGCCGGAGCCGTTGGTGACGACCCATTGCAGGGAATCGCGCAATATCTGGGCCGTCCGGGAGGATACGATCCGGCGCGGCGGGCGCTCCGGGACGGTCGTGCCCGGCGCATCGAGCACCAATCGCGGCGGCATGTAGACCCCATCATTGGCAATGGCCGAAAATGCTGCGACGAGCTGCAGGGGAGACACCGAAAGACCCTGCCCAAACCCGATGTTGATGGTATTGATGCGCAGCCAATCGCGCGACGAGCGCAGCAACCCGGCGGCCTCGCCCGGAAATCCGATCCCCGTCCGGGCGCCGAAGCCACATTTCACGAGAAACGCGTGGAGCTTGGCCGCTCCGACTCGTTCCGCCAGTGTGCCGGCCGCCAGGTTGCAGCTCTGCGCAAGCATATCCCGGAGACTCACCGAGCCATGCACGGCGCCGTGCGCACAATGCATCGTGTACCCCGACACCGTCCAGGTCCCGGAGCAGTGCGCCTGTGTGTTCACCCGAGCCTCCAGCGCTGCCGCCGCAGTGAAGGCTTTGAATGTGCTGCCCGGCTCGTAGCCGTCGGTAACTGCTCGATTGCGACGATGGTCTGGAGGAACCTTACGCTCACCCGGTCCAAACGCCGGGAGATTCGCCATCGCCAGCACATCGCCTGTACTCACTTCCATCACGACACTGCTCACCGAGTCGGGACGCTCCTGCTTCATCACCCGCGCTATTTCCATCTCCACGATGTGCTGAATGTCACGGTCCAGTGCCAGGCGCACATTGTGCCCCTCGACCGGTTCCGATACCCGCTCCTCGGTTTCAGGGATCGCCTCTCCGGTCCCATTGACGCGCACCCGCACCCGACCGTTCTTCCCACGCAGAATGCCGTCGTATTGCAGCTCCATCCCCTCGAGACCGCGGCCGGTGGCATCCAGAGTCCCGACCACATGAATCCCATCGCCGTCGCTGGGGTATACGCGCACGGGAGCCTCACGAAATGCGAGCCCCTTCAGCAGCGGATCGCCCTTGGCGGCAGCCTGGATCGCGCGCGCCTCTCTATTTTCCACTCCCCGTCGCACCAGGCAGTAGAACGAGCCCCGCTCTTTCTGTGAGCGAATCCGCTGTGCCAGTCGCTGTCGTTCGTCTACATCCGCACGCAGCAACTCGGCCAGACGCGCCGCCGTCGCGTCCGGCGACACGACTACACGCGGATTGAGGATGATCGCCTTGCCGTTTACATCCTGCGCCAGTTCCTCACCATTGCGATCCAGCAGGCGGCCCCGGTCCGCCTCAATCTCCCGATCACGAGCCGTCATGCGGTCGGCCACACGGGTGAATTGGCCCCCAAGTCCCATCTGGATGTGGGCCAATCGCAGACCCAGCAGGCCCAGCGCCGCAAGAAAGCCGAGGAACACCACTTCCATCCGCTTCTTGATAAGAGCGATCTCTGTGCGCCGCTGGCCCTCAAACGGCGCACGACGGGAGTGCGGGTCGAGCGCCGTCATCGGAGAAGATCATGCTCAGGGAGCATCGGGATAGCGGTGTTCGGGAAGGCGACGGAAGATCTGCTGAGCGGGAGGCTGCATCCCGAGGGCACGCGCCCGAGCCAGGATGTTCCGGGGATTCTGCAGGCGTCGCTTGTCCGCTTCCAGATCCTTTTCTTGCACCTGCAGATCGTGCAGGCGGGTCTCCAACGCACGCTGGTGGTATCCTCCCCGCAGCGCCACCGTCCAGGAGAACACGTAGATCAGCAACCCGAGCAGCGGGAATCCGAGCAGCAGCACCGGACTGCGGAATAGCCCACCGCGGGGCGGGGGAGTATCCCTGGTACGGTCGGGGATGACGCGAAACCGCGCCCGTGGCGAGCGTAACCCACGGCGAGCGGCGGTGCGTTCGGGTCCCGCGGGTTCCGGATCGTCAAACCGGTGAGGGGGAACGACGGCCAAGACGGAAACCTCCTGCGAAAGGGAAGGAGGGGCAGAAACCGGCGGGGGCGGCTGGACCTACGCGCTCCCTGCTTCCCACACCTCGCTCCTTGTTATAGCACAGCCCCTCGAATCGCCGTCCACACTCCCAGGCGTACTCTTTGCCCGTGTTGCCCACACCCTTGCCTGCGCCGCACCGACTGGAATGCGGCAGTCCGGTTGCCGCGCCTGGTGGGTGCCCGGCCGGTGTGGGCAGGGGACATTACTCGCTGATGCTCTCCGCGACATCGGGAGAGCATCAGGTTCTCACAGCGGGATTGTCGGCAGTCGGGAGTGAACCGAGGGAGTCTCCCTCCTCCCCCGATCGAACTCCTCGCGGGGCCGGACTACTACCACCTGACCGACGCTGGGGGCGTCGCCGGATCCCGGGTCCTGCACCCTGGCACAAACACGCAGGCGAGCACTCCTGGCCCGGGGGTTGCGCTCTACTTCTTCGGGAGTGGGCACTGCCGGTCGGCGCACGAGTAGCCGCACCCGCGGCGCTGTACCGCACACGCAGAACGGGAGTTCGGGAGCACAGCGACACTGGCCCGCCAGAAACGCCAGCGTCTGTTTCACCAGCCGATCTTCCAGACTATGGTACGTGAGTGTGACCAGACAACCGCCCGGCGCCAGAAGTGCCGCGGCAGCTTCCAACGCCGGCGCCAGTGCCGAGAGTTCTTCGTTTACGGCAATCCGTACTGCCTGAAACGTGCGGGTCGCAGGATGGAGGCGGCCATGGCGTTCCGCCGCGGGATAGGCGTCCCAGGCGGCCGCTTCCAGGTCCGTGGTGGATTCCAGCGTCCCGCGCACCCGGCGCTCGCAAATACGCCGGGCGATTCGGCGCGAATAGCGTTCCTCGCCGTACTCCCAGAGCACCCGGGCCAGATCCTCTTCCGTAAGGTCATGCAGCAACTCCCAGGCAGTGCGCCCACCGGAGGAATCCATGCGCATGTCCAGCGGCCCCGCCTGCCGAAAGCTGAACCCCCGCGACGGAGTGTCTAACTGGTAGGACGAAACTCCAAAGTCAAAGAGGCAGCCGTCCAACACGTGGATTCCGGCTTCCTGCAAGACCTGGCCCGCGTCGTGGACGTTGGCGTGGAACGTGCGGACGCAAGCCTGCGGCCACCCGTGTGCAACACACGCGGCCTGCAGGCGCGCAGTGGCCAGCGAGAGCGCCTCCGCGTCGCGGTCCAGCCCCACGAGGCAGCCGGTCGGCGCAAGTTGCTCCAAGACCGCCTCGGCGTGCCCACCCAGGCCGAGGGTGCCGTCGAGGAAAATACCGCCTGGCGCCGGGCGGAGCCAATCGAGGCACTCCCGCAGCATCACCGGGTCGTGACGGGGGAGGGGAAGCGGCGCTTCGGTCATCATCCAGTAAAACGCCCGGGCGAAACAGAAAGCGAGCCCGGAGGCGTCCCCGGGCTCGCTCTGGTTTCTCTCGGATCCGGCGAAGAGTTAGGCGAAGAACTCCTTATTGATCCGGATGTAGTCATTCCACTCGTCCGGAACATCGTCTTCCGGATAGATCGCGCTCACCGGGCATTCCGGCTGGCAGACGCCGCAGTCAATGCACTCATCCGGGTGGATGAAGAGCATGTCCGGGAATCCTTCCTTGGATCCCTCGTAGATGCAGTCTACCGGACAGATTTCCACGCAGGCCTTGTCCTTGACGCCCACACAGGGCTCGCAGATGATGTACGCCATTCTTGTTACTCCCTCAAGTCGCGCACGTCCCAGGCCCGTATGGGTCCAGGCCGCCGCTCTGGGTGACGTGTGCCGCCCAGCGGATGCCGGCGGCTGCAGTGGTTGTGGGAGACCTGTCGAGGGCCGCCGACGCCGACGCCCTCCGCCCGGTGGGTTCCCGCCCCCATTGTGTGGTACGCGGCGAACGGCGTCACATTTTCAATGCCCCTCTGTGGACTCTCCCACAAGCAGACGGCGCAATCCCTCGCCCACCGGCACGTTGATGAACAACGCTGCAAGCAAAGCGGGACCCGGATTGCGGAGGACATGATCGGCGTTCGGGGGCACGTAGGCCACATCCCCCTTTTCGACAGGATACACCTCGCCCTCCAGGGTAAGTTCGCCTCTCCCCTCCACAATCACGATGAGTTCCTCGGCGTCGGGGTGAACATGGACTTCATGCACATGCCGCCCCCCGGGAGGAATCAGCGCCTGGTGCACAAATTGAATCGTCTGCAGGCAATTCCGCTCGCCTTCCGCCGGCGTTTCAGCCAGGCGCCGTACCGGCGCGGGCGTGTCGGTGCGATCGCGCAGGGCCCCCTCGGCATCGCGCACCATGAAGTGGACGGTGCGCCGGGGGTTGTTGTAGAGGACGCTGCCGATGACGTTGTGGAACTCTTACGAAATCCCTTTATGTATAGTACTGTACACCGATGCTTAGGGAACCCGGCGGAATCAATCATCCCAACCGGACGAGATTACCCCGGGATCTTCCCCCATCACACCCCCACCCGGTACCCGAGCCACGCCGGGCGCCCCCTGGGCGTAGCAAGTGGACCCACCTCACCGCCCACGCACCCCGTGCCCGAGCCACGCCGGGGACTTGCCGCGGGAGACGCGCGCAAACGGAGTTGCGCGACTCCATCTAGGCCAGCGATCGCCGGCGGTGCGTGCCCGATGCCGTACCCGAGCCACGCCGGGCACCCCCTGGGCGTAGCAAGTGGACCCACCTCACCGCCCACGCCCCCGTACCCGAGCCACGCGCGTGAGCAAGGGGACCCACCTCCCGCCCACGCACCCCGTGCCCGATCCACGCGCAGGCAGGACGATGAATTCTGCCTGGTTCCCTTAGCAGGGGCCGGTCTTCCTGTAAAAGACCTGCTGCCCCACCCGGCGATCGCGTGGCGCGGATCCCGTGCCGGATGGAATTACACCCGATCTCACTCCTGCGAAATTGGGGCTCTTGCACCGCCCCGCAACACTCGTTTCCGAAATGCCCCCCCGAAGAAACTTGTAATGCGGGAGCGTAGCAGCGCATATTCCCTTGTGGCGGGTCCCCCTGACCACACTTTTCCAGGCTCTGCACCCACGGGGCAGGTGATTCCGAGATGTCGCACACAGCACGAGCCGCGATCCACAACAGGGTCGGCGAGCCGATCAGAAGTACCGATGGCCCACCTCCCGAGGGAGGTGGGCCATCGGCACCCGGAGGGTAAGGGCTCAGTCGCCGTGGGCCTGGATGTACAGGCTCAGAGCGCCATTGGAATCCCCCCACAGTACGGTGTCCCCCCAGAGGACCTGGTTCTCCCAGATCGTGCGGTCGGACTGGACACTGTTGTCACCCCAGAGGACCGTGTCGCCCCACAACACTGTGTCGCCCCACAACACTGTGTCGCCCCACAGTACCTGGTTCTTGCTCACCAGGTCATTCCCATAGTAGACGCGGGATCCATGCAGCACCGCGGCGGTCCAGGGGAAGGCAAATCCGTTCAGGGTCGTCTGTCCGGCAGGGGGCGAAGCCAGCCAACCAGTACCGACGGGTGCGGCCGGCCAGACAGCCTCGGCAAGGTCAACGGCTCCGGCCGCATTGACCAATCCGGCTCCCTGCGTGAGACGGGAAACCCCGGACGGAAGTGCCACTCCCTGAGCATCCACGAGCGGAAGCGTCTGAGCCGAGTACATCAGGAGGGCTTTCACCGTGTTGGGCGTAAGCCCTGGCGTGGCCTCCAGCATCAGCGCTACAATACCGCTCACATGGCCAGCCGCCATGCTGGTGCCGGAGAGCTTGAAGTACTCCGGCGTGGTCCCCGTCGACCCATACTGGGACGGGTAGATGCGGTTAACCGCGTAGTTGGTGTCGAGTTGGGAACCGCTGCTGCGGACGGAGATGATCTGATTTCCCGGTGCCACGAGATCGGGCTTGACGAGTTGGTCGATGTAGGTCGGGCCACGGCTGCTGAAGGTGCAAACCCGATCGTCACTACGGGCCACCGTGCCACGGGAGTCTGAGGCGCCGACCGTGATGGCCGCCGGCTCAATCCCGGGGGAGACGATACCCCCATACCGGGTCGTACCGGCGGTATCTTTGCCCCGGTTCCCCGCGGAACAAACGACCACGATCCCGGCCTGCACACACCGGCGAACCGCCGCACAGAGGGGGTCGGTGACGTAGCTCTCCCCGGGAGTGTGGCCCAACGAGAGGTTGATGACCCGAATGTTGTAGGTGGCCTTCTTGGTGATGCACCACTCGAGGGCCGAGATCACCGTGCTCACGCTCCCGCTCCCGGCGCCGTCCAGGACTTTCAGCACGATCGGTCTTGCCGCCCCTGCCGCTCCGGAAACTACGCCGCCCGACCAGAATCCGCTGCCGAGGATGCAGCCCGCCACATGGGTGCCGTGGCCGTTGTCATCATAGGCCGTGGTGGCTGTCCCCACGAAATCCGCGAATACCCGCCCTCGCATGGAACCATAACAGTTCCGATTCACGTCTGGACAGGTTGCGGGGCTCCCGGTGTCCAGGATCGCCACCCCGACCCCGGTGCCGTCGAGTTGGTACGTGTCCCACGCATACTTGACTCCCATGGTCTCCTCGTCCAGGTCGCAGTGCATCTGAACCTGGCGATCCGGGGAAACTCGCTGCACCGCGGGGTTCCGCGCCAATGCACCCAGGGCACGGTAGGGCACCCGCAGCGCTACCGAACGGACCAGGCCCAACTTGCGGCGGAAGGAGCCCCCTAGCTTCTCCGCCAACTGTGTCCCATCGGTCGTATCATCGCGCAGTTGCACGATGACCGACTTGAGTGCGCCGCTGTTCGGATAGGCGGTTGCTTGCTTGGCAAGGTCGGGGGACAGGGTTGTCCCCAGTTCGTCCGCTGCCCGTGTGGGGGAACCGGCGAATGCCGACGCCAGTAGAACGGTGCTGATGCAGATGGAGACCCGAAGATTCTGGTATGTCATGCGTCGCTATCTCTCTCATTGCATGGCGAGGGTCATCAGGTTGACTTCGATGTGATGCCTCACCCATCCGCACGAGAATACGACCTCTGCTGCCCGTGCCACTATCCCTCCAACGGGCATATCCGGGTAACCAGATGGTCATTTCCTTCCCTCCAAAGAACGATCCCGTCCGGCCTGTGGACGCTCGTTGACAGGTTAACCGAAGGCAGAAACGACAGCGCCCCCGCCCGCAGGAGGGGGGCGGACTGCGCCGCGGGGAGTCGTCAGTCGCCGTAGGCCTGGATGTAGAGGCTGAACGCCGCGTTGGAATCCCCCCAGAGCACCGTGTCCCCCAGAGGACGGTGTCTCCCCACAGCACCGATGCACGTCACTTGGGTAGGGAGGGGTAGGCGAGTTGATTGAGGTGCCGAGCGCATAGCAATGCCACCGCATTTGCACCCTCCCGGCTCCAGTGCATCTTCCCGTTCTTCAGCCGTTGGGCCACCACCGGCTCGTTCGCCTTCTCCGTCAGCCCCCCGCCCACCAGACACCCCGCTTCCCGCAGCGCGTCATAGTCCGCGATCGTGTCCGGGTGCCGCTCCAGGTACGCCCCCAGCCGCCCCTGCCACTCCGCCCCTGTGGCGCAGCGACCCGTTTCGCGCCGGGTGTGGCCCGCTCTGGCCCCTGCGAAACAGGAGCTTGCGCCGCCCAGAAAAACTATTTTCCCAAATGATCCCCCCCGAAGAAACTTGCAATAAGGAAGCGCAGCAGCGCATACACCCTGGTGGCGGGTTCGCCTGACCACACTTTTCCAGGCTCTGCACCCACGGGGCAGGTGATTCCGATATGTCGCACGCAGCACGAGTAAAAGACTTGTCCGCTCACCCCGTTTCCACGCGGGCCGAGGATCATCCACGCGTCGAAGCCACTTCGGCGCCGCCCTGCCCCAGGGAGTATTCGCGCTACCCACCACACTTTTCGTCAAGCCGGGCACGGCACCGGGAGGCATCGCACCGGGAGGCACGCCACCGGGGCGCCTGGGTCGTGCGGGCGGGCCGCGCCGGCGCGCAGGGGCCGACGGCCAAGGCGCGGGCGGCGGCCCGACATTTGGTGGATCGGCCCCGAGGGGGAGCGGTGTCCTTTTCCTTCTTCGCCCCTCAAGACCGGCTGGGAGCGCCAGTTGGTGACGGGCATGCTCTCTTCCTTTACTCCCCCTGGGACCGCCGACGTCCCGCCGGCACCCCTCTTCGCGCTCGGTTCGCTAGCGCGAGAGCGCAGGAATCAGGGCCGCGTAGAGCGCGACCATGCCCTCGAGATCCGCGACCTGACACTGTTCTTTGGGGGTGTGTGACGCCTTTTGCGGGGCGCCGACGAAAACCCAATCTACCGGGAAGGTGCTCCGTTCAATGTAGCTGCCGTCGGATCCGCCCGAACTCTCCACTTCGCGCTGGAAGGGCAGGCCGCTCGCTTCCGCCGCCGCGAGGACCTCATCCAGATACCTTCGGCGCGCCACATACCGATCGCGCAGGCTGATAGCCGGGCCTTTTCCCATTCGGATGCCGTCGGTGTGCCACGTGATATCCGAGATCAGGGCCCGGGTAATGTTCCACTCCTCGTAGATCCAGCGCGCGCCGATCAGGGCGCCGCGCCCGGAGTGCTCCTCACCGGGAGTGAACACCGCCGCAACGACGTCACAGCGCTCCAACACCCGGAGCGTATTCCAGACCCCGGCCCGGTTATCCAGATAGGGTCCGGTGACCCGACCCTTCTTCACCACCAGCGGATCGGCGTACACCCACCGGCTGCCGGGCGCGCTTCCCTTGCCGGAGAGCCGCCACGCCGTCTTCTCCCCTTTTTGCTGGACAACCAACCGCGCTCGACCCTGCCCGCCGACCTCACGCAGGCGCTCGCCCCCTTTCACGTGCGGGCCCCCGATGGGAATGAGATCCCGCGCATAGCCCTGCGTGAAGCCGATGGTATCCAGGTGCGCAAACACGGCCACGCGCGGCGTGCCCCGCACGGCGAGGACGAGATCGCCCACCCGATGGACAGTGGTATCCGGAATTCGGCGACAGTGCTGTTCCACACAGTCGGCGATAGCGCCCTCGTCGCCGGAAGGACCGGGAATGGCCTGAAGTTGCTGAAGAAGTTGCATCACGAGAGGAGGGGAGAGGAAGAGGCGGCGGCCGCCTTCCGTTCGCGCTTGACCTCGATCACCTTCTGCCGCGCATTCATCAGATCCTGCAC
>SXGS01686069.1_pt1 | contig 37625 bp, 34 predicted proteins | sample 3174681 | NCBI WGS metagenome assembly SXGS01 (sample SAMN11356861, study PRJNA531348) | freshwater metagenome | isolation source: freshwater sample F1-80 | place: China: Fuxian Lake, Yuxi | collected 2017-12-25
GCGCGGCAAGGGTCAAGAACAGGAGCGTGCTTGCGGCGCCGAAGCCCACCAGGCCGAGCCGTTCCGTGGCCAAGTCGTCGGCGAGCCTCACGCTCTTCTCCGCGTTCAGGACTCCGGCTCCGTAGTGCACCCAGGGCTGCTTCCTCGTGGCGGCATGCTGCAGAATCCGCACTACATCGGTTGGCCGCTCCACGCCCCTGGCCATCACCATCGCCGCGACGGCCGCCACGTGGGGCGAGGCCATCGAAGTCCCCTGAAACGCGAAGTAGTCGTCCTCGGGCGTCCCCCCGGAGCCTTCGCAAAGGACCGTGTTTTGCAGAATCCCGAACTCTTCGCCCCGGCTCTTGTCGCCGCCCGGCGCGGCGATCGAGAGTTGTCGGCCGATGGATGAGTAAGGGGCCAGCGCGCCGGTCGGGCCCACCGCCGACACAGCCGTACACTGCGGGAAGCCGGCAGGATAGCCGACCGGTCCGCCACCGGAGTTCCCGGCCGCGCAGACGATCAGCACGCCTTTCCGCGCGGCGTACTCGCAGGCAAGGCGCATCACGCTATCCGGCAGCGGTCCACCGAGGCTCATATTGATAATGCGCGCGCCGTTGTCGGCCGCGAATCGAATTCCGTCCGCGATGTCCGCCGTGCTGCCGGACCCGAATCCGTCCAACACCTTGATGGGCATGATCTTCGCGGCGTGCGCCAGGCCCGCGACGCCTTCGCCATTATTGGTCGTCTCGGCGATGGTGCCCGCGACGTGGGTGCCGTGTCCGTTGTCGTCGTTGGGGTGCTCGTTATCGTTGACGAAGTCGTAGCCCCGCACAAACGGCGTGCCCTTGAAGTCCCGCGCCGTGTAGCAAATATCGTCGGACTCGGCGGCCACACCGGTGTCGATGACGGCGACAATGATCCCAGCGCCGGGACCCTTATCTTGAGTCCGCTTCCAGGCGCCCTCCGCGTCGATCAGCCGGAAATTCCACTGCTCGGCGTAGCGCGGATCATTGGGGCGCCAGGACTCGCGCTGATCCGAGTCCCGCCGCCGCGGAAGACTCGGCGCCCGCCACGGCCGGTCCGGTAGGGAAAGCTGCACCAGCGGCTCTGCAGCCTCGACCGCCCGATCCTGTCGAAGCGCATCCAGAACGGCTGGAGCGCGTCCGGCCGCCACTGAACCCAGCATCAATCGATCATCGAGGGAGTGAATACTGTTGAACGCGAGTGGGGAGCCCACGAGTCGTTCAATGCGGCGCAGGTCAGCCGGCGAGGAGTCATCCTTCAGGTCGATCGCCAGACGGGAACTGTGGATCGCCGCAGAGCTGGGCGCGGGGGCCGAGGGCGCAGCCGTCAACCGAGCCGCCAGCGGGATGCCGCTCAGCACCGACCCCAGCACAAGAACTCCCTGAAGAGTTCGGAGCGTGCGATCCAGACGCATGGCTTCAGCTCCTCATTGCCCCGGACGCTGCTTGAGCTCGGGGTGACGTTTCAAAATGTACTCGTAGCGATCCAGACGACGCCCTGTCATCTCGTTAAAGAGGGGAGTGCCTCCGGCATAGATCGTACCGGGGGGATCTCCAAACTCGTTTCTACCGGCTTCGCGAAGCCATCGATCGATTCTGCGTCGTGTCTCGTCGTCTACCAGGGCCATGTCACCACTTCTCCCAGCGCATGTCATGGAACGCGCGACGGATCCGTTTGGTGTCGCACTTTCAGCGGCAAAGAATCACTCGAACTTCCGCTCCTGCTTCCAGGCCTTCATCTCCCGCCGGCACGACGAACCAGCCATCGGCGTGCGTCAGCGTACTCAATAGAGTGCTCCGACCCAGTATGGGTTCCGCTTCCCACACCCCGCCCTGCTGCCGCAGCCGAACTCGCACGTAATCTTCCTTGCCGGGATCGGATGCATAGCTGCGGGTGAGGCGTGCCCTCAGATCGGCGGCAAGCGCGCCCTCGCGGGGCTGCTCACCCGCGAGTCGCCGCAGGTGGGGCCGCACGAACTGATCGAACACCACTAACGCGGAAACAGGGTTTCCGGGCAGGCCCACGACGAGTCGATCTCCGACGGCAACACCGATGACTGGCTTTCCCGGGCGGATGGATACGCCATGGAGCAGCAAGACCGAGTCCGGGAATGACAGCAGTACTTCAAGCGTCCAGTCCCTCGGCCCCACGGAGGACCCACCCGCAATCAACACCAGGTCGGTCACATCCAGCGCCCGCTGCACCAGTGCCCGAAGCGCCTGCGGGTCATCGGGGGTGATGGGGTAGGGCACGGGGACGCAGCCGGCATCCTCGACCGCGGCGCAGAGCGCGCTGGTGTTGATGTCTCGGATCTTCCCGGGCGGCGGCGCCTGGTCTGCCGGGACCACTTCGTCGCCGGTCGGCGCAACGGCGATCCGGGGCCGCCGGTAGACGTCCACCTCCGTGATCCCCAACCCGGCGAGGAGCCCGATGTCCTGCGGTCTGAGGAGCGACCCCCCGGTCAGTACCGGGTCCCCGAGTCGGATATCGTCGCCGACCTCGACAATGCCCTCGCCCGGCGCCGCGGCGCGGGTCACCTCGATCAGGTCGCCCAGCGTATCCGTGTACTCGACCATCACCACGGCATCGGCGGAATTTGGAAGCATTGCGCCGGTGGCGATCCTGATCGCCCCTCCCGCAGGTACATCGTGCGCCGCTGTCTCACCCATGTTGACTTCGCCCCGCAGGTTCAGGTAGGCCGGTGACCCGGGCCCGGCGCCAAAGGTGTCGGCGGCTCTCACCGCGTACCCATCCACCACAGCCCGTCGAAACGGCGGCAGCGACTCTGGCGCCGCAAGTGTTCCGAAAAGCACGCGTTGAAGGGCCCGACTCAGGCTCACGCGCTCGGAGCCGACATCACGAGGCGTGGGATTGAGCAAGCGGCGAGCTTCGTCAGCAGACTTCACCTGAAAGTACAGCATCGTTGATTTCCTGAACTCGCTCCAAGCACGATCCGTCTTCGGGCGCTCACGGAGGCATCCGACTGATTCGTCACAGATTGGGGCGGGTGCGGCGCGCTCCGGCAGGAGACGGGGTGCTTCGGTGCGAACGCACGGACGTGTCGACTCCAACTGTCCTCGTCACCGCGGCCGCCTTTCGCGCGGATGCCCCGAAGTCCGAACAGCCGTTCGTTCGGGCCGGAGTTCGGATCCTCTATCCCGCTCGTATGGGGCCGCTTTCGCCCGCCGAGCTGACTCCGCTGCTCCCGAACGTCGACGGGATCATCGCCGCGGTAGATCCCTACAACGATGCGACGCTCGGCCACGCAGCACGGCTTCGGGTCATTGCCCGGTGGGGAACCGGGTTCGACAGTGTAGATGCGGCGGCCTGCACCCGGCACGGTGTCATGGCCTGCAACGCACCGCAACTCAACGTCGAAGCGGTGGCGGATCACACCGTGATGACCATGCTCGCGCTCACCCGGCGACTGGAGTACCAGCTTCGGGTGGCTCGCCAGGGCGGTTGGGAAGAGGTTCGAGGCGGCGAGTTGTTTCGCAAGCGAATCGGGATTGTCGGTTTCGGGGCGATCGGGCGCGCGGTGGCTCGCCGGCTCCGCGGATTCGAGTGCAGGGTGCTTGCCTACGACCCGCATGTGCGTCCGGCAGCTGCAGCGGAACTGGGTGTTGAGCTTGCGAACCTGGATCGGGTTTGCGCAGAGTCGGACTTCCTGACCGTGCATGCTGCGCTGACCCCGGAGACGCGCCATCTTGTGGACGCTCGCCGCCTGGCCCTGCTGCCCCGAGGAGCTTTCTTGATCAATGCGGCGCGCGGTGGAATCGTGGATGAGGCCGCGCTGCTGCCGCTTCTGACAGCGGGCACGCTCGGCGGCGCAGCGATCGATGCCTTCGAGACCGAACCCCTGCCCGCAGACCATCCGTTTCGCGGGCTTGAGAACTGCGTGGTCACGACCCACAGTGCGTTCAACACTGTCGAGACCGCGAATGCCGTCAACGAGATGGTAGCGCGACAGGTGTTGGACGCACTTCGGGGCCGGATTCCGCCCCACCTCCTCAACCCCGATGTGGTGGAGCAGTCCTGGTGGCGTTCCCGAGAGGCATTGATCCCCGACTCCGAGGGTTAAGGATCGAACTCTACCCGGGCCGTCGGGAGGGATTTGAGCACCCGGAGGCGAAAGTTGCCGAGTTCGATCACAGAGTCATCCGAGAGCCGGCGAGTCTCCATCACCAGGTCGCCATCCACACGGATACCCGCGGGGCTGTTATTGCCGATCAAAAACGTGTTGTAGGCTGCCCCCGTGGACGTGTCCGCGTACACCCAGAGCCACGCGTGGCAGCCCCGACTCACACTGTTCTCAGGATCGAAGAGTCTCACGTCAGGTCTCAGGGGAGAGCGAGCATCTTCCCGTCCGATCAGGACGACACCCCGCCTCAAGGACTTTTCACCCAGCACCCGGGGTTCCGCTACCCCGGGGAGTTCCCACTCCGAAAGAGTTTCTCCGCCATCGATCTCTCGAAAGAACTGCGCGGTCACGTTCACGGCAGGCATCGGGCTTCCCGGTTCGTAAATGACGAGTCGACCCACAACCTCATCTCGGTCTGGCCCGTCATAGCGGAGCCGAACGAGGGGTGTCTCCGTTGGCCCGGCGCCCTCCGGACGCACTGTGAGAGTGACCGTTTCCGGAGCGTAATCCGGAAGCTCGAACCGTGCTTCTACAGCACCCGAGGGAAGCCTCCAGCGGACCGGCGTAACCCGCGTTTCGCTGCCGACGGTCACCTTCGCCCCGGGAGGGCACGATCGGAGATCGAGCAGTCCCATCTCCGGCTCCGATTCCAGCAGGGCTTCCAGTCGGATCTGGAGCGGCGAGTTGGCCGCGATGTTCTGAACGCACTCGTACGGCACGCAGCCGGGCCGGTGAAGGGTCACCCGATGATCCCCGGGGCTCAGGTCCTCCACCCGGCACGGCGTGACGCCGACGGGTTTATTGTCGACGTAAGCCTGGGCTCCCGTCGGCTGAGACTCAATGGTAAGCACGCGCGGGCGGCGCGGCAGGATGAGTTCGTGTTCCTGGGCGAGTTGGGTCCGCAGAGCGGCCGTGCGCACGACATCGTTCCCGGCCAACGCGGATTCCACGTGAGGGGAGCTTAGCTCGCCCTGCCGGACCAACCGAAGCTCCACGTCTGCGGCGGAACGGAGTCGAATGCCCCGCGCCTGGGCTTCTCGAGTGAGTTCGTTTCTCAGGCGAGCCGCCGACTCGCGGAACTGAGTCTCCCACTCTTCGGCTTCGGCGTCGCCGCCGACAATTCGGAGCACGATGAAGGCGCCCGGAGCCGTACGCTCTCGAGCAAGCGGATTGACCGTGGATGCTTCCGCAAGCGCGTGGATGAGACGACGATCCAGGAAGCGGAACGGCTTGTCCCGTTCCGCCGTGGGGATCCGCTGGAGTATCGTGCGGGGGTCCATAGTGACGATCTTACCTGCGACCGAAGAGCCGGCGCAACCAGTCCACCGCCGGCCCCAGCGGTCCCAGTCGCGGCCGAACTTGATCCCGATAGAGTCGCTCGGGGTCGAAGAAGGGTACGGTGCGATCTTCACCGGGCAGGGGAAGAATGTCCGCCAGCACGTCTCTTACCAGCGGGGCACACGAATTACCGCCGGTCGCTCCTCGCCGTACGTCCTCAATCAGCGCCGCGTAGGCGAGCGTTCTCGGCTCTGCTTCGTGATCGCTGCGCGCGAACCCGGTGAACCAGGCATGCCGGCCGATCGACTTGCCACGCTTTTCAAACTCGGCGGTCCCGGTTTTTCCGCCGACGGTGATCCCGGGCAGCGCGTCGACGCCTCTCGGAAAGAAGGCGTCATGGGCCGTGCCTCCAGGCGACTCCACAACCTGGACCAGCATGTCGCGGAGTCGGCGAGCCGCCGGCTCTGCAAAGGGGGCGTAGGGCTTGCGGTCGGGCGTACCCAGGACCCCTTCGGGCTCCTTCCGCGTCACCTTTCCGCCATTCCGAACCAGTTCCGCCTGGATCCAGTGGGGGCGAGCCGCGGTTGCGGCTTCGCCTTCGGTGCGGGCCACCGAGATGGCGGCGGACACCATCGCCATCTCAATCGGGCTGACCTTCGGATCAATCTGACCGAATCCGACGAAGGGCAAGTGTTCGGCCATCGTCGCGGCATCAGGCGTCACTCGAAACTCTGCGGCCTGCATGGTGCCCCGGATCAGTTCCGGCCCGAGCGTCGCGGCCGCTTTCGCGAAGAAGACGTTGCACGACTGCACCAGCGCTCGATCCAGGTCTGTCGCGAAGTCAAGCAACCCATGCCCCCCCAGAGCAAAGTCCCGGATTCTACCGGCAGCCTGCCGGTACCGCTTGCCGCCGAAGGACCAGGTGATATCCGACGAGTTTCGGCCACCGGCGCACCGGGCGGCCCCCGTGATCTCGTGCTGGAGCATCGTGGCTGCGGTCAGTATCTTGAAAGTGGAGCCGGGGAAGTAAAGGGCGTCCCGAGACAGCGGCTTGTTGACGAGTACCTGTGTCTGTGGGTTCTCCCGGACGTACTGCTGCATCGTAGCCAGCGTCAGACCATTCGGGTCGATGCTCGGCGCCGTCACGGCGGTAAGCACCTCTCCCGTGAAGGCGTCGTAGACGAGGAGCGCGCCGCCGCGCCCGCCGGCCCGCCGGACTGCCTCTCGAAGTCGATCGTACGCCTTGCGCTGGTGGTCCAGCCGAACGGTGAGCTGCAAGTCGTGCGGCGAGGGTTGACGCACCAGCGGATTGTGCCTCGTCCGGAAGTAGAACGGAAGCTCGCTCGGTTTGTAGCCTCGGAGCAGGGAGTCTGCGGAGGTCTCCACCGATGCCGCCTGCGCGGAAAACCGACCCCGCGTGGTCCAACCCACCAGGTGCGCGGCAGCCGGTCCCGCGGAATACACGCGCTCGTCGGGGCCCAGCGTTTCGCGCTCGGCGTAGCGCGCGACCGAGGGGGAGACCTTCCGAATCTCGTCGATCGCGGCGGGATCGGGAGCGGACACCGCCAGGAGTTGCCCGTCGGCGCTGAGCACTCGCCCTCGGGTGAGGCGCTGCTTGAAGAGCTCCAGGTAGGGGTTGCTGAACTCGAAGCGGCGTCGGGCCTGATCGAGCGCCCGAGCCCGCTGGGTGAGCGTCCGGTCTCCGAGGATCCAGGGGCAGCCATACAGCACGACGCCGGCCGACGGGATCAGGAAGGCATAGAGAAGTGGGCGGCCGACTTTTCGGATGGACTCCTGCACCTCCACCGTTGCCTCGGACGCATCGGGCCGATCGATGGTGCACGACAGGTTCCAGATCGTGCCGAGCGCGATCGTTGAGACCACGAGGCTGGTGAGTCCGGTGCTGACGAAGGGCAGGTTGATGCCGGTCATGGGAAAGGCCCGGACCATGGCCCCTGAAATCCAAATCGCCTGAATCCCCAGCAGACTGGTCAGGGAGAACGCAAGCAATCGGGCTCGATCTGTCGGCGCGCGCTGTGCAATCGCGAGTCCTCGCCAGGTGAGGCCCGCGAAGGCGCCGAGCACGAGAAGCGCCACCCAGAAGCCGAAGAGCGCCGCAATTCCCGCGAACGAGCAGTCGTTTCTCGCCAGGGGGAGCAGCGCCGGCAGGTTGACCGTGCCGGCGCCCATACCGAGCCAGCCGCCGGTGGCAATCGACCAGAGGATTCGGGCGCCGTGATCTCCGTTGGGAAAGTGAGTGTCCCAGGGGTTGAGCCACATCGCGACCCGATCGGCGAACGTGTGAAACGCGAGGTGCTTCCAGGTGGGGATCGCAACGCCGAGTGCGAGGGCAGCGCCGATGAGACCCGGCGTCAGGGCCCGACCTGTGGCGGCGTAGAGTGTTACCAGGGTGAGGAGGACCAGGACGGCGGCTGGACCAAAGTCGCGAAAGGCGTAGAAGAAAAGCAGGTAGAGGCCGGTCCCCGCCAGCACGACCGTCAACTCTACCTTCGCCTCAAGGTAGAGGCGGTTGAATGGCCAGATCGACCCCAGAGGCTCCCGCAGTCGATTCAATGCACCGGCATTCCGTCCGAGGTAATCCGCCAGGAAGAAGGCCATAGCCAGCCGGATCACCTCGCTGGGTGTGAATCCACCGATGAGCGGTAGCCGCACATGGACCAGCGAGCCACCGTCGGACTTTACGCCGCCGACCAGTAGCATCGCGGCGACCACGATCATCCCCAGTCCGATCAGGAGGTGAAACGGCAGAGATGGATAGTACGGCCGATCGCCGACGAAGCGCCACCACACGTGCTGCTCGATCCAGCGAGCTGCGGTTTGGAAGTGCGTGCGCAGCGCTACCTGAATTCCAAGCGCCGCCAGACAGGTGGTGACCCCCACAAAGTAGGCGCCCGGCTGGATTCCCACGCTCGCGCCGCCGCGAAGATCCAGGTGGTAGGCGCCGCCGGCCAGAAACAAAACCCCAAGGAGCGGCAGAATGAGTTCGTCGCCATCGAACCGAAGCAGCAGGAGCAAGCCGTGCAGGAGCGCTACGCCAAGCCAGATACTGACGAGCGGAGGCCCCGCGACCCACAACATTTCCGCAGGTCCATCCGGCTGGGCCAACGCCAGTCCGGAGGCGGCAAGCAGGAATGCCGGGAGTAGCCAGAGGATCAGCGTACGTTCCAGGCGGCGCTTTGGCCGCCCCTCGGACCCACGCGGCGACGGATCGAGAGACAATCGAGAAATTCTCCTGGGTTCGGCGGTGGTCATGCTTCGGCCGGGGCGGCTGCGGTGTGCCGTTCGCCGGGAGACGTTGTATGAAACGGCTGGGGGACGGCGCAGTTACGAGGAGCAGCCGTCCAGGTGTGGGGAGGATCGTTTTGCCGGATGAGATTGTGATTTCCAGGGCCGAGCCTGCCGACACGGAGCGGTTCCTGACGCTGGTGGACGAGCTGGCGGACTACGAGAAGCTGGACCGGCCCGACGCGGCGGCCCGACAGCGATTGGTGCGTGACGCCTGGGGCGAATCGCCCCGATTTGAGGCGTTTCTCGCGCAACTCAACGGCCAAGCGGTGGGGTACGCGATCGTCTTCGAGACGTACTCCAGCTTCCTGGCGCTCCCCACTCTTTACCTTGAAGATCTGTTTGTGACGCCTGACGCACGGAGCAAGGGGATCGGAACGCGGATGCTGCAGTACCTCGCGGCGGAGGCGGTTCGACGCGGCTGCGGTCGAATGGAGTGGATCGTTCTCGACTGGAACGAGTTGGCTCGAGGCGTCTACCGGCGAATCGGAGCCCGTGAGATGACAGAGTGGGTGTTCTGCCGGCTGACGGGAAGCGAACTGATGCGTCTTGCCGCAGAATCCGTCGACACAGCATCCGACGCCTGAGCTGAGAGGGAGAGCCGACTTGTTGACAATTCCTGATCCCTTCGCCACGCCCCGTCCGCTTGCGGGGCGGCGTGCGCTCGTAACCGGCGCGGGAAGCGGCATTGGGCGGGCGGTTGCCCTCGCTCTGGCCGCCGCGGGCGCCAGCGTGGCGGCTGCCGATCTGCACGCCGAGCCGCTGAACACCCTGCTGGTCGAGTTGAAGTCGGCAGGCGTCGACGCCCAGGTCCTCACGGGCTCCGTCACCGATCTGGCGGACGTAAAACGCTGGGTCATCACGATGCAGGACCGATGGGGCGGCACCGACATCCTCATCAATAATGCGGGCCTGCAGCACGTGTCTCCCGTGCACGAGTTCGATGAAGCACGATGGGAGTACCTCATCGATGTGATGCTGACGGGGGCATTTCGAACGACTCGGCACGCTCTGAGCGGCATGTTGGAGCAGGGGTGGGGTCGCATCGTCAACATCGGGTCCATTCACAGCCTGGTTGCGTCCAGGTATAAGTCCGCGTACGTGGCGGCAAAGTTCGGTCTGCTCGGCCTGACGCGTGTTGTAGCGCTGGAAACCGCCGGAACCGGAGTCACCGCGAACTGCATCTGTCCGTCCTACGTTCGCACTCCGTTGATCGAGCAGCAGCTTCCACTGTTGTCGGCCAAGCACGGCTTGCCGGAGAGCGAGGTGCTGGCGAAGATCATCCTTCCCGCATGCCCGCTCGGTCGGCTGCTGGAACCGGAGGAGATCGCGGCGTCGGTACTGTTTCTCTGCTCGGATGCGGCCTCTGGCATCACGGGATCCGCCTTCACCGTAGACGGTGGTTGGACGGCGCAATGAGCCGAGCCCGAATGGCGATCTCGTTGGCTGCGGCCGTCGCAGCCGCTTCGGGGCTGGCGACATCCATCGAGGCCCAGGACCCACCATCGCCGTACCTCACCTGGGATGTCATCGAGAGGCGCATCGACACTCTGTGTCGTGCGCACCCGGAGCGAGTGACGCGAAGCCTTCTGGGCAAAACCGCTGAAGGGCGCGACATCCCTGTACTCAGAATCTCGAACCGTGCGACTAGAGAGATCGTACCCGAGACTCTGATTCTCACGGGCGTTCACCCGCGAGAGCAGCAGCCTGCGCCCAGCGTACTGTGGCTGACGGAGGAACTGGTGACGCGCCGTGAAGATCCGCGCATTCGGCGAATTCTGGATAGCCAGGTCACCTGGGTAGTTCCGATGCTCAATGTAGACGGCAAGCTCTTCGACCTGGCTCTGCCGGTCGACGGCAAGGGGGCCGACTGGCGGAAGAACCGCCGCGCTCTTCCCGAGGGCTCGGTGGGGGTCGATCTGAACCGAAACTTCTCGATTCGCTGGGGCGGGAACCGGCTCTTCTCGGAGTCGTGGAAGACGAGCACAGATCAACCTTCCGGAGCAATCTATGAGGGACCCTCTCCCTTTTCGGAGCCGGAGTCGCGGGCCGTTGCCAAATTCATTGAAGAACGCCCGCTCCGCTCCATGATCGATGTGCACAGCCCTCTCAGAGCGATCTATTATCCTGGCTACCTCATCCGACCGGAATGGGAGCGCTTCCGAAGGGTCGCGGAAAGCATGGCCGCCGGCCAGAAAGCTCCGTACCCGGTCACGAAGGGTTTTCCGGATCAAGAACCAAAACCCGGAGTCCGGTCCGGCGATACGGGCCTGACCTACCACTGGGCCTACCTGACGCAGGGAAGCTATGGCTTTAACCTTGAGATCGGATTGGCGGGCCGGTATCCGCCCATGCCCGCGATCGAGGCGGAGTATCGCGCCAACGTGCGGGAGCCGCTGCTCCGATTTCTGGAGGCGACTCCGGGCCTGCCTCCCAGAGAGCAGGGCACTGTGAAGCTGAAGTCGGCCGGCACGGATCGACCCCTGTCGCCGGGCCGGGAGTGCGTGTGGACACCGCAACTGGAGGGGGAGTGGGACTTCGCGGCGCTGGAGAGCCTCAGCCCGGAGGTGCTGGTTCAATCTGAAATCCGGTTAGCCCCGCTGAAAACCGGCTTTTCGCTGTCGGCGCCGAGAAACGCTCGCTCCGGGAGCCACGCCATGGGCAATCTTTACGTGTGGGACCGACACCGGAGGCGGACGAAGCTGCCGGTGGAGTGGACCTTGCAAGAAGGAGCGACCCCATGACGACGGGGGCGGAGCCGTTTGGTGAGGACGCGAATGGCGGAGTCGGAATCGATCGACTGGTGGCTCGCGATGTCATGACGTCCGACGTGGTGACCCTCACTCCGAGCCAACCGCTCCGGGATGCCGCACGAGTCCTTCTGGATCGCGGCGTCAGCGGAGCGCCGGTGGTGGACTCAGAGGGCCGCCTGGTGGGAATCCTCAGCGAGCGGGATCTGATCGACGGCGAGAAGCGGCGGACGCACCTCCCTCACGTCTCTCTGTTCGGAGTGTTCATACTTTCCGAAGAGACGCTGCGAAGGGCGTTCAGCGATGGCGGCTTCATTGAGGTTCGGGAGATCATGACCCCGAAGCCGATTTACGTGGATCCGGAGACGCGGTTAACGGAGATCACCGGCCTGTTGACGGCCAGGAAGGTGAACCGCATCCCGGTGGTGGATGGGGGTCGGGTGGTCGGCATTATCACCCGCGGCGATATCCTCCGGGCGTTGAGCCGGGAGTGGGAGCAAGCAGAGCAATGAAGCGGATTCTCGTCGGTTATGACGGTTCCATCTCGGCCGGCCACGCGCTGGCCAGGGCAGCAAGTTTGGCGAACGCCATGGGCGCGTCACTCACCATTTTGACGGCGGCATCAGACCGCCTGATTCGCGGGGACGGTGTCGAAACATTGGCGGTAGACGACTCTGCGGCGAAGCGATTGGCGGAGGCGGGCTGCGTGCTCGCACGGGAGCATGGAGTCTCAGATGTCTCGTTCCGAGTCGCGGCTGAAGCGCCGGGTGACGCACTGGTTGCCGCCTCGCCCGAATTCGATCTGGTGGTTGTCGGTCACCGTGGTCTGGGGGCGCTCCAGGAACTCATCCTCGGCAGTACGGCCAAGTGGGTTGTCGACCACGTCCGCACATCCGTGCTCGTCGTTCGTTAGCCGATCCGAGGAGGAATGGCTGATTCGATGACTTAACCGCTCTACGGCGCCCCGCGGATTTGCGAGGCGCCGTTGACGGAGAGCCATGGCGCAGCGGATTACGGGCCGATTGGCGGCAGCGTGCGGAGCCATCGCCACGCTCGTTGTGGAAAGCGAATGGATGGCTGTCGCTCAGGATCAGGTCGGCCAGGAAGCGCCCCCTTCTCCCGCGCTGCACTACTATGTTCCGCCGCCGAGCAAACCGGATCGGCAGGATGTCGAGGTCGATCTCTGCGTCTACGGCGGCACTGCAGCGGGGGTGATGGCGGCAGTCCAGGCCACCCGGGACGGCTGGACCGTGGTCATGGTGGCGCCGGACGCCCACCTGGGTGGTATGTCTTCGTCCGGACTTTCGTACACCGACACAGGCAACCGCCTCTGCATCGGCGGTATGGCGTTGGAGTTCTACCGGCGGGTTGGAACCAAGTACGGGATCAATCAACCGGTGTGGGACTTTGAGCCTCGGATTGCCGAACAGGTATTCGAGGAGATGGCGGCTGAGGCGAGAGTTCCGATCTACTATCGTCACTTTGTGAAGCAGGTCTCGAAGCGAAACGGCCGGATCGAATCGCTTACCACCGAGCGAGGACTGACCGTCAAGTCGCGCCTCTTTCTCGACGCGACCTACGAAGGAGACCTCATGGCGAAAGCCGGAGTCGCCTACACGGTCGGCCGGGAAAGCTCGCAGACCTACGGCGAGACGTTTAACGGGGTCCAGTTTCGAGACAAGCACCAGTTCGAGTTTCCCGTTTCGCCATTCGTCACTCCGAACGTTCCCGGCAGCGGCTTGCTGCCGGGGCTCCAACCAGGACCCATCGCCCGAAACGGCTCAGGCGATCGGAGCGTGCAGGCGTATAACTTCCGGATGACTCTCACTCGGGACACCGCGAATCGAGTTCCGTTCCCGAAGCCGAACGGCTATGACGCGTCGGACTATGAGCTGCTGGCGCGCTATCTGGAAGCCGGTTGGACCGAGCCGTTCAAGCTGTACAACGAGATCCGGGGCGGTAAGGCGGACTTCAACAATTACGGCGCTGTTTCCACTGACTTTGTGGGCATGAACCACGCGTACCCGGACGCGGACTATCCGGCTCGGGAACGCATTTACCAGGCGCATGTGAGGTATCAGCAGGGTCTGATGTGGTACCTTACTCACGAAGCCCGCGTTCCGGAGGCGGTTCGAACCCGGCTCTCCCAGTGGGGCCTTTGTCGAGACGAGTTTCCCGACACGAGCGGCTGGCCACATCAACTCTACGTGAGGGAGGCGAGGCGAATGGTCGCGGATTACGTGATGATCGAAGCGAACTGCCGCGGCAAACGGGTCGCTCCCGACTCCGTGGGCCTGGGCTCCTATGCGCTGGACAGCCACAATTGCCGTCGCTTCTCTCAGGATGGACGAGTCTGGAATGAGGGTGACGTGCAGGTGTTCGGGGTAACGCCATACCCGATTTCCTACCGGAGCATCGTCCCCAGGCGGAAAGACTGCTCCAATCTCTTCGTCCCAGTGTGTCTCTCCGCGTCTCACATCGCCTACGGGTCGATCCGAATGGAGCCTGTCTACATGATTCTGGGGCAGGCAGCCGGGGTGGCTGCTAGCGATGCGCTGCTCAACGAGAAGGCGGTCCAGGATGTTTCAATGGAATATCTCCAGACCCGCCTTCGCCAGCTTGGGCAGATTCTGACACCCCCCCAAACAGCGCCGGCAGTCAATGGGAGCAACGACTTTGGTTAGAAAGACCGAGCTGCGTGGTCTATCTGAGCAGCACCATTACGGATTGGTCGAATCGCGAGAACTGCGCCTCGCTTCAGAAGGATCACCAGAGGCCATTGAGCGAGCGAGATCGGCCTTCCTGGCGACCTGGAAGGTGGAAATTGAGCCGCACTTCCGGCTTGAGGAGACGGTGCTGCTTCCCGAATACGGCGAGGGCGGCGGGGACTGGGAGCTGATTCGGCGCACCCTTGAGGAGCACACCCGCATTCGCGGATTAGTGCGGCGGTTGGAACAGCTGGTCGAGCCGGCGGATCCGACGTTGCTGACCGACCTGGCAACTCTGCTCCACGACCACATTCGATTTGAGGAGCGAACTCTCTTTCCGTCGGCGGAATCGGTATTGGGTCTGGAAGCCTGGAATCGGATGCACCGGGAACTGCCTCAGCAGCCCCTTACAGGGAGTTGTACTCTTAAATCCACCGAATGACGATGGCTGCGTGAGGTATTGCTCTTGAGATACGGCTCTCCATGGTCGATGAGTCTCAGTGAGCAGCAGACTCTCCTGTTGTCCCCACCGAAGCATCCTCCGGCAATGAACTCCTCTGGTCTGGATCAACTCCTTGCAGACCTGCAGGATGCCCGACTTCGGGTCGAGCATCTGTGCGGCAGCCCCGATGTAATGGCTCAGCTTGAAGACGAGACCTACCTGGATCGGCTCCTGGACTCGTTGCAAAACACGGGTCGGCGTTTGGCGGCCCTATCGACCTGCGCCGAGGGCCAGCCTCGCGACACCACCTATTTCTCCAACGGAGCGTTTCGAGCGGCGTAATCCGTGAAGGAACCGTAGTACATTCTGACCTTGGGGTAGCCCAGCAGCTTCAGTGTGAAGAGGGTGTGCGAGGCCCGCCCGCCGGTTGCGCAGTAGGTAACTATCTCCTTGTCGGGCGTCAATCCCGCATCGGCGAAGAGCTTTTTCAACTCCGCTGCGGGCCGAAACGTCTGGTTTGGACCGATCAACGATTGGGTCCAATCCACATTGACCGCCCCAGGGATTCGGCCACGTCCGTACTCGGCCGCCGTTCTCACGTCCAGGAAAACGACCCCCGGCTTTCGGGCCAGGACCTCCGCACTCGGACAAGATGGGACGACGGAAGTCGCCGGCTTGTAGCTCGTTGCGACCACTGGCGGAACCTCGGTCTGGACGGCTCGCCCCTCCGCCTTCCACTTGTTCCAGCCGCCGTTCACCACCGAGATGCGAGCGTGGCCTACGATTTGCAGTGCGTACCACATGCGAGTCGCGGATCGACCCCCCTGATCGTCGTAGAGCACCAGGTGATCGCTGGGCGCCACCCCCGCCGCAGACAGAAGTTCCGAAATCCGCGATGGCGAGGGCTGGTAGGTCTCCTTGTCGGAAGCATCTCGGAAGTATGCTTCGTCCATCTGGACGGCCCCGGGGATGTGTCCGGCACGGTAGGCCTCCGGCCGGCGAAGATCCACAATCCGTACGCCGGTCGCCGTTCCGTTCACAGCAACCCAACTCGTCTCCAGAAGAAGCTCCGGAGTGGCGAAGTTGCCGGCACGCAGCGTATCGAGGAAGGCAAACAGCGTCGCACTCTCGGTCGGGTTGAGGGCCACGGAGACAAATCCTCGCGACTTGTCGATCACTTCGCGGGGAGTCATTCGCTGGGTGATGTCCACCAGGCTCTTGATCCCGGGATAGAGGGTCGTGTCGCCACCCCGCTCCCCATGACACCGGGCGCAGTGCGCGGCGAATACGGCCCGACCGTCCTCGCGGTCTTTCTTCAGATCCGCCGCGGCGGGCAGGAGCCAGGATGCCAGCACCGCAGCGGCTAGCATGGGTGTGAGGGTGGTTTTCATGGGAAAGGGTTCCGGTTTCAGGTGATTGAGTGCGGGGTCACGGTTGAGGGACGGGGACCCCACACTCGGTGTAGTGTCTGATGATTTCTTCGACGACAGCGTCCAGGGGGGCGTCGGCGCGGACACATCGGACATGCTCCATCCCTCGGAGCCACATGAGTTGGTACTTGACGTAGCGTCGGGTGTTCCGCTTCATCAGCCTCACTCCCTCTTCATACGAGTATTCCCCACGCAGCGACGGCAGAAGTTCCTTGTATCCGTGGCCTTGCATCGCGACTGAGTCCATACCAAGCCCTCCGGCGACGAGCCGATGGATTTCGTCCTCGAGCCCGTTCGCGAGAAGCTCGTCCACCCGTGCCTCGACTCGCCGATAGAGCTCGTCCCTATCCCGGACCAGTGCAATCCACACGGCAGGGTATCCTTCCGAGTGGTGAGACTCCCGTTGCAGTTCGGTCATGCTCTTGCCGAGGAGATGGAGCACTTCGAGAGCCCGCACAATTCGCTTCCGATCCTGCGGCTCAAGCCGTGCGGCAGAGTCCGGATCCACATCGGCCAACGTCCGGTGAAGCATCTCCGATGGCGTGGTTTCCAGGGACCCCCGAAACTCTGCACTGGGTTTCGGTCCGGCATCAAACCCCGTGGTGAGGGAAAGCAGGTAGAGACGAGTCCCCCCCACGAGAAGTGGCGACCGCCCCGCACTGCGAATTCGATCGATGATCGGAATGGCCCGTCGACGGTACTCCGCGACCGTAAACCCCTGGAAGGGGTCCGCCACATCAATCATATGGTGCGGCACTCGTTGACGAAGCTCGATGCCAGGCTTGGCGGTGGCCGCATCCATCCCGACGTACACGGCCATCGAGTCTGCAGAGAGGATCTCCGTGCCAAGTTGTTCGGCGACCCGAATGGCAATTTCGGTCTTGCCAACCCCGGTGGGGCCGGTCAGGATGGCGAGAGGCGGGAGCGGATAGTCCTGTGGTGGTTGCATGAAAAAGGGGCAGGGCGCTACTCATCGTAGCACCCCGCCCGGTTGTTCTGCGATGACGGCTACGGCCGCCGTCTGCCCCCGTCGGACGCGGGGCCTCGAGACTCGGAACCACCGCTGCGTCCGCCGCCACTCGACTCCGAACCGCTTCGGCCACCTCCATTTGAGCCACGATCTCGGTCCCGATCCCGCCCACCGCGATCGGAACTATCGCTTCCGCGAGAAGGCGACGGGCTGGGCCTGCTCGGCGCCGGCTCCCGCTCACCCCGCGAGGGAGAGGGACTGGTAGGAATCGGGCGCGGAGTCGGTGGCTGCCGGTCCGGTCTTGGACCGGCGGGATTTGAGTTTGAGGGTACTCCCGGGCGACCCAGTCCAGGTTCCCGATCTGACCGTGGCCCCGTGGGGATCGGCGGCGCCGGGCTCGGGAGGGGACTGACTCGTGGTCGTGACGATCCGCCGTCGGAGCTGCTGCCCAGTCCAGGAGGGAGCGGGGGCCGAGTCGGCTGAACCGGCGCTGGGCTGCCGACACCGGGGATCGGTCGCGGACCAATCGCACCACCACCTATGCCTGGCAGGGTTTCGACCGGGGTTGGGGGCGACGGAAGCGGTCTGGGCCGCGGTCGTTCGACGTCGGGACGAGGACCACCCGGGACTGGAATGGGGCGATCACTGCCCGACCCGAGATTGGGTCGATCCGACTGTCCCGGACCTCCTCGTCGGAATGGGTTGTCGCGATCACGGCGATCATCTTTCCGGTCACGCTCGTCGACGCGGGGCGGAAGCGACCTGGGTTCATCCCGGCGAGGACCACCGAAGACCGGGGGAAGAATCCCGCCGGGTCGAGGGAAGATGACGCCGGGCCGCAACTCGTCCGAGGCGCTGGCTCCACCGGGACGCGGCGCGGTATTGGTGGGCGTGGTGATGACATTGCCCCGCCGATCCGAGTCGCCTTGAGAAGCGCGGTCTCGCTGCGGAGCCGACGCGGGGCCGGATCCTGTCAGCGAGCGGATGGGGAAGCCGGGGTTGCCGTTGTCGCGGTCGGCAGGCTCGCGTCCCGCAGCCGGGTTGCCGACGAGCCGGTTCTCACCAATCCGCCGCAAGGCGTCGGAGCCGCGGACAACCTCTTCGTCCCGAACCTTTTCACCGGGCGTGCGCTGCACCCGTTCGGCAATGCCGTTTCGAGATCCACGGCGCTGGCTCGAGTCTCCGTCGCCATCGCGGTACCGTTCGGCGAGCCGTTTCAAGGCCGTCTGGCTCATCCGGCTTTCCACTGTGTGGATCCGCTCGCGGGCCAGTCGTCCACCGTCGCTGGTGATGCCGCGAACTCCACCGAGAGGGACGCCGATCCGAGACAGCGCGTCCTGGCCCAATCGCAGATCGCGGCCGTTGAGCGAGATGTCATTTCCCGCCACAAAGATCGGGTTCCCGGCGCTCAGTCGACGGTGATGCCGCCCGTAATGGAAACGGGTGATGTCGCAAAACGTCCAACTTCGGTAGTCTACGAAGACGTTTCCGAAGCCTCCCCTGAAGAGGAACCCGTTCCCGTACCCGTAGTAGCAGGGGCGGTCCCACGGATCGAGGGGGGCCCAACCGCAGTAGTCACCGAAGGTGGACCACACCACGAAACTGGAACCCCAGGATGAGCCGGGAGACCAGAGCCACCCGAAGGCGGGCCGCCAGAGCCAGCGTCCGTAGTGGCACGTGGTGTATCCCCACGGCGCGTAATCGACAAATGAGTAGCCGGCGCCAGGCAGGAAGGTCCAGTAGCCGTTGGAGTAGGGTCTCCAGCCGGGCTCGCAGCGTGGACGCCAGTAGCGCACGCTGTCCACGACGACCCAGCTCCCGTTGTCGGAGAGTTCTCGGGCGCCAAGGAGATCGCCATCCAGCTCCTCGGGCAGCGGACGGCTGATGTAGTACTCCACTCGAGACCGGTGGTACGCATCGAAGGCGTCTTCTTCTCGGCCAGAGCGAAGGATGTCTTCTATCCCGCGCTCAGCACTCAAAAAAGCCCGCTCGCCCTTGACGAGTCGTACGGGTTCGCCGCGATCTCCGAAGAGGCGTACCCGGCCGTTGAAGACCGTCACGCGTACCCGCGAGTCAGAAGCCACATCGATCCGCGTCACGGAGTCGGGGCTCACGACAGCCTCGCCGACTGGGAGCTTAATGGTCCAGTCCGCGCCACCTCGATCCGAGACATCCAAAATGCATGAACCGGTCCAGAGCCGAAACTCGGCGCCCGGCGGGAGCGCACGCACGTCCAACTTGCTGCCCTCGGAGAGACGCAGCCAGGACGAGCGACCCAGCTCCAGCTCGGCCCGACTCTCGTCGTCGGTCCAGAGTGTGTCCTGTGCTCGGACCGTCGAATTGAGCTCCAGATACGTGGCGCTGTCGTCGGTGGGTCCCTGCACGATCAATTTGCCGCGAACATCGCTGACACGGATCGCCTCCAGACGATCCGCAGCGCGGGCAGGACCCGCCAATCCGACCGCGGCTCCCAGCGCGGTGGCGATCAGTGCAAAGCGGAGTGAGGAACTCATCGGGCAACCTCCCAATTCGGGACGGTAGTTGATTTATTGTCGCACGCCCCACCCCGAGTTCGCCACGGAGGGTGCGTTGAGTTTGGACACGGACTGTGGTCCGCCGGTTCCTCTTTATTCCAACGTTAAGCAGGAAGATTTCGCGCGTCCGACTGCGACTGCCACCCGGTTCGGTGGCTCAACGGATCGCTTCGACAAACGCACCTGGGAAGACTCGAGTCATCGTTCGAGCGGCAACAGAGATCTTGCACGGCCCGGAGCCATATGCTAAGATCTGCGTGCTTCGGCCCGTTCGTCTAGGGGTCCAGGACGCGTGGTTCTCAGCCACGAGATCAGGGGTTCGAATCCCCTACGGGCTACTTCAAAGCGGTTGTGTCCGATCCATCGGAACAGCCGCTTTTTGCATTTCGGGGGTGTCGCGTGCCGAACTGCTCTCCATTCGCCGCGCCCGCGGCGTGTCTCGCGCTCTGCTTTTCCTGCCTGGCAGCCGGAACCGCGCCCACCGAGGTCCTGCACTTCCGGGACGATGACATCGAGGAGTCGAGCGGTCTCGCTGTGTTGCCCGGCCGCGAGCGACTCTTTCTCACTCACAACGACAGCGGCGACTCAGCCCGTGTCTTCCTGGTGGACACATCCGGCAAGACGGTGACTACAATCGCCCTTGAGAAGGCGGATGCCGTGGATTGGGAAGATCTGGCTCTCGGAGCGAGGGACTCCGCTGGGATGCCGGAGGTTCTGGTGGGGGATATCGGCGACAACGATGAGGTCAGGCCCCAGGTCCAGATCTACCGATTTGCTTTGCCGGCCGATGCCGGACGCTCGAAGCGTTCGCGGGTCCGTGCGCGGAAGTATCAATTCACCTATCCCGACAGACCTCGGAATGCAGAGTCGCTGCTGGTCAACCCAACTTCCGGCCAGATCTTGATCGTCACCAAGAGTCTGCTTGGAAGCGAATTCTTCGTGGCGCCAAATCCTCCGGTCGAGGGGCGACCGAACCGCCTTCGACTCGTCGGCAAGGTTCAGTTTCCTCAACTCTTGAAGCAACTGGGAAAACCGACTCGATCCCTGGGTTCGGCACTTGCGACGGGAGGGGCGATCAGCCCGGACGGAAAACGGCTGGTTCTGCGCACGTACACGGACGCCTTCGAGTGGAGGATTCCGGCGGACGGCCTGGCCGGGATCGGACGCGTGCTGCCAAGGTGGATCGAGGTTCCGGACGTTGCCATGGGAGAGAGCATCACTTATTCGCCTGCCGGAGATCGCTGTTACACCAGCGCCGAAGGGAAGCACTCCCCGGTTCACGAGCTTGTGCTTCGTTAGGCGGGGGTCGCCAGCCCCCGCACCTCCGGGACGATCTGACCAAGCGCAGCGACGGTGCGCCGGATCTGGCTCTCGGTGGTCCCGCGGCCCAGCGTAAGCCGCAGGGCGCCTCGGGCGTCTGCCGGGCTGAATCCCATCGCCAGCAACACGTGGCTCGGTTCGATCTCTCCACTCGCGCACGCGGCTCCGCTGCTCCCGCATATCCCTCGAAGATCGAGGTTTAGCAGGAGACTCTCACCTTCGACCCCAGGAAAGAGGAAGCTGGCGTGGTTCGGGAGGCGCAGCTCCGGATGGCCCGTCAATCTCGCGTCCAGCGCTTGACCTAACACGCCTGCGATCAGGATATCCCTCAGTCGGCGGGTTTCAGAGGCGGCAGTCGTCGCCAATTCTGCGTGGGCCAATTCCATCGCGGCGGCGAGCCCGACGATACCGGCAACGTTTTCGGTTCCGGCCCTGAGGCCGAATTCCTGATCGCCACCGGTCATCTGTTCCGCCACCGGCAGTCCGGTCCGCCGATACAGTACACCCGTGCCCTTGGGACCATACATCTTGTGCCCGGAAAGGCTCAGCAAGTCACAGGGGATCTCGCGCACCCGAATCGGAACCTGTCCGGCAGTCTGGACGGCGTCCACGTGGAAGAGAATGCGACGGGAGCGGGCGAGCGACCCGATCACCCCGATCGGCTGGAGCGATCCCACCTCGTTATTGCCGTGCATCACGGAAATCAGAGCCGTGTCGTGTCCGATCTCTGATTCCACCTGCTCAGCGGTGACTCGTCCGAAGCGATCCGGATCGAGGTACGTGACCCGCACGCCCATGAGCTCCAGCGCTTGAGCGGTGTGGAGCACGGCGTGGTGTTCAATGCGGGTCGTGATGAGGTGGCGCTTTTCGGGCGGAGCCGCCGAGAGCACCCCCCGGAGAGCGAGATTATCGCTTTCGGTGCCGCCACTCGTAAAAATGATGTCCGAGGGTCGCGCGCCGAGGAACGCCGCGGCAACTTCCCGTGACTCCTCAACGGCCCGTCGACAGCCCCTCGCGGGACCATACAGGCTGCTCGCATTCCAGTGCCGCTCGGTCAGGTAGGGCAGCATAGCCTCCAGCACCCGAGCATCCAACGGAGTCGTAGCAGCGTGGTCGAGGTAGATCATGTCGCTCATTCAACCGCAACTCGAGATCTGCGGCGATACTTTAGTTTGAAATGACACCTGATTCCGTCCTGTTTTTGGGGTTCGGCGCCCCGAGTAAGCCGTCGAAAACCATGGAGTTCCTCCGGATCGTGACCCGAGAACGACCGGTGCCGGAGGATCGACTGCTTGAAGTGGCACACCACTACGAGTTGATCGGCGGCTCACCCTACAATGCGCTGGTGTTCCAGCAGGCCGTTGCCCTGCGCCGCAGGCTTCGTACGTTGGGTCTGGATGTTCCGGTGTACGCCGGAATGCGAAATTGGACTCCGTTCCTCCCCGACGTGGTGCGCGTGATGTCCCGGAAGGGGAAGCTCCGACCTGCTGTCATCCCCCTGGCATCGGCGGGTGGAGGAGAAGCCGCCGGGCGCTACCGGCAAGACCTTGCCGTCGCTCTGGGCGCGAATCCCGACGTGCAGTGTAGTCCCCGGTTCGTGCGAGGCTGGTTCGACGACCCTCAATTCGCTCGGGCGGCGGCAGGCAGAATTGAGGAAGCGAGCGGTGAGTCCCGTGGTCGGTGGCCCGCGGAAGTTCCGATTCTCTTCACCGCGCACTCCATTCCGTGCCGAGCGTCCGCGGGCACCTCGTACGTCGATGATTTGCTGGCGTCGTGCCGGGCCACTGCCGACGTCCTGGGAGTTCGGGAGTGGCGCCTGGTTTACCAGAGCCGAAGCGGAGACCCCCGAACGCCGTGGTTGGAACCGGACATCTGTGACGCACTGCGAGAGGTGGGAACCACGGGTGTTCGGCGAGTCGTCGTTCAGCCGATCGGGTTCCTGCAGGATCACGTGGAAGTGCTCTTCGATCTCGATCTAGAAGCGGCGGATCTCGCCCGCGAACTGGGTGTCACGATGCATCGAGCAGGGACGGTCGGGGATCATCCCGAGTTTATTGACCTGCTGGCGCGCCGGGTAATGGAGTTGTGCGAGTGAGGGTTGCGCTATGAGAGTCGCCGTGGTGGGTGGGGGAATCAGCGGCCTTGCCGCCGCCCACCGGTTGACCGAGTTGGCTGCAGGCGATGCTCGACCCCTCGAGCTCACTCTCTTCGAAGGCTCGGGCCGGCTCGGCGGCGTTATCGGCACCAGCTTTGAGGAGCAATGTGTCCTGGAGTGGGGTCCCGACTCCATCATCACCGACAAGCCGTGGGGGATGGCCCTGATCAAGCGGCTGGGCCTGGAGCCTGAGGTGGTGGGCACCCAGGACGCCCACCGACGGTCCTTTGTGGTAAAGGGCGGAAGTCTGCACCCGGTACCGGAGGGCTTTCAGATTCTGGCGCCGACGCGATTCGGTCCGCTGATCCGAACCGGGATCTTCTCCCCCCTGGGGAAAGCGAGAATGGCGCTCGACCTGATCCTCCCGCGCCGACAAGATCCCTCGGACGAAAGTCTGGGGGACTTCGTGCTTCGAAGACTGGGTCGCGAGGCTCTCGACAGGATGGCGCAACCGATGATCGGTGGAATCTACGGCGGCGACCCGATGACGCTCAGCCTGGAGGCGACACTCCCTCGATTTCAAGAGATGGAGCGACAGCACGGCAGTGTGATTCGCGGGATGTGGGCCCGGTCCCGCGCCTCGGGCCACTCGCCGAAGTCTGGAGTCAGTGGCGCCCGGTACGGTCTATTTGCCGCCTTTCGGAACGGGATGCAGACTCTGGTCACAGCCCTGGAACAACGGATCGGCGGCGCGAGCATCCAGTTGAACACTGCGGTGAGCACTGTATGGCGGGAGGGCGCTGATTGGAGAATGCAACTGGCGGACGGGAACTCCCAGACGTTCGACCGGGTCATCGTCGCGATGCCGTCTTGTCGCTCCGCATCCCTCGTGGAGACTGTATCGCCGGAGTTGAGCCGGCTCCTTCGCACTACCGGCTATGGTTCCAGTGCCACGATGAGTCTTCTCTACCAGGCCCGCGAAGTCTCACACCCGCTCAACGGGTTCGGTTTTGTTGTCCCGCGTTCTGAAGGCTTGACCCTCCTCGGTTGCACATTCACTCATCGAAAGTACCCGAATCGGGCGCCCGACTCGGTAGCGCTGCTTCGGGCATTCCTGGGCGGGTCGTCGGTGACCACAATGTCCAATGTCGAACTGGAGGCTTCGGTGCGAGATGATCTCCGTCGCGTGCTCGGACTGACGGCAACACCATTCCGAGTGGTCATTCACCGCCAGCACGAGGCCATGGCTCAATATCCGGTCGGCCATCTGAAACGGGTGGATGAGATGGACGCGAGGGTGGCTCAGTTCCCGGGCCTGGCGCTGGCGGGCAATGGGTTTCGAGGCATCGGGATTCCGGACTGCATCCACCGCGGGGAACTTGCCGCCGAAGCGGTTTGGAAGGGAGGCGCCGAGTGACTGAGCTGTTGTTGGATCTCGACCGTTTTGAAGGCGACCGTGCGGTGCTGGTATCCCGCACAGAACCGGTTGAGATGGGAACGATCCCACGAAGTTGGCTGCCGTCCGGTGTCGGTGAAGGCGACGCTCTCCGTGTCCGACTGGAGACAGACCCACGCAGCGATACTCGGGGTGAGATCGCCGATCTCTATGCAGACCTCGTTGACCCGAATGCCTCGCCGTGATCGGTTGATGTGGGGATCTATCGGCCCAGGCACGCAGCGTGACTTCGGTATCCCGCCGACAGCGCCTTCCGCAGATCCTTGAATTCCGCCCGGTTGCCCAGCCGCGGGGCCTGCTTGCAATCAGCCGCATGCACCACATGGCTCCGCGGGTTACCGATAAATCCGCCCCCGACCCTGGCCGGCACAAGGAGCTGCTTCGGCGGCAGGACGGGCAACTTCGACACCACTCGGACCGTCTTTCCATCGGAAACGCATCGTATGGTCCCGAGCTGATCGGTGCGGAGAATGCGGCTCCCCGAGCGTGCCAACTGATCGAGCGCTTCGCGGTGCGGATGACCGTAATCATTGCCCTTGCCGCAGGAGATGACGGCGATTCTGGGACGCACCGCTGCGAGGAAGGCGGGGTCGGCGCCATTGTGACTGCCGTGGTGCGCCACCTTCAACACGTCGGCTCGAAGCTGGTCCGCTGGAGAGTTCTTGAGCAGCGCTGCCCGTCCGTCTGCCTCGAGGTCCCCAGTGAAGAGGAAATACGTCGCGCCGAAGGAGAGACGGCACACGATGGAGTTGTTGTTTGCGTCGGAGTCCCCGCCTTGAAACAACCGGGCGGGCGGCGCAAGCACCTGGAGCTTCACCGATGGATCGAGTTGGATCGAAGAGCCCGCCCGAGCTCGCACCAGTCTGGCCCCGCTGGAGCCCACCTGCTTCAAGAATCGCTTCTGAAGCGCCGTCCCATGCACATAGGTGGGATCCAGGACCTGTCGTGGGGGAAACGACGCAATGAGTTCAGGCAATCCCCCGATGTGGTCGGCGTGAGGGTGCGACGCCACGACCCAATCCAACTTCTTGACGCCGAGGGCGCGAAGTTCCGCACGCATCGCGTCCGATGCGTCCCGCGGACCTGCGTCAATGACGATCGCCTGGCCGGCGGGTGTGACCGCCACAGCGCCGTCCCCCTGGCCGACATCCACGAAAGAGACTCGCAGGTTGCCCGGCCCGACGGCCGAGACGGGAGGCGAAGTGAGACCCCATGCGGCCGTCAGAACGGCGCAAAGGGTCGCCAGGGAGCGAGTGACTCGATAATGCTGCATTTGAATTCAGTGTAGCCGGATCCGACAGGGCCGGTTGGTTGGTGAAGGACGGCTCTCTCGGCTGACCGAACAACACGCGGGCAGGTCGGGCAAATGACGGGAGAGAGCCCACGGCGGGGAGGCCGACCCATGAAGTTGGCGTGTCAAGAAGGTCTGGCGCCGGGAGCGGCGTTTGCCGACCGGGCAGCAAGACTCGAGAGCTATGGTTTTGAAGGGGTGGAGCTCAACGGAGCACGACTGCTCGACGCCTCAGGTCTCGCGGAAAGGCGCAGCGTGCTGAGGGACAGCGCGATTCGCGCCAGTTCGATTTGCGGAGGCTTCCCGTGTGAGCTCGTCCATCCCGATCCAGCTCGTCGACGCAAGTGCGTCGATACCGTCAAGACCCTGCTCGACATCGCCGCCGAACTCGGCGCCACGGGCCCGATTGCCGTACCGATCTTCAACTCGAACGACCGGCTGCCCGATCTCTCACCCTGGAAGAGCCGGCACGAGTTGGAACTCCAGTTGTTGATCACCGTCCTGACCGAACTGGGAGCCCACGCTCTATCCGTGGGAGCGCGGCTGCACCTGGAGCCCTTGAACCGGTATGAGAGCAACGCTCTGCAGAACATCGAAGAGGCTGCCTGGGTCGTCCGGGAGGTCGGAAGCGCCGGAGTGGATGTCATCCCGGACTTCTTTCACATGAACATCGAGCAGGAAGACGTCCCAGCTTCCCTGAGGTCCATCGCACCCCAGATCGGTCACATACATGTGGCGGACAATACCCGCAAGGAGCCCGGTACGGGATCCATCGACTTCACCGCCGGTTTTGCAGCGCTGCGGGAAGTTGGCTACGACGGCTGGCTGGCATTGGAATGTCGGTTGTCTGGGCCTGCTGATGAGGTGCTGCCCCGATCCGTCGAGTACCTCCGGCGCTGCCTGGGCTGATAACCCCACGTCACGATCGGGGGTGCGCCCCCGGGAGAATGAACGAATGAAGTATGCAGAGCGGATGTCGCGGTTGGGCACCGAAAACGCGTTCACCGTATTGGCGGAGATCGAGAAGCTTCGCGCCGTCGGCAAGGACGTGGTCTCCCTGGGAATCGGTGACCCGGACTTCGATACGCCTGAGAATATTCGTGAGGCGGCCAAGCGGGCGCTCGACGCGGGACGCACGCACTACGGCCCCTCGGCCGGCACGAGAGAACTCCGGGGTGCGGTTGCCCGCTACCTCACGCGAAGCCGGGGGCTCGACTTTGAGCCGGAAGAGGTCGTGATCACCCCCGGCGGCAAGCCGATCCTTTTTCACTCAATCCTCGCCGTGGCGGAGCCGGGTGACGAGATCATCTACCCTAGCCCGGGATTTCCGATCTATGAGTCGGTGATCAACTTCGCCGGCGCGAAACCTGTTCCGATGCCACTGGTCGAGGCTAGAGACTTCAGCCTGGACGTGGATCAACTCCGGCGCTCGGTGAACCAGCGAACAAAGATGATCATCATCAATTCGCCGAACAATCCAACCGGGGGTGTCTTGACGCCGGAGGATCTGCAGGTCATCGCCGAACTAGCAACGTCCGTGGACGCTTGGGTCCTCGCGGATGAAATCTACAGCGAGTTCCTCTTTGAGGGGAGCCACGCGAGCATCACCCAGATCCCGGGAATGAAGAACCGTACGATTCTGCTCGACGGCTTTTCCAAGACGTACGCCATGACGGGCTGGCGCATGGGGTACGGCGCCGCCCCGAAGGAGATGGCGGACAGGATCGCTCAGTTGAACACCAACTCGGTATCCTGCACGGCCACCTTCGTCCAGGACGCTGGGGTCGAGGCTCTAGATGGTCCGCAGGATGCGGTCCGCGCGATGATCGGAGAGTTTCGAGGCCGACGCGACATGGCGGTTGCGGAGCTGAACCGTATCCCGGGCATTTCATGCGTGATGCCCAAAGGGGCCTTCTACGCCTTCCCAAACGTGACACAGGCTTGTCGCATGCTGGGAGTCAAAGGCGCTGAGGAGTTTCAGCACCTGATGCTTCACGAAGCGGGCATCGCGGTACTCGCCAGAACCAACTTCGGCTCGCGCAATCTCGGTGAAGATGAGGAGTATGTCCGCATCTCGTTTGCCACGTCGCGGGAACTTCTGATGGAAGGACTCAGGCGGATTCGTGCGAGAATAGAAGCAGCAGCTTGAGATGCCGCCCGGCCGAGTGTGAAGCGTTTTACCGGGCCAGCGAACGGTTTGCAAGAAGGGACTGCGATCATGAAGTTCAGTTTCGGGTTTTCGCTGATGATGGCGGGCGTACTCGCCGTGTCTGCCTTCGCAGACGCCAAGCCCGCTGCGCAGACGTGCACCCTGGGACAGGGTCGGCCGGTGTGCTGCAAGGCTTACGTGGCGGACCACTGTGGTCCCGTAACGTGCTGCGAAGTCGGGAATGCACTTTTCCACTCGGGGTCTCGCTGCCAGACGTGCATCGACCATGCCGATACCGTTGCCCTGGCAGCGAAGTCCTGCGCCTCGGCGTCTGCGTGCGCGCCGGCCCAGGCAGGAAAGTCCGGCGCCGCCAAAGCGAACTGCGCCGATTGTGCGGAGTGCCCGGATGAGGCCGGCCTGCGAGCCTTCCTCTCTCCGACGGCTCTGGCAGAGCAAGTCGGCGAGTAGCCTCCTGGAGTGAGCCCTGGGGCGGCGAGCCGAACTCGTTGTCCCCAGGGTCCACTTCCGACCCCAAGCCGTTGCCCCAACTCAACTGCCCCCTCTCACCCCGATGGTTTCGTACGGCGGCGGTGGGGTGTTTCGTCGCCGCCGCCGCGGTGTGCCCACTCTGGAGTGGAGGATGGCTCTCCTCCGATCACCATCTGTCGGGTCGCGCATCCGCCGCACTGTGGTTGGTGACCGTTTTCCTGGTGTGTCTGGCCGCGCTTCACCTGCGCCTTCGTGCCGGCTGGGCCATGTTGGCCCGAGTCGAATTCGCTCTTACCTCCTTGCTGTTCTCGCTTGTCCTGGCAGAGAGCTGCCTCAGATGGATGGCCCGCCAGAACCCGTGGCACCACTGGGCCGGTAGTCCGGTTCCGGCTTACCACGGGTTGAAGGTGGGGGATCTGAAGCTGAAAATACTGTTGCCTCACGTCGAGACTCAGGTCACGCCACTTTTCACGGGGCACTGGCGACATCGGGGCGATCGAAACGGCTTCCGGAATCCGCACGAGCGCGACCGTGCCGACGTCGTCATCCTCGGAGACTCGTTCGCCTACGGATGGGGAGTGGCAGTTGACCAGACTCCGGCCCAACTGCTGGAGCACGCAACCGGCCTCAAGGTGACCTCGCTGGGGGTGCCGGGCATTGAGGCGTTCACCAGTTGGGCGGTCTTCGAGCGATTCGGTCGATCGCTTCAACCACGCGCCGTCATCTACTTTCTCAATCTCACAGATCCCGACGATGGCGCGGGTCTCCTCGGTGCGGCCGATGAGCGAGCCTGGCTAGGCCCGGGATCTCCGGAGCGGCTCACTCCCTCGATCATCCCTCCGCCAACTTCTCCGCGTGCGACGCCGCCCGTCAACCTCGGGATGCCCTACATTCTGAGAACAGGGGACCTCCGCCAGTCGTTTCTGTGCCGGATCCTGAATCAGTGGATTCGGGGCGGGGAAGCGATGCCTGAGTTACTGGATCCAAAGAGCCGCGGGTGGGAGATTGAGCGCAGCGCGATTGAGAAGTTGGCTGCTCGCTGCAAGTCGATGCGCATCCGATTCTTCGTAGCGCCCACGATGGGGCAGTTTGGCCCGGTCGTTCGTCGGTCCGGAGCAATGTCCGTACCGATCGATGGTGTGGAGTGGATCGACACATCCGCGCTCGACCCTGGCGTCGGCCGACCTTACTACCTTTTTATCGATGGCCACCTCTCGGAACTGGGGAACCAAAAGCTTACCGAAATCCTGGCCGCGGCCTTGAAGACTTAACGCCAGGTCTGTTTGCCCGCCGCACTGGAAGTTCCCGTCGCAAGAGACGGCCGTTCGAAGATCAAGTGGAACACGTACGCGACTCCCAGGCAAACGGGAATCAACAGGAGGCGATGGTCCGCCCACCATGCGGCTGAGACTACGCTCACTGCGCCTACGAAGTGCACGAGGTCCCTGAACACCCACTCGTGGGTAAGATAGAGCGAGTACGAGAACACTCCGACGCCAGCGAGCATTCGCACCCATGGCGATCGAACCTCGCTGGAGCGGTGGCGATCCTCCCTTGCTACCGCGGCGTTGACCCAGATGAAGTACCCCAGCGCCGTGAGCACCGGAAGGGTGGTCTGTCCGAGCCGCCACCAGAGTTTGGAAGCGAGGGACGCAGGATCGAGCACGTACTGGACATCCCGTAGCGCGAGACTTCCAACCACCAGTGCGGGAGACAGCCATGCCCAAGTAAGAGAGCGGTGCAACCGAACACGCCCGCAGTGGGCCTCGGCGCCAAAAGCGCCCATCGCCCAGCAAATCCAGAGCGCGGGTGCGCTGGCCCCGAACGGCGGCGCGATCCCAAAGGCCCGATAGCTCCACTCGCACCCCTCGAAGGTGGCACAGCGGATTCCAATGAGCAGCAGGAGCGTATTCCGCCAACCCCAGTTCTCCCGCAGGCGCAGCAGCACTGGATAGAGCGCATAGAGTTGCTCCTCGACGGCAAGCGACCAGAACACGCCGGTAAGGCTGAAGGCAACTCTGGGATCCAGGTTCTGGACTAACCCCAGGTGGAGGGCCAGTTCGTAAATCGGATTTGCCTTCCACTCCCCCCGGAGCGTGAGCGATCCGGCATAGAGGATAAGCGCTGCCAGATACGCCGGATAGAGTCGGAAGAACCGGCGGCGCCAGAAGGCTCTCCATTGAAAGGACGTCGGCTCCGTGGCCCGCGCGCGCCGCAGATGGATGCAGAAGCCGGAGATGACGAAGAAAAGCATCACCCCCGACGCGCCAATGGAAGCCAGCCTGGGCAGGAGGGTCTGGTAAGTGGGCCAGACTTCCCGAGGATCGAGGAGGTGGCCGACACCGACGGCGTGATATACGACCACCCCGAGCGCAGCGCTCCCTCGTAGTACATCGACGCTCCACAGTCGGCTTGCTCTTGGTTGAGATGGAGTGGCAGGCATTCGGCGTTACATTCGGCTAACTGTGGCGTACTGTGACCGGTGGTTGGGACAGGGGGGTCGTGGGATGAGAAGCGCGGCTGTGCGTCAGCCCGGCGAGGGTCGCACCGTGGCGGTCGTGGGTGATGTTTATCGCTTCCTGGCGACCGGGGACGACACGGGTGGCCGCTATGCTCAGTGGGAGGCGGTGGTGCCACCCGGTGGAGGTCCGCCGCCCCACATTCACTCTCGGGAAGAGGAAGGCTTCTTCGTGCTCGAGGGCGAGATCACTTTCACCGTGGATGGCCGTCGGTTGGTGGCCGGGCCGGGTGAGTTTGCGAATATGCCCGTCGGCGTGTCCCACGCATTTCGGAACGAGACCGGCGCCCGCGCACGAATGCTGATCACCATCGTACCCGCCGGTCTGGAACAGATGTTCCTGGAGGTCGGTCGCCCGGTTGACTTCGAGGGTGGGACACCGGCGGGTCCGACGCCTGAGGAGATCGCGGCGCTCCTTGCGGCGGCTCCCCGCTATGGCGTGGAGATCTTGCATCCTGCCGACGATTCCGCCGCGGGGAGGACAGAGGAGTGAAGTCCGTTCAGCAGTTCTGTTGCGCCGTGTTGGTTCTCGCAGCGGCGGTAACTCCGAAGTTGGGGCTGGCACAGCGGAAGCAGCGATCCGTGCCGAGAGCGCCAACGTACGAGATGCGTCGCATCCACGATCCGAACGGGATCGGGAAGTTCTACATGGGGCGAGAGATCGCTCATGTGATGGGGCATCAGGCAGCCGACTGGTTGGAGCGGCCGGAGCGCGAGGAAGAAGAGAGACCGAGTCTGCTCCTCGATCTTCTAAACCTGAAACCCGGCCAGGTGATCGCGGATATCGGCGCCGGCTCCGGCTATCTCAGTTTTCCGATCGCACAGAGACTCGGCCCCACGGGAAAGGTGATGGCCGTTGACGTTCAGCCGGAAATGCTGGAGATCATTCGTAAACGGTCGGCGGAGAAAAAGCTCTCGAACGTCATCCCTGTCCTGGGGGATGAGAAGGATCCGAAACTTTCGCCAGGCAGTGTGGACCTCATCTTAATGGTAGACGTTTACCACGAGTTTTCGTACCCCTGGGAGATGGGGCAAGCCATGGTTCGATCCCTCAAACCCGGCGGACGGATCGCGTTTGTCGAGTACCGGTTGGAGGACCCGACCGTGCCGATCAAACTGGTGCACAAGATGTCGGAGGCACAGGTTAAGAAGGAGATGGCCATTCATCCCGGGATGAGTTGGGAACGCACGCTGCGGGACTTGCCCAGGCAGCACGTCATCTTCTTCCGGAAAGCGGGGGGAGCCCGTTGAGGGATTGTCAACCCATTTGCCATGCCGTTCGGGGGTGGCTGGCAGCGGTTCGGTCTCTTCCCCAGGGCGTCGGAGTTGCTCAACTGGATGCTCTGGAACGATTACTGACCACCCACCCTCGGCCGCGCCAGCGGCTGCTGTACCTGCACTCTCGCGAGCCTTCCGTGGACTCTCCGGTGATCGCATTCCAGAGGCATCCGTCGAACGGGTCCGAACAGTGCGACGCCGAGATGCCCTATCCTACCGTCGCTGCGGCCATTGAGGCAGGGTGGATGGTTGTACAGTTCCCAGTCGCCTGCTCGGCCACTGACGATGTCTACCTTGATGGACTGGGCTTCGAGTTCGTATTGGAGCAACTGGACGAATGAGTGATGTGCTGAGCGCGACGGCACAACCGTCGCCACGACTGCTGGGTGACATCCAGATGCGGGACTTTCTGGTGCAGGGGTATCATCTGACGGACTCAGAGTTGCCCTCGAGGTTCCACTCGGACGTGTGTGCACAGTTGGAGAGCCTTTTTCAGCGGGGGGGGAACCCGGGCAACGAAGTCCTTGAGGAAGTGCCGGACCTGGAGCGAGTTTGGAATGCTCCCACCGTGACGGGCGCCCTCACCAGCATTCTCGGGCCGGACTACACGATGCATCCCCACCGGCACTGCCATGCGAGCCCGCCCGGTATGCGGGGCCAACAGTGGCATCAGGACGACGTGAACAAGCGACATCACCAGGTGTGGCGGCTCCTGGCAATGTACTATCCTCAAGATGTCACGCTTGAGATGGGTCCCACGCAGATCGTCCCGGGCACCCAGTTCCGGAATACCCCCACCTCACGGATGGCCGCCTATGGGTCCATCAAGACACAGGTTTCATTGACCGTACCCGCCGGCACGGTTGCCATCACGCATTACGACATCTGGCATCGAGCGACTCACAACCGAAGCGAGAAGACTCGCTACATGTTGAAGTTTCTCTTCGATCGAAGCTCGCCTCCGGATCGCCCGGCCTGGAACGCTGGCTCGGCGACGGGAGAGGAGCTGCTCGACTCCTTTAACCGGATCTGGCTCCCCATCGACAGCCAGACGGACGCGTACAAGCATCGTGTCATTTGGATGAACTGTTGGAAGTGGTGGCATGGCGCCCCGTCCCACGAGTCATGCATCGTCGACCACTTCCCGTAGCGTGCGTCGGGGGGACAACGAAAGAGGGGGAGCCCGCGGGCTCCCCCTCTGATGCTGGACGGGCTGTGATCAATCAGCGATCACGACCCACCTGCGAGTCGTACTTGGCGTAGCGGTAGTTCGTCTTGTTCGTAAAGACCATCTGCCTCGAGAGCCGAATGCCGAACTCGTCGCCGGCTGAGAGTTGCACGTCGCCGTGGTCCTTCCCCTTACCCTTATTCAGGTAGGCATAAGCTGCCCCGCCGAGTCCGCCAAGAAGCGCGCCTCGACCGGCCTTACCACCGAACACGGTGCCGAGGATGGCGCCGGCCCCCGCTCCGTAGGCCACCCACTTCACATCAAACTTCTTCTTGCCGGGCTTCGACTGCAGACGACCGTTGCGGGTCTCCACGACATTGTCTTTGTCGAGCGAGAAGAGCTGCCCATCTACGGCTACCGTTGAGCCGCCCGGAAGGATGGCGCGCTGGAAACGAACGTCCAGCACAGCCGGGTCTCTCTGGGTGGGACGGCGCGCCTGGGTCACGACGCCCTGAAAGCGTGTCCCCTCCGGGAGACCGCTGAAGTCCCGACTGGTCAAAGTGGCGGTAAATACATCGCCCTGCTTGTTGTTGCGCGTACTCAACTGGTCATCGAGCTCTGCCCGAATGACTGTGTCAGCCGGAATCGTGCGGCTTGAGGAACGCTGAAACCCGGAGGCGGAGCCGAGAAACAGTGTAGATAGCGCCAGTACAGCGCTTGCAGATACCAAACCCGATTTCATTCCTTGCCTCCGGGGAAACCTCGACTCGATGTCGAACTGACCCCCCATCTCCGAAGATACCTCGTGGGCAACGCCACGGGGGGGTGACACCTACACCCTCAATGAACCCTCACGCCGCCAATGGTTCCCCCTTTGCAGGGTTTTGCAAGCAGGATTGGTTTTTCGGACTAGAACGGGGCTTCCGCCCGGCCAAAGTGTCCATTCGGATCCGAACCTCGAACCAAAATGGCCCGCCAGGGACGGTTGAGTGAGTTCGCTGCGGCAACTCTCACTCCAGGGTGAACGTACCGGATAGTGAGTCCGCACCGTCGCCTTGCTGAGCGGTTCGGGTTGCTGCCGTGAATCAATAATCCGTGATGCAACGATATTTCCCCAGCGAGGAGGGGGAGGTCTACGGCACGATCCTCACCTTCCGCAGTCTCCACCTCCTGATTGATGGAGAGGAGATTGCCGAGACGTTCGGCGGATCGATGCGGCCTCAGCGTGTCGTGGGTACCTGGGATCACCCGCATGCACCCATTTTCCACGTCGCTGTCGTCCACGGCATACCACGCCGTCAGGGCGTAGGGCGGCTCGAGACCCCAGTACGTCACGTCCTGATGCCAGGCAACGTACCGCTCCGCCAGCTTTTCTTCGGTGCTCTCGGGCTCAGTGCCGCCGCGAGCCCAGCCCACTCGCGGACCGGCCACGCCGGAGGCGGGTGGATACTTGCAGAAAAAGTGGGTGGCCAGCAGCAGGATGTCAGGACCCATCACCGCCTCAACCGCATCCAAGACCTCTGGACGGGTTGCGAGCCGCCACACGAACTCCACGTCGGTGTGGCGGTCCACGAGACCGACCTGGCAGCGGTCGCGGCCCTCCGCAGCCTCAAGGGCGTCAAACTCATCGCGGATACGGTTTGCGTCGAACGGATCGGCGACCCGGATCGACGTTACAAAGCCTAGTTCGTCAAACTGTTTCCGGAGTTGGTCCCGGTTGATCGCTCTCACCATCTTCGTAAGGGACCTCATGCCCCCAGAGTTCCCGCATTTGCGGTTGGATAACTCGTTCCCAACAGTCGGGACAGATCCCGTGGCTGATATCCACCTGGTTGTGGCCAACCAGGTAGTCCTCAACCCGCTGCCAGAATCGTTTGTCCGTGCGGACGTTTTTACAGTAACAGCAGATCGGTACAATCCGACGAAGCTGCTTCACTTCGTCGAGAGCTTGCTGCAACTCGGCCACCTGCTGAGCCAGTTTGTTTTGAAGTTCCAAGACACGGACCCCCACGGCCAGTCGGGCCCTCAGTTCGTCGGTCTGAAACGGTTTACTCAAGAAGTCGCTGGCCCCGTTCTCCAACCCCTCCACGATGTCGGAGACTTCGCCCCGCGCCGTCAAGAGAAGCAAGTACCGGGCGGCGTCCGCTGGGCGCCGCCTGAGCTCGCGGCAGATCTCCACGCCTGATCGCCCAGGCATGGTCCAGTCGAGAATGGCGAGCTGAGGCCCGCCGACGCGCGTCAGGGCCGCCCAGGCGGCGTTGCCATCTTCGGCCTCCTCCACGGTGTAGTTCCACCGAACCAGATTACCCGATAGCAGTCGTCTGGAAATGGGGTCGTCATCGGCTACGAGAATCAGCACTTCACCGGCTCTCCTTCCACGCTGAAAGCTCCGAAAGCACCCGCTCCACTTCCAATTTCAACATGATTACCGACCGCTCGGAACTCTGTCCGTGCTCAAGGGTTCGCTGCACGTCTCTGGCCAATTCTGCGCCTCGCACGGCCGCCAAATTGGACAAGAGACCCTTTAGCGTGTGTGCTGTCGCTCGGGCGGTTGCAAGATCTCCTCGAGAGATCTCCGACTCCAGCTGGTTGATGCGGGGCCGGACCCCCGTTTCGCACAGCGAGAGGATCTCCTGCAAGAGTTCCCAATCCCCTTGGGTTCGTGCGATGAGCTCCCCCCGATCTACTGCCGGCTCGGTCACCGCGGTCTCATCCTCCTGGTCGAGGGTGGAAACCGCAGTACCCTCTGTTTGCAGGACCGTCCCATGCCCGGGGAAGAGCCGTTCGATGGCAGCGAGGATATCCGACAGATTGATGGGTTTGGTGAGGTAGTCATCCATACCGGCGGCCAGACATGCCTCTCGGTCACCCTTCATCGCGTGGGCTGTCAATGCGATGATCGGGATGTGCGATGCTTGTTGTGGCCCCGAACGACCGGCTGTCGCCTCCCGTTCGCGGATTCGGCGGGTCGCCTCAATCCCATCTAATTCCGGCATCTGAAGATCCATCAGCACGAGGTCGTACGGCTCAAGATCCAGCGCTCGGAGAGCCTCTAAACCCGTCTCAGCACAATCGACATGGTGGCCGACCCGCTGGAGCAGCCGCATTACCAGCGTCTGATTGATGAGGTTGTCCTCAGCCGCTAGAATGCGCAACGGCCGGATCGGCGCGCTTGAGCGCTGGGGACCGACCGGGTCAACGTCCGGCGCCGAGACCCGCACAACGCGCTGGATTGCTTCCAGGAGTTCGCTGGGCTTCGGCGGCTTTGTGATGTGGTGCCGCACCCCTCGATCTCGTCCCCAGGGGATCCATCTGCCGAGCTCTGAGGGCGGCAGCAGCAGGATAACCCGCGAGAAATCCACTCGGGAGTCGTGGAGTTCGCTTACAAGAGCCGCTGCCGAGATGGGAGATACCGGCACATCGATGATGAGCGGCACCGGCCGGCCGAGCGTGTCCATCGAGGAGACTCCGCCCCGGCTGGCTTCCGCCGGCGCCATGCGCCAGCCCTCCAACAGCTCCCCCAGCAGTTCCCTGGAGCCTTCCGTGGTCGGCCACAATTCAACCGGCAGGCCCAACAGCGCATCAATCGGGAGTCCGGCGCCGGGCGCTCCCCGGGTCAATCGCAGGGTAAAGCCAAAGGCGCTTCCCTGGCCGGGGACGCTTCTCAGCCAAAACCGGCCTCCCATCATGGCAACCAGACTCGTGCTGATGGCGAGGCCCAATCCTGTCCCGCCGAATCGTCGGGCGATCGTGCCGTCGGCCTGGGAGAACGGCTGAAGCACGAGCGCGTGCTTTTCCGGCGGGATGCCGATGCCGGTGTCCTCAACTGTGACTTCGAGTTCGATCTCATCGTCCGCGAGTCGAGACTCCTCGGACTCGCTCAACTTGACCCTGACGAGCACTCGGCCGTGATCTGTAAACTTGATGGCGTTACCAACAAGATTCAAGACTACCTGCCGAATTCGGCCTTCGTCTCCGTTGACCTCTTCAGGAACCTGGCGATCCACCCAATAGTCGAGTTCCAGGCCCTTTTCACCGGCTCGGACGGCGACGCTCCGCAGAGTCTCGCCCAGGCAGTCTCGTAGATGGAAGGTATTGAAGTGAAGCTCCAGCCGCCCGGCTTCTATTTTTGAGAAGTCGAGAATGTCGTCGAGCACCTGCCGCAGCGCCGATGCCGACGTCCGGACCAGGTTGAGGTACTCCTTTTGGGTGGAGTCCAGCCGGGTTGCCAACGCCAACTCAACCATTCCGAGAATCCCGTTCATTGGAGTCCGGATTTCGTGGCTCATGTTGGCC
>SXGS01031774.1_pt1 | contig 37521 bp, 26 predicted proteins | sample 3174681 | NCBI WGS metagenome assembly SXGS01 (sample SAMN11356861, study PRJNA531348) | freshwater metagenome | isolation source: freshwater sample F1-80 | place: China: Fuxian Lake, Yuxi | collected 2017-12-25
AGCTTCCTTTAGCAGGATTTGCCAGTCGAGAGCTTGGGAGGCGCGAGTCGATAAATCGAGGTTCAGACCGGCTTCAAGAATTCTACGGTTGTTGCTAACGATAGCTTTAGCTTTCGCCAAGTGCTTTGACGCCAAATCTGGTTTGTTGAGCTTGGCGTTGCACATGGCAAGTACCAGAAAGGTCAACCAACGCCAGAGCGTGGTATGGCTGAGCGCTGCACAGGTGGATTGTTTGTGAGGTCGCTCGTCTGGCTTGTTCAGGACGGTAGGCTTAGCGGCATGAAAGACAGGTCGTCCATCCGCGTTGGCGACCGCCTTTCTCAGCGGTTGGTTCTGGTCGACTACCCTGCGACAGTATTTGGTGATCTCGAAGGTTAGCGTAACGTTTATGCGGCAGGACAAAGTCGGGGTAGTCAGTCCACGCGTATCCGCATCGAACGCATGTGAATCGCACCAAAGTAATCTTTAGCGATTGAACGACATGTGCTTGCGAGGCAAGATCGAAGTCCACGAAACGGACAGATCGCAACCAGCTTCGTTGGCGTTTAAAGGCCTCGGTGGAAGCCTGGCACGACCGACAGGCACAACCATGCGCCGTTCCAGCCCGAGCAATCCGTTCATGTTGCTTGATACGGAGCCAAAGGTGAAGTCAGCTCAGCAGTTTGGTCGCAGTATGCGCAAGGTATAACCACACTTGGCGCAACCCACAGACGCTACAACCCTTTGTGGGATACTTTATATGCCCCATTAGTATTGTGTGTCAAACAAAAAAATGTCCGATCGATCAAAATACAATTTCGAGGCGGAGTCACTTCGCGATGCTGGCCGCTTTCGAGCAATGGGTAGCAAGCTGCAGGACTGACGCACCTACTTTGGGGCGCGTTTGTGCACGGACTCAAATCGTTTTCTCCAAACTTCCGACGACAACTGTTGAGTCAATAGCACGTGTGCGGCGACTTCGCTGGCTTTGTCCGATTGTCCGCTGGCAAGCAACAAACGGACATGGAGCCAGCGTGCGCTCAAGAACAGTTCATCAGACTTGTCTGCGCCGGTGGCAACTTGTTGAGCCAGCCGCAACGCTTCGGACTGGCCAGCAGCCCCTTGTTCTGCCAACATGTGGGCCAGTTCGAGCCGAAGAATGCCATTGCGAGGAGATTGATCAACCATTCGGTTCATGGTTTCAATCGAGGCTGAAGTTCGTCCGCGCAAGGAAGCAATGCGCAGCAATAGCGTTTGCTGGTGTGGCTCGGCAATCGGTTGCGAGTCTTCTTGCAACTCTGGCCAATTTGCGAATACGATCGACCATCGCGTGTGTTCAGAAAATGGCGTTTCATCGATGGCGTTCAGAATGTACCGGCCCCAACTGGTTTTAAAATCCGATGAGAGCTTGTCCACAGAAAATGTCTTGACCAGGTCTTGCACAGTGTCGAGACTGCCAGCGCGCGCGGCATCGAGCATCTGCAGTGCTAAGTAAATTTGCTGCTCAGTTTCATTCAGGTTGGCTGACGACAACGATCGCAGGCTTCGTTGCAATTCACTGCGGCCAGCGGCAGTGGGCCATGCTAGCAGCGACTCGGCGGCGACTGCCACCAACTGTGTGGTCGTGGCAACTGTTCGAGATGCGCGGTAATGATACTCCGATAGCCAACGGAGATCATTCGCCGCCGACGATGCAGTTCGATAGCCTACGATTACGTCAAGCAACTTGTACAGGCACTGTTGGGCGGTTCGATTCTCTTTAGTGGCGACTAAGCGTTGCTGAATTGACTCGATCAACTCGTCGATTCTCCGTTGGCCAACGAACCACTTTTCGAGCCACTCCTGCGCCCGGTCTGCTTCGGGTGAGTCGGGCCAAACACGGACTTGCGATTGAAGTGCGGCAGTAAACAGCTTCGATAACTGGGCGTTGCGGGAATCTTGACGAACCGCTTCGACCAGCGCTTCGACAGCCAGCCAGTGTAGCGCCGCGGCTTGGGATTGTTCGGATACTTGCTCCGTCAGAGACAACAAGTGCGTCGCGGCCTGTTCGAGTTGCCCGCCGCGCTTGCGCAGCGCGAATCCGAGTTTTGCGAACTCGAGTGCGGCGGGATAGCGCTCGGTCGCCTTGGCAGAATCGCTCGCCGATACCAATTTCTCGATCGCGGCCGTTTCATCGCCTGCGGCGAGTAACTGCCGTACTTCTGCCATCACGATATCGGTCCCCAAGGAATTCGACGTATCGGCCCCGCGATTTCCCAGCGCCTCGACCAGTAATGCATCGGCTCGGTTTCTCCAATAATCGCCGTATCGTCGGCCGATTTCTTTAGCACTCGATGCAATGGTCTGTGCCGCAGAATCGTGTTGAGCAGCGGGAACTTGCGCGAGCAACGCAAGTTGTACGCGCATGTCGGCCAGTGCAACTTCGGGAGTGTCACCCAGGGCTCGCAACTTGGCCAAAGAACGCTGAGCAATATCGATGTACCGATCGTCGAGCAGAGCGTTGATGAGCACAATCAATGCTCGAGTCTTTGGTCGAGCATCTACGCTGGTCGATTCCGATATCTCTTTCAATTCCCGCAGTCCTTCTTGACGCGTCCCGAGGTCGAGTTTTGCGGTGGCCCGCGCGACCAGCAATTGATTTCGAGCTGGCCAAGTCGGCGGTACCCATTCCAGAGATTCTTGGACTGTTGTGGCAATTTGAGTCGACGCGGCAATACGATCAGGAGATTCAGCGGGATAACACCGAGCCCTGACGAGCATCGATTCACAGCGCAGCAATTTGCTTTCCAATCTCAATTGTTGCAGTTGGACTGAGGGAACTAGAATGGTCGTGGCTGGAAGATCCGTCGCCAGCGGCAAAAGTCGTTTGAGACTCTCGTCCAAATGGTCCAGCTTGGCCTCGACGGCGCGAATCGATTGTAAAGCTAGTTCGCGAGTGGCGGAGTTGTTCGGTGCTCCGAGCCAACGGGCCAGTGCATCTTGAGCTCGCAGAAAACCATTCCTTGCCGCTTGCCACTCCAGCCACGATTGTCGCGGATGGTCCTTGCGGCGAGTTCGAAATTCTTCTAAGATTTGGTTGGCGGCGTCCCAATGTGTTTGAGAATTCTCCGTCGAGTACAGCGCGGCCTGCGCTTCACATTCCATCAATCGCATTGCCCAGCGGGCGAATTTGTGTGGATCGCTGGCCGCCAATGCCATGCGCGCGCGGCAGTACTGTGCCGCTGTTGTGCCACCCCCTTTTTCGCAAACGGCCTTCAACCAAAGATCGTCGACATCCGGAGCGACTGCGATCGAGCAATGCGCGCTCGCGATCCAGAAACAAATGGCAAGTATCAGCCTCCACAGTCTCATGGATGCACGTCCGTGGCGATAAGATTCGAAAATCCAAGCTGCCGAGCCGCTTCGTACGACACGATTGCCACCGAGTTCGCAAGATTGAGACTACGAGCCTGTTCAGCCATGGGAATTCGCAGTTGGCGTTTCGGGAATTGGTTGCGTATCGTCTCTGGCAAGCCGTTTGTTTCGCAGCCAAATACGATGACATCGCCTTGCGAGTAGGCAACCTCAGTATAGGATGAGCACCCAAACTTGGTTACCAACCAAATTCGATTTTGTGGGATGCGCGACAGCAATTGTTCCCAAGAATCGACAGCTTCCCAATCGAGATGTTGCCAATAATCCATGCCCGCTCGCTTGAGCTGGCCCGAATCCATTCGGAAACCAGTCGGTCGAACGATCCACAGCTTTGCGGACAACGCCACGCACGTTCTGCCGATGTTTCCCGTGTTTTGCGGGATCTCGGGCTGGTAAAGTACGACGTGCAAAAATGACATTTGCTTTCCCTACGCGGTTCATCCCAGTAGCGGTACGGATTAGACTCTTTTATAAATTGAACCTGACAAGAAACGGTCCTGAAATAAAAGGCACGCTGAAAAAGGCTCAGTTTCTTTTTGTTCTACACAACTCATTAACCAGTACAACCCATGGCTATCCAAGTAACTTGCCCAGGCTGCCTCAAGCGATTTTCCGTTAGCGAAAAGTTTGCGGGCAAGAGCGGTCCCTGTCCGAGCTGTTCCAAACCGATCAAAATTCCCGAACTGACCGATCAAGTCGTCATTCATGGACCTGCCGAAGGACCAGCGGACTCCAAGGGACGTCCCATTTTCAAACCCATTCGGCGCAAGGAATTTAAACTTTCCAAGCTAGCGATGATCGGAATTGCGGTCGGCACGGTCGTAGTGCTTGCGATCGCTCTGGCCGTTCGGTTTTCGGGGAGCGAGCCGCCGGTACCGCTGTTGGTGTTGGGCTCGATTCTCTTGGCGCCTCCACTTGTGATGGCTGGCTATACATTTCTGCGCGACGATGAGCTGGAAGGCTACACAGGCCAGGAGTTGCTGGTACGTGGCGGCATAACCTCGCTGGTGTTTGCGTTGACTTGGGGACTATACGCCTTAATTCCCACTTACCTGCATGGTTACGAGAGTATAGCAGAGATCGCTGCACTGGACCTGGTGATCATGATTCCGATCATGGTAGCCATTGGCATGTTCGCTTCGGTGGCCGCGATGGAATTGGAATTCTACCAAGGTGCGATGCACTACCTATCGTATATCATCGTGACCTTTGTCTTGGCCCTAATCATGGGAACAAAAATTGCCAGTCCGTTTGCTGGCGACGCTGGCGCGAAAACCAGAGCGCCGGCGGCGCCAACTGCGCCCGCCAACAGCGGCAAATCGGACGGTGAGAAAAAAGCGCCCATCAAGGTTTTTCAATAATCATGAGTCATCAGTATCGCTCAGTTTCGAATTGGACGATTCTCGCGTCGTTGAATGTGCTGTGTGTGGCCAGTGGTTGTTCCACTGCTCAAGACAAGACCACGACCACGCCGCTTGTCAGTGCTGTCGTCGAACAACAGCGAACTCGGGGCGAGGACTGGCCTGTTTTTTTGGGTCCACGTGGCGACGGGACATCGATCGAGAAGGGACTGGACGAGAAATTGTGGAATCCCATCCCCAAAGTTCTTTGGACCATTCCGCTTGGCACCAGCTACGGCGGGCCGACGATCAGCCAAGGCAAACTTTTCCAATTCGATCGCCATGGCTTGGCCGAGCGATTGACGTGTTACGTAGCAGAAACCGGCATTGAAATTTGGCGCTGGGACAGCATCGTCGAGTATGAGGACATGTATGGCTACAACAACGGACCTCGCTGCTGCCCGATCGTCGATGGCGACCGAGTCTACGTTTACGGAGTGGCAGGGAACTTGGCTTGCATATCGGCCAGCGACGGAAAATTGTTGTGGAAACGCAACCTGGCTAAAGAGTTTGGAGTCGTGCAAAACTTCTTTGGCGTCGCTAGCGCACCATGTGTCTACGGCCAGCACTTATTTGTTGCAGTCGGAGGCAGTCCCAGCGAATCGCACTCGTTGCCGCCGGGGCGACTCGATGGAGTAAAACCCAATGGCTCGGCGATCGTTGCTCTGGACAAAATGACAGGCAAAGATAGTTATAAACTCGGTGATGACTTGGCAAGCTACTCGACGCCGATCGTGCGCAAAGTCGGTGAACAAACGCTGGGCTTGGCATACTTGCGCAGCGGGCTGTTGGCTTGGGAACCCGATACAGGAAAAGAGTTATTTCGGTTCCCATGGCGAGCCGAAATGCTGGAAAGCGTCAATGCCGCGCAGCCTGTGACAGTGGGTAGTCAGATCCTGCTGTCGGAGGCTTATGAGATTGGCAGTACCTTAATCGATGCCCAGTCGTTGCCTCCCAAACAAATCTGGCGCGATGGCGATAGTCGAGATGATCAAGCGTTCCGCGCACATTGGTCTACACCGGTAGTCATCGATGGTTACCTTTATGGCAGCAGCGGCAGAAATCCACCCGATAGCGATTTTCGCTGTGTGCGATTACACGACCGGCATGTGCAATGGGTACATCTAGTGCGCGGTGAACAAGAGCGCAGCAGCGTTTTGCTGGTAGATGGTTATTTGGTCGTACTGGGCGAATCAGGATCGCTGAAGTTGATCAAACCCAATCCAGAAAAGTACCAAGTGGTTGCGTCCGCTGACCTGAGTAAGATCGACGATACTCGTGACGGAACTCCTTTGTTGGAAAGTCCTTGCTGGGCTGCACCGGTGCTATCCCATGGACTGCTGTACTTGCGCGGCAACACCAAACTGGTGTGCTTGGAGTTGATTCCCACCGTAGATTGACGTGCTTTTTTAGGAACGATCGATGAACAATTTCTATCTAGTTGCTTGTTTTGTTGGACTCAGCGCCATTCAAGGAATTGCTCAGCAGCCTAGTTGGACAAGGGTCACGGACCGAGCAGGCTGGCAGCCACGAGACTCGCAGGGAGAAGTGGTTTTCGGCGATCGATTGTGGATCTTAGGCGGTTGGTTCAATTCCTATGAAGCTCCACCGCGAGATGTTTGGAGTTCTACCGACGGGCGGGCATGGAATTTGGTCGAGAAATCCGCTCCGTGGTTGCACAGCGACTTGCCAATGACGATCGCCTTCGATAAACGCATGTGGATGATGGGCGGTTGGTACAACGGCAGATTGCCAGGTCACTCGGCCAGCAATCAAGTTTGGTCTAGCATTGATGGCGTGCAATGGGATCAGGTGACAGCGTCCGCCGGTTGGTCGCCTCGCATAGCTGCGGCTTTGGTTGAATTTCAAGGCAAAATGTTCATGCTCGGTGGCACGGAGAACTACTACTTCGGCAATTCGCACAGCCTCAAGAATGACGTGTGGCACTCGACCGACGGTAAAAACTGGACTATGGCCACCGCTAAAGCACCTTGGTCGCCGCGCGCCTATCATCAGGCTGCTGTGCTCGACGGAAAAATCTACGTGTTTGGAGGCGGCAATTACGTTCCGGAATATCAAGCGCTGAATGATGTGTGGTGTTCTGAGGATGGGACCCATTGGACCGAAGTAACAAAATCCGCGCCCTGGCATCCGCGACTGTGGTTTTCTTCCGCCGTCTATCGCGATCACCTTTGGGTGCTTGGGGGATGGTCCAACAATCCGAGCAAGAATTGGGGCGACGCGTGGTACTCCAAGAATGGTCGAGATTGGAAACAACTCGTTACACCGGTAAATTGGAAGGAACGTCACGAACATTCAGCGTTCGTTTTTCAGGACAAGTTATGGATCGCCGGTGGTCACGCTCAACCTCTGAGCAGCGAAGTCTGGTCGCTCGACTTACCGATCGGCTGGCAGGGCGACGCAACATCGGCAACGAACTCGGCCAGCGAATCGAAATCAAGTAGCGAATCGTCAAAGTTGATAGGTCACTGGCCACTCGAGATCGATGCACTAGATCATGCGGAGTCCAAACTCGCGACAGTGGCCCGAGGAGTTACGTTCGCTGAGGAAAAATCGACGACCGTGCGACGCGGGGCGGCATTCAATGGCCGAGACTCGGTGGTCGAAGTCGAAGACGCAACGGCAGTGCAGCTTGGCTCACAAGAGTTCACGGTATCGTTGTGGGCCTATACAAACAGCGAACTGGACGACGTTCTGGGGGACTTAGTCAGCCAATTCGATCCGGCTACGCGAACTGGGTTCAATTTAGGAATCTATAACCATGGAGGCGTTACGAATGGCCAACCCAATTCACGGCAACTTCATTTCGGAATCGATGCCGCACAAATCGAGGAACGGTTCGTCGATCACGGTAGGTTGGGTAACTCAGTCTTCGTATTCTCGCTTTGTGTTCACGATCAAAAACTGTACGCCTCGACATGCTACGCGGGCGCCGGTGAAGCGGGTCACGTTTTTCGTTTCGAGGGTAACGATCGTTGGACGGACTTGGGCAGCCCCGACAAAGCCAACGCGATCTCCGCGATGGCAGTCTACGACGGCAGCCTCTATGTGGCATCGTCCAAGTACCGCTTGGCAGGTTCCGGCTTGAACGAGTCCGAGAATAAACATTTTGGCGGCAATGTATACCGATTGGGCGGTGACAATACTTGGGAATATTGCGGTAACGTGTCGCCAGAAACCGAAGGAATTGCGGCGATGGTAGTTTACCGCGGCAAACTGTACGCCAGTTCGCTGTATCGGCCCGCGGGTTTTTTTCGATTCGATGGTGGCCAAAAATGGACGGCCTGCGCCACTCCCGAGGGAAAGCGGGTCGAAGCGCTTACCGTACATAATGGTTCCATTTTCGCCACGTGTTACGACGAAGGCTCGGTATTTCGATTCGATGGCCAAAGTTGGGAGAACGTGGGTAAGATTCCTGATGCGACGCAAACGTACGGCTTTGGGGTTTATCGCGGTGAGTTGTATGTCAGCGAATGGCCAAGTGCGCACGTATTTCGCTACGCAGGTGGAACCAAATGGACCGATACTGGCAAACTGGGCAGCGAACTCGAAGCGATGCCATTGCTGGTGTACAACGGCAAGATGTATGGAGGCACATTGCCGCTGGCCGAAGTATATCGATTCGACGGCGATCAACATTGGACTCGGCTGGCCCAAGTCGACAACACCCCTGACGTGAAGTATCGTCGAGCTTGGTCGATGGCAGTGTTTCAAGGTCGTTTGTTCGTTGGTACGCTTCCGTCGGGTCGAGTGCTGTCGATCGAAGCTGGCAAGAACGCCACGTACGATCGCGAGCTGACACCGGGCTGGCATCATATTGCTGCTGTACGAACTACGCATGAATTGCAATTGTGGGTCGATGGTGAAATTGTCGCTCGGTCGACTCGCTTTGAACCCGCATCCTACAATCTCTCCAATGCGGGCAAGCTGCGCATCGGCTTTGGTGCACAAGATTACTTTCGAGGTGAAATTTCCGACGTGCGATTGATTCGCGGGGCGTTGTCGGCTGAGCAGATTCGGGTGCTCGGACAAACAAAACCTTGAGCGTCGATGATGTTTGTTTAGGCGCAATACCGTTCAACGAACGTGGGATAAGCTTCCAGCTTGTCAATATCTTGTGCAATCAATGGCGAAACTCCGCTACAGGTTGACAAGCTGGAAGCTTATCCCACGTTCGTTGAACGGTATTGTGTTTAGGCGAGCGGCGGCTGGATTTCAATCGGGCTCGTCCTGGAGCTACGATTGGCAGGCTGGACGCCATGAAACTACATGCAGTTGATCCTGCGCATAATTTCCAAATTCTCAAACTCGGAAATTATTTCGGGACTATTCCTAGACGATTTGCAGCACGTGAGCGCGTACGACTGCACCCATGTCCAGTGCGCGATGGTGAGAGTCATGGATTGTCATGCGAGTTGCTTCGGGCACAAACTCGCTGTCGAGCTCTAGACTATCAACCAACAGGTCCGACAATTCGTTACATCCAAAATGCTCGCTGTGACAACTTAGTACGATCAGCGACCAGGAGTCGTTGAGCAATTGGGCGCACGCGCGCATTAAGTCGGGTAGATCTCGTTGAATTTCCCAGCTCTTGCCTGATGTGCCGTGGCCATAAGAGGGTGGATCGAGCACGATGGCGTGGTATTTGTTGCCGCGTCGCATCTCGCGACCAACGAACTTGCGCACGTCGTCAACGATCCAGCGAATAGGCGCCTCAGCTAGTCCAGATAACTCGGCATTACGGCGAGCCCACGCAACGGTCGGTGCCGAAGCGTCGACGTGCGTAACGCGACATCCTGAGGCTGCACAGACAAGCGTCATTCCGCCCGTATATCCGAACAAATTCAGAATTTGCGGTGGCTGCGGTGGGTACGATGTTTCGCCCCCGGCGCCAGACTCGAGCGGCCGGTGCGTCGCGGCCATTGCTTGACGAAGTTGGGCGTCGATCCACAACCAATTGGTTGCTTGTTCCGGAAAAACTCCGATGTGGCCGAATGGGGTCAAGTTGAGCGAGAGCTTAATCGTACTGAAGGTTATGTTCCATGCTTCGTCAAATATCCCGCCTTGAATAACCTGGCCTTCTCGAGCAACCACTACCATGGCGGATTTCCACTGGTCGAGCGACGCACGATTTTCATGAATCGCCGCTGGACAAGGACGATCGAGTATCCAGCGGCCAAATTTTTCCAGTTTGCGTCCGTCGCCAAAGTCGAGCAGCGCATATTCCGCCTCATTCCAGCAGCGCCCCGCATCTTCGACCAGCAACTTGTGTTTGCGCAAGTTTCGTACCTTATTTATGTGAACTTATTACGCTAGTATATGCTCTCTCGCAGTATCGATCGTCAAACTTGCCTGGCCGAAATTTCGTTTAACCCGCAGCCACAGGCGAGGGTTGCGTTGAGTATTTCCCCCCTTGATTGAAATCTAGCCCTACCCCAATCCTCGCCTACGGCTGCGGGTTAAACGAAGTTTCGGCCAGGCCATCACCCATCCTTGCCTATCAGTTACGAGCTAACGTTGGCCTCAACCGAAATATCTAATCAGATTTCCGAAACAGGATTCGCACAGGGCAATTCGGGCGAGGTCGATCTGGAGCATCACGGTTACGATCGCATATTTTGGTTGGCGTACCTTTCTAACGGATTGACAACGCTGGCCAATGGGATGCTGGTACGGTATGCCGATTTCGTGCATCTTTACGGCGGTGATGAACTGCAACTGGGACTAATTGTTGGATGTGGGATGGTCGGAAGTATCATTTTCCGCATGGCCCAAGGCGAAGCGGTCGATCGATATGGTGCGTCGCGAGTTTGGTTGTGGTCGATCGCAATTTACTCACTCAGTTTGCTGGCGCACCTCATGCTAACCAGCGCCAATGGACCGGCGGTTTTCATCGCTCGAGCGGTGATGCAAGCGAGCTTGGCGGGCGTATTCAGTTCGTCGATAACGTTTGTAGCACTGAGGGCGCGTCCGGAACGCATGGCGGAAGTTGTGGGGACCTTGGGGACCAGCGGCTTTATTGGCTTGATGATCGGGCCAGTCATCAGCGATTGGTTGGGACGCGATGGAAATGTTGGGCCACAAATGGTGCAGCAAATGTTTGGAACTGCGCTGTCTTTGGCGGTCGCATCCACGTTTGCAATGTGGCTTGGTTCGCACGGATCGACAGTCCCGATACGGCACGCTAGACCAAAGCCTTGGAGCGTGGTCTGGCAATATCAACCGTGGTTACTATCCATTACTGCTGCGGCGATGGGGGCGGGATTTTCGATCCCGATGATTTTCCTGCGCCCGTTTGCTATTGAAACAAACATGAACGGCGTAGGATTGTTCTTTTTTGTGTACGCCTCCACCGGATTCATTACTCGCATCGCTTCGCGGTCGCTGTTCGCGCGCTACGGCAATCGACCTTGGATTTGTTTGGGGCTGGGGCTGCTAACGCTCAGCTATGTGAGTTTCATTCCAGTCTCCCAGGCGTGGCATTTGGTGATCCCAGCTTTTATTGCCGGTGCAGCCCACGCGCTGCTATTTCCGTCGGTGATGTCCGAGGGAACGCGAGCTTTTCCTAGGAAATATCTCGGTGTAGCAACAGCATTGACGCTGACCATGTTTGATATCGGAACTTTCATTTCCGCACCATTGATCGGCTGGTTTTTGGATATTGCCAAGGTGCATACGAACAATGCATATACATGGCTATTTTGTGCTATTGCCGTGCTATTTGCGATTACCACGGTGGTTTACTGCACCAAATCTTCTCCGACTATTGCCGAAGCGAACGCAAGCTGAACCTGTGATCTGCATGTGTTATGATAACGCAACTTGTTTGGGCATTGTTCTATGGAACTTGAAGTAATATTCTCTGAGTGAAAATTGAGGTGTCGATCGATGCGCACTAATTATGTTTTACAAGTCTGCTGGCTGATTGGCACGTGGGCAGTGACAAGCATGTTGAACGTGCCAGGGCGCGGTGACGAGCCAACGAATTGGCGCGCTGGAGTGGCGGATGTCGTAATTACTCCGCAAGAGTCGATTTGGATGGCGGGATTTGGTGGCCGCACTAAGACTTCGGCAGGCGTATTGAACGATCTGCATGCCAAAGCGTTGGCGCTGGAGGACAGCACTGGAACTCGACTTGTGATTCTGACCACCGATATTGTTGCGTTTCCCAGATTTCTGCGAGACGAAATCGCGCAGCAATTGAGGGAAAAACACCAAGTTACCGATGCTGGGTTCTTGATGAACTGCTCGCATACCCACGGAGGCCCCGTAATCGTCGACGATTTCGAGATGGACGTCATCTATCCGCTGACTGCGGATCAAAAGGAAGTCGTCGTACGTTACTTTGCGACGTTGAGAGAAAAGCTCAAGCAAGTCACCGATGCCGCCGTGCGCGATTTGCGGCCAGCCAAGATTGGATACTCGTCGGCGCGCTGTGGATTTGCCATGAACCGCCGCTTGCCGACCAAGAATGGATATTCGAACAGTCCCTATCCGGCCGGACCAGTTGATCATACGGTACCAGTCTTGCGTATTGATGATCCCAACGGAACACTGCGCGCCGTCTTGTTCGGTTACGCTTGCCACAACACGTCCATGGTCAGCGATAATTATCGCATCACCAGCGATTACGCAGGATTCGCGCAGGATTATTTCGAAGCAGGTCACCCCGGAGTCAAAGCCCTGTTCATGATCGGCTGCGGTGGTGATCAGAACGCCTATCCACGCGGAACCGAAGAACTATCGAGCCTACACGGGCGGGCACTGGCCACCGCAGTGGATGCGGCCTTGTTACCAGCCGCTCAAAGCGTAACGGGGCCTTTGCGTTTGGCGCTGACGGACGTGTCGATAGCATTCGATCGTATGAGCAAAGAACAACTGCTGGCCGATCAAGCTGGAAAGGACCCTTTCTCGGCTCGCCGGGCCAAGATCTTGCTCAAGATTCTCGAAGAGAAAGGCGAACTGCGCGCGGCTTACCAATTTCCGTTGCAAGTGATTCGGTTTGGCAACTCGTTGACGATGGTCGCGTTTGCGGGTGAGACCGTCGTTGATTATTCACGGCGCACTCAACGAGAATTCGGCAATACTCCGGTGTGGGTTGCAGGATATTGCAATGATGTGTTTGCTTACATTCCATCGGATCGCGTGTTGGCCGAAGGAGGCTACGAAGGGGGCGGCGCGATGCGCTATAGCGTGCACCCAGGCACGTTCGCCAAGGGAATCGAGCAGAGTATCTTCGACCAAGTCAAGCTGCTGATGCGTCAGACCGATCCCGCAAAGTAGCAGGCGCTTGGTGCGTGCTGCCTGTGGCAGGTCAACTAGCTTCACAGATTGCAAAATATCCACCAGCGCGGAGTTCTTGGAAGCGTAAATTAGCTTTCAAGATTTGGTCGCCGGTCCGATTGATGGGAAAAAGTTCCACATTGGTGAAACCAGCGTGCTTCAAATCGGACAACAGCTCCGTGCGACTGTAGATGTGCAGGAACATCGTGGGCAGGCCGCGATAGGTGTAGACTCGGTCTCCCATTTCGATATTCCGATCGAAACAACTGCGCAACCATGTACTGATCAACCACCATGGTCCGTGTGGATCTAACCAACTGTGATAACGATTGTGAACATGCAGAATGAATTTGGCTTCGGGCTTGAGCGAGTGGCGAACTTGCCTGAGGAAAGTTCTTCGATGTTCGCAACCGCGAATCATGCCGACGCTGCTAAAAAGACATACCGCCATGTCGAGCGTCTGGGAGCGCAGCCACTGGAGCTGGACCAAGTTGCCGTGGACAAACGCGGCACTGTTGACCGCAGGTTCGAATTTGGATCGAGCTACCGTCAACATATGTTGACTGAGATCCACGTTCAGCGTGCGATAGCCCAGCGGACAGATCTGTGCGGCAACGCGCCCGGTGCCACAACCAAAATCAGCCACCAGCGGACGAGAATCACCATGCTGCCCGCTACGTGATTCTAAAGGGATAGGCGGTAGATGCCGCTGGACGATCTGCATGTCCAGCAACATCAATGGATGATTCTCAAAGTACCGATCGTAGTCGCTGGCTATGGATGTCGTCTGGACATAATTCCAAGTTCCACGGCTGACTCCGCGCGGCAATTGCCAAGCGGCTCGCGACAAGACTTCGGTACTCCTAAATCAAACCAGGCGCGCGGTGTTTCGCTCAGATCACCCAGCCATGCGGCGACCACGGTTGCTTTCTGGTGTCAGTTCTTCGGCGCTGGCTCGATGTCGATACTGCATTAGGTATGCGTCCTCGGGAGTGTCTTCGTAGAACTCGCGCAATACCGAGACGGCTTTGAATCCCAGTTGCCTAAAGAACAACTGAGCGACCAAATTCGTCTCACGCACTTCCAGCATAATGCGATTGCGTCGGTCTAGCGACAGTTTGCTGGCCAGTTTTTCGATCATCGCTCGACCGACTCCTTTGCGGCGATAGTGAGTTGCTACCGCGAAGTTCAGTAAGTGAAGACGATTCTTATGGAGTTCATAGATCATAAAACCAACGACCTCGTCTTCATGCTCAGCCACCATGCCAATGCAATTGCGTTGTCGCAAGCAGCGCACGAATTCCTCTTCACTCCATGGATATTCGAAACTCTTCTCTTCGATATCCAGCACGTTCGCCATGTCGCGACGAATCATCCAGCGGATATGAAAACAAGATACTTGGTTGTCCGTGGCGGGCATAGTTTTGTTCCTTCAAATCTGGCATCCAATGATGGGCAGTAAGTTAACAAATCACTTGCTACCAGCCAATACCAATGGCACCAACTTTGGGATCGAGTCCGCGCAAGCGAGCTGAAAAGTCGACAGCGTCAGCGTTTAATCGGGCCACTAGGTTGATTTTACTGGCCGCTTTGATGGGCTCGAACGGTCCTTGCGCAGCCAACAAACCGAGATCGTAAGCCAATCGATCCGAGTGCCCGGGCAACAATACGCGAATATCGTTGGGGACAGTCCCGGGACGCAGTTGGTTAATGTGTTTGACAATATTGGTCGTACAGTTATTCGTCAACACGTCGTAAAATTCCGGTCGGCGAGCCAATTCGTTGACTCGCCCCAACATCGCTAGCATCAGCCGCTGCGATTGTTCAGGCGTCACTCGGGTACGATACAAATAGACGTCTACTTTGCGAACTTCGGTCCGCAATCGAATCAGATCGCGCTCCGTACCGACCAAATAAATCAGTTCGAAATCATCTAGTGCGCCGGCGATCGCCGAATAACTTTCGCCCTGCTCTAAACGTGCTTCAACGGAGATTACGATGTGCTGGCCATCGGCTAATCCAAAACTCAACATCGTGTGGGCAAGTAGCGGTGCATTTTGGAAAGGGACCACGATGAAATCCACGGTCCGCACGTCAGACAGCGCGAATTCTCGATCAAAATGACGCACGTCGTAATCTTCTTCAGTGCGGTACTGACAGTCGCGAATGTTGTAGATCTTAATTCGATCAACGCCTATGTCCGCAAGCGGCAGCACAAGGAGATCAGGACGCCAATTTCGCGCGTGCAAAGGGAGCTTCGCTCGACGATCACTGGCCAGTGTGAAGCGGCTCGATCGATCGTCGCGGACTTGGCTCGAACTGTCATCCGACTTGCGCGATGACCATCGGGCCGGTCGAAAAAACGAACAACCCGCACAAGCACCTACGATCAAGATCGCCAGGCAAGTATTCAGGCGATAGGTAACTCGGTTAGCACTGCCGAGCACGGAAATCTCACTTCTTGTTCAAAAGTCGTCTCTTCTGGCCTACTCGGGCAAGCGGCAGAGTGATTCTTACCAATACAAGCCCGATGCGCAAGCGAGTGGGGCAATCCTGGCACGTACGCATTCGCTTGCGCATCGGGCTTGTATTGGTAAAAATCATTCTGCCGCTCGCCTAGTAACTCGAAGCGTCAGCGAGGAACTGCTACAGAGACTTAGCCTGAGCTGATCGCCAATCCGAAAGAATCCACATCTCAGTAGATAGCAATTTCGTTATTCAAGGGCTAGATCGACGCGCTCGAGATTCTCGCAGCAATTCGATTGCCGCTTCGACCAGCATTTCGCCGGAACCAGGCTTGACGGTAGAATTGGTGACTTCGTAGCTGCCACCGGCGCATGCAGCTCGTGTCGGTATGTAGACGGTCTCCACGCAAGTGCACAACTCGATCACTAGAGTTGTGCGGTATGGGGACGCTCTTTTGATAGCTAAACCTAGGTCAACAAAAACCTCTCCGGGCAAACACACAATGGCTAGGTCATCGCCGATCGACAGCGTCTGAACTTCGACTGGCAAATGGCTGCCGATTCCCGACCATTGCTTGGATATTCCCCAATTGATCAATCCCGTAAGGTTGGTACTAGGTGTTTGATTGCGCAGCATATCGACCATCGCGATTTTGTAAGCCGTCACCTGCTCGAGAAAGTCAACTTTCGTTCCGTCTTTGACGGCTTGCAACACGCCAGCCGCGCGAGCCACCTCAGTGCCCGAAAATTCCTGCAAGGGCAGTTGAACCGTTCGCTGTTGGAATGTTAGCCGATCGCTGGTCAATGCTGGCAAATCCTTGACCGATCCGCGAATGGTCTTGCCCAGTGAACCACCGATAAAGTCGGTCTTATTTCGCTCGCGACGGTTCGGATCAGCATGATTGATGTCGCCGCAGCAACCGGTGCCGAATACCGAAATCAGTCCGCTGCCCAATTCACTGCGCAATTCTTGTTCGACAAAGAACGGATAATCCGCGCTCCACCGCGTACCACCCACGGTGTCCAAGTGTAGTGCAAAGTTAGAAAGGACGGCGAGTGGCTGATTGGTATCCGACGCGCGTAGTGCCACCAAACCTATTTCTGGATCGATTGGTCCAGCCGCACGAACAACTTCTTTGTTCTCGTAGTTCATCCAAGTTCTGACGCTGCCATCGCGCATGACAAAACGACGATTGAATGATACTGGCGTCGTTTGGGTTGCCGAACCCGAAAACACTTTGACAGATGCCAGAGATTTATGGGCTGCAACTATCGAATCGGAAATGCTTTGTATCAAATTCTCCGCATACTGTAGGCGTTCGGGTTGGGCGCGCGCTGATTTTTCGCCTTGCAGCAATTGATAGACACTAAGGTAGTATTCCGGTGCCGTGTGCGAGTGGGTTGCCGATAGCACGATGTTGCTGGCCGGGATTCCCGTCAGCTTCGAAGCTCGCTGGCGAACTGCGGTCGTAAGATCGATCGAGATTCCCGTCAGGTCGTTCACTACCAAAGCTGCTTGTAGCGAACCCTGGCGAAAGACGATCGCTTTGGCTTTCAGTCGATCGATCGCCCCAGTCGCCAAACGTTCGTGATAGTATCCCGCCATCGGAAAACCGTTGGGCGGCGTGATATCCACTTCCGCAGCCCCAACTTGCAAATCGTCCGCTGCGAGCCCGATGCGAACATGACAAACAAAACAGAGTATGACTATTAGAATTCGCGACATAGATTTAATCCTCGTACGTCGATTATGGAACCGCTGGGATGCCCATGATCACCGGCACCCTACCACGCGCGAAGGCCATCGACCCAATCACAACCAGTGCGAGGATTACCAGCGACCAGCCATGCCATGCGCATTGAAGTAGCGGGATCGTGAATCCTGCCAACTGTACTTGAGTTCGATCACCGGACACGATCGCTGGAATTCCGAAAATCTCAATCGAGGAATCGTGTACATGGCGATCAAGATTTGCGCTGCTGTACGCTTTAGGTAAGGCCGCACCGGGAAGTACGTCCTGGAATAAGTGTGAAATCGCGAGCGAAGCGAAGCCAAAGGCCAAGCACATGATCGCGCCGCATAAGACCAAGTTTCTCAACATTGTGGCCAGAAATTACGTCGTAGTTATGGAGCGCAATCACAAGAGTTCGTGAATCGGAGTGGGATCATCGAGCACCGACGTTGGGCGACCTTGATGGTCGAGGATTTGCAACGTCGGATCGATTCCCAGGCAATGGTAGATCGTGGCATGGATATGTTCAGGGCGGACTGCGCGATTGACCGGCGCGGTTCCTTTGGAATCGGTTGCGCCAACTATGGTGCCACCTCGAATACCGCCGCCACCTAACAAGCAAAACATGGATGATCCCCAGTGGTCGCGTCCTGGCGTCCCCATGCTCATTGGTGCGCCGCCATTGCCGCCATCGTTCATACGCGGCGTACGACTGAACTCGCCACACAGAATTACCAACGTACTATCGAGTAAGCCTCTTTGATCCAGATCCTCTAGGAGTGTCGCTACGGCACTGTCGACTCGCGGCAAGTAGTTTTCCATACCTGCCTTGAGATCCCAGTGGTGGTCCCATCCGCCGAAATGGACCGTGACAAATCTGGCGCCCGCTTCAACCAACCGCCGCGCGAGCAAAGTGCTTTGTCCCCAAGATTGTCTGCCGTATCGTTCGCGCAGTTTTTCGTCTTCGCTACTGAGGTCAAATGCTTCGCGCGCTCGTTTGCCAGTCACAAATTGGTAAGCATCATCATCGAACTTGTCCATTGCCGCGGTCGAGGCTCGGGCCTCGATCGTGCGCGTGACGTGGTCGAGATCTGCCAGTAACGTCCGTCGATCACCCAGTCGCTCGACCGTCATTCCTGTCTGTAGATTCAAATTCTGAACTTTGAAATCCTTATTGTTGGGATCGCCACCGGTTTGAAACGGATCGTATTGTGCCCCAATCATATTGCCGGCAAAGTAACCGGGACTGAGGCCGATACTACTGGCGACAGGCACACTAGCATATGCGGGCATGCAACGATCGCGCGGTCCCAATTGGCGGGCGACGATTGAGCCCAGCGACGGGAATTTTCCCGCCGTATTGCCACCGCTAACTCCCATGTCTTTAGCAGTTAACATGCGATGCCCACCGGCAAAATGATCGCCGGTGCCATGATAGAGCGATCGCACGATGGAAAACTTGTCCGCCACTTTCGCTTGCAGCGGAAACAGCTCGCTGATCTCAATTCCGGAAACGTTGGTACGTATTGGTCGCCAGATGCCTCGGTACTCAGCGGGAGCTTCGGGCTTTAAGTCGTACAAGTCCATATGGCTTGGGCCACCGTCCAGCCAAATCAAGATCGCCGAATTCGCTCGCCTGGCACCCGTCGGTGTCGCAGAAGCACGCAACACATCGGCCAAACCAACACTTGCCATGCCCGCAACACCGAGCTGCACGAAGCTTCGGCGGCTGAGCCCATCACAATAAGCGCGCGTCTTATCGGCATCGATTCGTAGCATCAAAAAGCTCCATCCAAAGTTAGAAAGCGAAAAGACTTTTATACTATAATTGCAGAAAATTCTCAACAACGGTGTAGCTATTGGAATATGCCAGCACGTCCTCGGCCAACAATTCTGCGCTCATCGTTGGCGACAAAGGACGTTTACTCGATCCGCTGAATGATGGAGTTTATCCGAACGTACTGATCGTGGCCTCGGACGACTGGCAGGGCAAGCCCAAGCAATAAAGCAGCTCCCTTCAATCTGATTTTGTACCGCCGAATACTGGCGACTAGCGATAGAAGGTCGCGCTTTGCAAGAGCTTTAGATTATTTCGCGAATTGGGTCGATGTGTTCTACGCCTACCAGTTTTTGGTTTAGGCCACCATGAAAGTATGCTAGTCGGTTGGGATCGAGTCCTAGTTGCTGTAATATCGTGGCGTGCAAGTTCTTGACGTGAAGTGGCCGTTCGACGGCGGCTGAACCGAGTTCATCTGTGGCGCCGATGGTCAAGCCACCTTGGATGCCACCGCCGGCCATCCACATGGTGAATCCGTAGGAGTTGTGATCGCGGCCTGATCCCTGCTGATATTCCGCTGTGGGTTGCCGACCAAACTCGCCTCCCCAGACGACCAAAGTTGAATCGAGCATGCCTCGCCGTTTGAGATCTTTCAGCAATGCGGCGATTGGCTGGTCCGTAGCTCCGGCATGTTTGTTGTGATTGATTTCCAGATCGCCGTGCGCATCCCAGTTGTCATCGTTGTGAGCACCGCCGCTGTACAACTGAACGCAGCGAACACCGCGTTCGACCAAACGTCTGGCGAGCAAGCAGCGGCGACCGAAGTCCTGCGTTTTTGGCTGATTTACTCCGTACAGCTCAAGAGTCGCAGCGTCTTCTTGCGTCAAATCGACGGACTCCGGTGCATGTTCTTGCATTTTGTACGCCAATTCGTAGCTGGCGATGCGCGCGGCCAAATCATGGTGGTCGGCTCGGTCGGCCAAATGCCGCTGGTTCATCGTGCGCAACGTGTCGAGTATCTCGCGCTGAACCGCACGTCCGGTTTGGGCCGGTGGCTGGAGGTCGAGTAGGGGCGAGCCCTGACTTTTAAGTACATTGCCTTGATAAATCGCCGGCATAAATCCACTGGACCAGTTCTTGGCTCCACTGATCGGTCCGCCGGTCGGGTCGAGCATCACCACGAATCCTGGCAAGTTTTCGTTGACGGTCCCCAATCCGTAATTGACCCACGAACCGAGCGCGGGCGAACCGCTGAGGATTCTTCCCGAGTTCATCATCAGCATGGCGGAACCGTGGATCGGTGAATCTGCGGTCATAGATTGGAGGAACGCGATATCGTCGACGCAGCCAGCCAAGTGCGGAAACAGCTCGCTGACCCACTTGCCACATTCACCGTACTGTTTGAATTTCCAGCGAGGTTCGACGATTCGCCCCTGATTCCTGTGGCCTCCTCGCCCAAACGTTTTTACTTGCGTGGTCTTACCGTCCATACCGACCATGCCCGGTTTGTAATCGAAGGTGTCGATATGACTTGGTCCGCCATACATGAACAAGAAGATGATGCTCTTGGCCTTGGGGGCAAAATGAGGCGGCTTGGGCGCTAGTGGGTTAGCTGTTGCCGGCGCGGTCTCGGCGGCTGAACAGTTCCCAAAGAATCCGTCCTTTTCCAACAAGGAGGTCAAGGCGACTGCGCCGAAGCCAGCGCCCGATTGCCACAGAAATTCGCGGCGAACCCGACGGCAAAACGATCCAGTACGTTTTAGTTGTGGCATAAGCTTGATTCCCAGAAGATTCTTCCCGTGCCTAAATTTGGTCCATTCGTGCCGATTAGTTTCCAAGGCGAGCTTTTCAATCGATATACGCGAACTCATTCAGGTTAAGTGCTACTAGCGCCATGGCAGTGCTGGTCGATACGTCGTCCAATTTGTGCTGCTCCTTGAGTCGACTCGTCAGACTCAACAAGTCTGCAATATCTTGCGCGTGCGGCAAGCGAACTTGCACCAACTCCAACATGCGTCTGGCTTGCGATTCCAGGCGATCACCAACTTCGCGTCGAACTCGATTTGCGAGAGCTTGCGATTGTTGTTGCATCCAAGCGCTGTTGAGCATGCCCAGTGCTTGCGCTGGTTGGGTCGTCAAGAATCTTGCTTCACAGCTAATATCGGTTTCGGGAAAATCGAATGCGGCGAGCATCGGGACTGGCAGCGATCGCTTGACATGGATGTACACGCTTCGTCGAGCTTGCTCGGCTGGCGATGACTGCCCCCAACCGCTGCCGGGTCGCGACTGGCTGGCGAGGACCTCAGCGGATAACGTCGGGTAAATGCTTTCGCCGAATTGTTGTTCATTCAGTTCTCCGGTAACAGCCAGTATGGAATCCCGCAGTTGTTCAGCGCTCAAGCGTCGCACGGTCTGATGTGATAGCAAACGATTATCAGGATCTTTGGCTTGATAATCGGCTGAAGACGACGAACTCATGCGATACGTGCTCGATAGTAAGATAGCCCGATGTACAGCTTTCAGACTCCAATCATGGGCCACTAATTCTTGAGCTAGATAATCGAGAATTTCTGGATGCGTCGGCGAATCGCCCATCAATCCAAAGTTATTCGCCGAGCGAACCAAACCGCGACCGAAGTAGTATTGCCAGATGCGATTGACGATCACTCGCGAGGCCAGCCAGTTATCGGGCGACGCAATCCAATCTGCCAGCGCGCGACGCCTGCCTGCACTGCGAGCATTATCGGCCGGCGGCTGAACACGTGGCGATCCGCCGCCGAGGATGGTGGGAAATGCAGGGCCGACGTCGGGGCCAGGGTTATGCGGATTGCCGCGCAGCAAAACGTGCGTGGTGGGCGGAATGGGATCGCATTTGGCAAGCCCGAGCACAAACTCGATCGGTGGCAGTTGGCGCAACTCAGCTTGAGCGGTTTCTAGCTCGGCCTGCAATGACGTGTACTTCGTCCAATCGTCGTCCTCCATGAACTGCCGCAGTTTTTCTTTGAGCACTCGCTTGCGCTGCGGTCCTTCGGTGGCGCGTTGGTCGGGGGCCGGCATCTTGGCGATCGCATTCTGCTCGCGTCGTCTCAGTTCTCGTGTAATCGATTTAGTTTGATCGGTAAGTCTTTCGAAATTCTCGGTCAGATGCTTGGGCGAAACGCTCAGTTGATTATTTTCTCGCTGGTCTGAGCGCGAAGCATAACTGGTGACGTCGCGAAAGAAAGACACGAGACTATAGTAGTCCTTCTGCGTAATCGGATCGATTTTGTGATCGTGGCAACGTGCGCAGTTGAAGGTCAATGCCAAGAAGCTTTGGCCGGCCGTACTGACGATGTCGTCGTATTCGTCAAAACGAGCTTGCAATGGATCGGCGGGCTCGTCATCCCAAATTCCCAAGCGATAGAATCCAGTGGCGGTCAACGTTTCGGGAGTAACCTGATCGAGTTCGTCGCCGGCGAGTTGCTCGCGAATGAATTCATCGTAGCCTTTGTCAGATGTAAACGAGGCGATTACGTAATCGCGATACTTCCAAGCGTTAGGTTTGCCACCATCGCGTTCAAAACTGTTGGTCTCTGCGAATCGCACAACGTCCAACCAATTGCGAGCCCAACGTTCGCCCAGCGCCGGATCGGCCAGCAGTTGATCGATCAATCTTTCGTAAGTCGCATCGCTCCAACTGGCCGCCAGTTCGCGCGCGGTTTCGGGGGACGGTGGCAAGCCAATCACATCCAAATAAGCGCGCCGGATGAGAACTTCTGCACGCGCTGGCTCAGCAGGACTGAGACCCTGGTCGCGAAGTTGCTTGAGTACAAAGGCATCGATGGGGTGCCGAGTCCAAGCGTCTTCGTCAATCACTGGCGGCAGCGGTTTGCGGATCGGCTGAAACGACCAATGGGCAGAAAACTCGGCCCCCTCGTCGATCCACCGACGCAGCAGCGACACTTCAGCTTCGGTGAGCGCCTTGCCCTCAGGCGGCATACGTATGGAATCGTCCTCGGATGACACTCTGCGAATCAATTCACTGGTCGACGATTCCTTGGGCACGATTGCCCGAGCACCGCTTTCCGCGCTAGCGATTACCGAATCGCGATTGTCAAAACGCAAGTTGCTCTCATGTTTATCCGGACCATGGCAAGCAAAGCAGCGTCGTGCCAAAATCGGTTGAATGTCTTTAGAAAAATCTACTTTCCCAGCTCCGAACGCACCAACCAATAGAAATGGTTCGACGCACAACATCAGGACACCGGTGCTGAGCCAGGTCACAAGACGTCCAGCTCGGTATTTCGTTCGCAATCGTTCGGGGTTTTGCCTCATCGGGAACTTCAACTTCATTGGAGGAAGTGTATTACGTGATCGTCGAAATTTCCAAGCTTACATGATAACACGAATCGCCCAAATGTGATCGGCTCTGCCTTAGGGGTCGCGCGGCAGATAGTTTCTTACCAATACAAGCCCGAGGCGCAAGCGAGTGTATGCCAGGATTGACGCACTTGCTTGCGCATCGGGCTTGTATTCGCATAGGCCTTGGTAAATTCCCATCTGCCGCTCGCCCTAGTGCCTTGCTTGAAGCACATAAAGTGGATAGTTTTTCTAAATCGACACTAGACGTCGACGAATGGTCCAGGTGTTACCACAGTTGTGAATCCACGATTATCCCACTAAGGAATAGCCGAGAATTAAGTGTCAGGTACCTTTTGTGCGAAGCACCTGAAGGGCGAGTTCCGCGCAAAAGGTACCTGACACTTATTTCTCGAGCGATACTAAGCGGATCGGAGAAAGCATGTTCAATCTAGTCGTGCTGGTGCTGACGATAGGCATTGCCAATGAAGCGAACCAATTGGTTCCCGAGATCGCGTCCTTGCGGCATCGAGAACACCAATCTGATTTCCCTGCAATGGCGGTCGATTCGCGCGGCACCCCGTGGGTGGCCTACGTTGAATGGGATGGCAAGCACGATTCTCTATGCCTTGCCAAGCAGAGCAACGCCTCATTGGAAAAAGTTCTTGTCTTGGGCCAGCCAGGAATAATTCACCAGCCATCAATCGCGACGGATCGCTCGGGAACGATTGTAGTCGTCTGGTCACAAGTAAATGACAAGAACTTGATGGACCTGCGGTCGCAACGCGTGCGCGATGGCAAGCTGGATGGCGAAGAGATGATATTGGCAGCTTCGCCCAACGGCGGCAATGTATTCGCCCACGCAGCGACGGATCGATCGGGGCGCGTCTGGGTCGCTTGGCAGTCGATGCGCGGCGGCTTAGGAGATATCTTCTGCCGCGTATTCGATCCAAGCCGGTCGCAGTGGACAGCGGAGATACAAGTTACGCAGAATCCTGCCGGCGATTGGGAGCCATGCTTGGCATTTGATGATCGCGACGGCGCCTGGGTAATTTTCGACTCGTCAAGCGGAAACGAATTCAACGTCTATGCCTGTCGAGTTGAATCTAGTGGTCAAGTCGGCCAGCGAAAGACGTTGATTCAAACCGATCGATACGAAGGGCGTGCAAGCGCTGTCGCGACCGATGATGGTCGAGGAATTTGGATAACCTGCGAACGAGGCAATCAACAATGGGGCTTGGATATGCGAGCCCACGGAGCTCAGCAAGGATTGAACGGACGTAAACAGAGCGTCCTGGCGTTCTGGGATTTGGCTAGCGATAAAGTTGAGGAAATGCCTCCCGTGGACATGTTGCTGGCCGATCTTCCCGGTCCAGTACCCAACGTTGATCGACCTGCTCAAGCGGCGAATAAGGCAAAAGCGAACGCCAAGAAGAAAGCTCAGGCCAAACAAGCCAACGACTCGCAGAAGTCCGCCGGCGAGCAGGCTGAGTCGGCTCCCAAGAATACCGCCCAGGCAAAGGCGAAGAGCAATCAACCCGCTCCTGGAGTTGTGGCGGCCGTAAACCTTCCTCAAGTAATGCTCGATCGCGCTGGCCGACCATGGATCACCATCCGCTATTTCAAGAACTACTGTTGGCGCATCGCGCTGGCGCGGTATGACGAAAAAACTCGGCAATGGACGACGCCCTGTGCGCTGTCCGATTCAGTTTACGGACAAGATCGGCGAACCTGTTCGGCGCTCAGCGCCGATGGCGACTTGTGGTTGTGCTGGATCAGCGACCTGCGCAATTCTAAGCTGCACAAAGTAACTGGCCTTCAACTTGCCAAGATTTCGACGGAAACGGATTTGCTGCTGGTTGATGCCCCAAGCCCCAAGCCGGTGAAACAGTTCGGCAACTATATCAACCCAGAAACCCCAGAACGACCTCGCGAAGATCGGCATACTTGGAGACACGGTGGTGTTACCTACAAACTGTATTGGGGCGACTTTCACCGTCATACGGACGTATCCAATTGCATTACCGCCAACGATGGCTGCGTGCACGAACAATTCCGCTATGCACTCGATATGGGCAAACTGGATATGCTGGGAACCAGCGATCACACGGACATCGCCAAGATCTACCATCCGTACGAATGGTGGCTGAATCAGAAGATGGTGGATGTTTTTTACGCGCCCGAATTTTTCAACTCGATGTACGCTTACGAACGAGAACAGCGCTGGCCCTTCGGTCATCGCAATATCGTATTTGCGCAGCGCGGTGGTCCAGTCGTCTACATTCAGCGTGCAAACTATCTCGCTTCGCCTTGGCAAAAGATTTATCCTGTCAATCCCGACGGTGAAAAGGAACTTAGTCCACAAGAGTTGTGGGATGTGCTGACTCGCTACGGCCAGCCCGTTACTGCGATCACGCATACCGGTGCGACTGGGATGGGAACCGACTGGAACATTTTCGAGAGCATCGATCACCGAGTTGAGAATGTTGTCGAAATTTATCAAGGTGCTCGGGTCAGTTACGAAGGGCGCAACGCGCCGCAGCCGACAGTAGGGCTGCGTGATGGCGAACGATACAATCCAGCCGCGACCGTGGCCGGTGATCCGCTGCCCGGCGATCCCATTCGCAGCTTTACCGACAAGGACAATGGCCTGTATCAGAACGCGCTCAGTCGCGGCCACAAGCTGGGTGTGTGGGCTAACAGCGATCACATTTCAACTCACACTAGTTTTGGCGGAGTATACGTGAAAGAGTTCACGCGCGAAGGCATTATCGAAGGTCTGAACGCTCGCCGCACCATCGCCGCAACCGATAAGATTTTTGTTGAGCTAAGCTGCAACGGCCAGTTGTTGGGCAGTGAAATTGAGATCCGGGGCAAGCCGTTGCTGGAGTTCCAAGTTGACGGTACGGCTGATATTGAACAGATTACGCTTGTCCGCAACGAAGAGAATTATCGCCAGTGGCAACCAGGCAAGCAGAAGTTTGCTCATCAGATCACTGACGACTCTCCGCTGGCCGGCGAAAACCGATACTATCTTCGCGTCGAACAAATCGACGGGAACATGGCCTGGAGTTCGCCGGTTTGGGTTCAAGTAAGCACCGAGTGAATAAGTAATTGTGCGAATCACGTAGGCGAGTCTCTCCGAGACTCGCCGCAATCAGCGTCTCGGAGAGACGCTACTACGTGGAATAGCAAGGAACTTATGCTCCTCGGGCGCTTAGTCAAGTAATGTCATCTGAGCGAACGTGCAATCGGCCTAACGCAGTGGTCGCTTGGTAAACAACTCGCCGGCGATCTCGATCATCTCGAGGCATTCCTGTCGAGCGGCATCGGGATCGTCGCCAGCGGCGGCTGTCGCGGTCGAGAGCAACTTTTCCCAAGTCGTTTGTGCTTGTTCGCTACGACGCAACAACATGCCAAACTGAGCTACGCTGGCCGCCCAGCGAAAATCCTGATCCGCTTGCTGAAACGCGGTATCGTTGTCTTCGAGCGGAAAGGTTAGCAGCTTGCTGGTATTCCCTTCGGGTTCCTGGTAGCGCAGATTCACGGCGAGCAGTTCGCTGCTGAACGATTCTTCCTGGCCGCTGGCCGAGTCTTTGCCGGAAGGCTGTGCCAGCACAGTTCGGTTGGGTTGGTAACGCAATTTGTCACCTGGCGAGCCGCTGGCAGGCGCATCGACAGGAATGATTTCATAGAGTGCCGTCACGCGATGCCCGGCCCCAATTTCGCCCGCGTCCTTTTGGTCGTTATCAAAGTCCGCCGTCTCCAACAAACGATTTTCATAGCCAATCAGACGATACTCGCGCACTCGATTGGGGTTAAATTCGACTTGAATTTTTACATCCTTGGCAACCGTCATCAAATTGCTAGCAAGCTGTTTGACCATTTGGCGTTTGGCCTCGCGACGTGAATCGACAAAGCCATAAACTCCATTGCCACGATCGGCGATCTGTTCCATCATCGCATCGTTAGTATTACCGGTTCCATATCCGAGAACCGTCAAAAAGATCTTGCTCTTGGCGTTGGTTGCCACCATCTCGACCAAAGCGTTGGTGCTGGTGACCCCGACATTAAAATCACCGTCGGTGCACAAGATCACACGATTGATGCCGCCAGCGATGAAGTGATCGCGAGCGATATCATACGCTAGTTGAATTCCCTGACCGCCATTGGTGGAACCACCGGCATTCAAGCGATTCAGTGCCGCAAGAATAGTCGGCTTTTGATCGCCGCGAGTACTCTCCAAAACGCAACCGGCGGCGCCAGCATACACCACCATAGCAATGCGATCGTTCTCGCCCAGTTGCTCAATCATCATCCTCATCGATTCCTTAACCAACGGCAACTTGTTGGCATCCGCCATCGACCCAGATACATCCAGCAGGAACACGATGTTCGCCTGCGGACGCGCCGACATGTCAACCTTCTTCGCTTGCAAGGCAATGCGCACCAACTGCCGCTCTTTGTTCCACGGCGAACGTGCAACGGCCAGCTTGGCGATAAACGGGTCGTCAAATCGACCTTGACGATCGATGACGTATTGGTAATCGAAGTAGTTGATCAATTCCTCAATCCGCACCGCGTCAGCAGGTGGTAAGGTACGCGCCTCCTTCAAGTATTGACGGACTTTCGAATACGATGCGGTATCGACGTCGATCGAGAATGTGCTGAGCGGCTGGTCAGCGACCGCGATATAACGATTCTCTTGAATCGGTGCGTACTTGTCGTTTGTCTGCCGCTCAGCGTCAGACCGCCTGAATCGCCACGACCTCCGCTGTTCAAGCGCTGCTTCGTCAGTAGCAACTGACAATCCTTCGCCACCAGCACGTGATCTGGTGGACACAGCGGGCCTCCCGCCGGATCTGGCCTCCATTCCCATACCTCCCATACCTCCCATACCACTTCCCATTTCCATTCCCATTCCACCTTCCGTTCCCGGTAGGCCCATACCACCTCCCATTCCCGGCATACCACCTCCCATTCCCATACCCATACCCGTTCCACCATCCATACCCGGCATGCCACCCGTACCCATTCCCATACGCGGTATGCCGCTTGCGAGGCGATCGGCAAGTTCACGATTGGGTGCGCCTGGCAGAGGATTTTCGATGTACTTTGCCTCACTTCCCGCGAGCTCTCCCAACTCCAAAATCGATTCTGAACCTGGTAGCGAAGTTGCCGGAGGCGCAGCGGACGCATCACCAGGAGCTATGCTCACAAGATTCGAACCTGGACCGTTCACAAGAGTCTCATCGGTGGTCGGTTTAATTGCTGCACCCGAAGCGGACGAGGCGCTGGCAACCGGCATAGAATCAATGTTGGCGGTGGTGACAACCTCACCGGCTTCATGTACTGCCTTGTCTTTCGTCAGATTTGTGTGAGTTGCGTCTGGCGTGCCATGAGAGATACCCCAATTCGAAACGATGGGGGCGGACGCCATTACAGCCACCAAGAAGCAAGCTGCGGTTGCCAGCAATCCCATGAACATCAGCCTTCGTCCAGAGGCCGGACTGGAAGGCTGCTTCGATCCAATCGATTCGACAACAACATCATGCGTCAGTGAAGCTGAGTTCTTGGCGATATCGATGGCGGCCTGAACGGTCGATCGGCGTTGGCCACCCAGCGAATCCTTGGGCTCCTGTTTCAGCACCAGGCTGACTTGCTCCAGGGTACTGCGCAAGGATTGAATCTCACACGCAAGCTGCGGATCGTTCGCCTGAGCGCTCGTAATTCGGCTCGCTAAATCCGGTTCCAACTCTTCCAATACATAGGCAGTCAACTGCCAATCTTGCCATGGGTGTTTATTAGTCATCGCAAACATGAACTCCACAAGAAATACGAGAAACGAACAAAAGGAAAACAGATATTTTGGGATACTAAGTTACTTCACACCTGGTGCTTCAGCGTTTCTCGCAATCGCAAGATGGCTTGATGCAGGTGGTAGCCCACGTTGGATGTGGACAATCCAGTAACTTCGGATATTTGCTTGTAAGACAATCCGTCATGCATGCGCAATCGCAAGACTTCTTGTTGCTGCGCGGGTAGTCCCTTGATTTGCAATTTGAGCTGGTCGACTTGCTCGCCATCGCTGAGATTTTCGCTGGGGCCGATCGAAGTCCGATCCTCGACGGTAGCCACATCGGTATTGCCGTGAACTGCTCGCATACGTCCCTCTCGTCGAATAATGTCGATCGCTTGATTGCGACACGTGCGATACAGCCAAGCCGTTGCGTGCCCACCAATCTTTGGCCAGGATTCCTGGCACAGTCGCACGAACGCTTCTTGCACGATGTCGCGGGCGGTTTCCAAGTCCCCTCCAATCTGCCGCTTTACATACGAGACTAACGGAGTCTCTAGGCGCGCAAACATCTCCTCAAGCCATTCGCGCGGCGGTTTTCCATTGTCAGACGAGGGCATGGGTCACTCCATGCGTGGAAGAGCTAATTCTTGTTGCCCACTGAAATCAACGACCGTCGAGACTTTTTATTAGGGATTAGATTCGAGAAAATTGAAAATGAGCAAATAAGATAATGGATTAGGGGGTTGCAGAACTTGGATCGCTTAACGGATGTTGAGTAAGCTTGTGGTATTACTAATTCGGACTTGACACAAGATTTGAACGCACCAGTCTTGTTCCGCGACTGTCATCGAATGCTGAGGGAGTTGTTCCCTTAGAGCGATTAACGCTTATTCTCTGGGCCGAACCTGTAATTGTGTTACCACAATCAGGCATTCTTCGTTAAGTAAGCGACGGTAAAGTTTCGGCAGTGGCACGACATCACCTGCAAAATTATCGAAGAAGAACACCGGTTGCATGATACCGAGAATTTCTCCCGCCGCTGGACGAGAAAGCTCGGTGCCATCGAGCTTATAAAATCGCACAGCCTCAAGTTCGAGTGCAATCGGTTTGCGTCCTGGGGGGAAACTGACTGCCCCGCGCGCGTCCACCTTGACAATTTTGCTCGACGAAAGTGCGTCCACCAAGACAACCAACCGCGGACCGCCGGGCGACGAATTCAGTTTCGCGCGCGCTAAGTAGAGCAGCAGAGGCGATTGTTCAAGCGCAGGCAAATCCTGTTTGCGAGCATCCTGAGCCGTTGTCGATGCGGCCAAGCAGTGCCAGCACAGACCAATGATTCCAATTCGTGATAAGGCTCTGCAATCTAACATACTGCTCGCACCATCCGTTACAAACTTCGGCTCGTCATCGGACTAATTGTAACTGTTGGCGAGAGCGAAAACAGCGCATGTACTGGTGATGCTGGTCACGACGGGCAAATGGGGACGAAGTTTCTCAGAACTCTGCGATAGGCTCGCGCGACTTTGCGTGCCATTTCGACGTCGCTAAAACGACTGCGGTGGCGCAGCAGCGCGTGTTGGCCCATTTCCGCCCAACGCATTCGATTCTCGGTCAATTGAGCGATTTTCCGCGCCAAATCTTGCGAGTCCCGTGGCTGAGCCAGCAAGCCTTCGATGCCATCGCGGACAACTTCGGGCGTACCTTCGACGCGAGTCGCGATGACTGGTACTCCGGCAGCTAGAGCTTCCAGGACTACCATGGGCATGCCTTCGCCAAACAGGCTGGGCAGCACCAGCGCATCCAAACGACCGATGGCAGATTGGACATCTGCGGTGAATCCAGTCCAACGCACGGTTTCATGCAGATTCAGAGCATCGATCTGCCCAAGAATTTTGCGTTGGTATTCTTCGGTTTCAAAGCCACCGATCAATTCCAAAGTGACCGGCAGGTTTCGCCCGCGCAATTGTGCCATCGCATCGAGCGCAACTTCGATTCCCTTGCGCGGTCGCATCAGCGCTAATAACCCCAATCGCCATGTCGACTGTGTTAGCCGTCCGCGATGATCGATGGGCGGTGCAGCTTGTACGCCATTAGGAATACAGACCAAGCGATTACGCGGATATCCTCGCGAGAGCATCTCGTGACGCAAACTCTTGCTGACAGTAATCAGACATTGGCAGTTGCGAATGGAAAGTCGTTCCACGAGATCGTTGATGCGATTGATCAGGCCGCGAGTGCTGTCGCGTGCTGTTGGGCTATGTACGTGGTAGATCCAAGCTACGCCTGCCCGTTTGGCGGTAATGGCTGCTATCAAAGCCGTTCGTGGCGTGTGAGCGTGTAGCAATTCGACACGAGACGAGCGAACCAATTTCGCTAACTTGCGAGTCAATTTCAAGTCGAAGCGTCCGTTCATCGGCGTATCAAACACGATATCATCCGGTAGACCGCAATGCTCTCGAAACTTTCCGGGCTTCACGCATGCGAACTGCGGAGAAAAACCGAACTCGGGCAACCCTAACCCCAAAAGCTGTTGAACTCGCTCAGCTCCAGAAAAATACTCGCCGTTAATCAGGTGCAGCACTCGAATGGCTCGTACCGGCGCAGAGTTGCCGCGCGTCGTTTTCAAGACCGGGACTATGGCACCGCAGTTGCCCACAGTGCCACCTGTTGGTTGCAATTGAACTGGACTGTCAATGAATGTTGCTGACATGGCTAAGCGCTCGCACGAAAGTAACAGTTTGAAATTCTGACGGTCAGACAAACATACGTTATGAAAGCGCATGCTTTCGATCAAACTTTCATTACAACCGCGCAAACTGATGCCGAACCATTTGTAGGGGTCAAACGTTTGAGATTCAGAGTGGATGAGCGTTAAAGGAAATCTTCGCCAAGGCGTATCGTCTGCCAATAGTGAATTTTGAGCGCGCAACCCGCAGCGTAAGAACTAACGATCAGGAGATCGCGAAATTGTCGTTGCACAAGTCCTAATTTCGGAAACTTTTACCGGTAGGCTGCGATAACCGTAGTCAGAAACGCGGAGGAAGTGCCGTCGGAAAGGTGTTCCCCACAGGCCGTGTTGGCGCCCGCAACGATTCTGTGGGTGGTAACGATCAAACCGGCTGTCTGGTTTCGGGCGAATAAAAAGCATACGGTTTGCCCGAGCGAGAACCCCTGCGGGTCCAGGATTCAACTAGCAATTGTTGAATCGATTGCGGGTTGGACAGAATTTTTCTCTTGACAGCTATCGATTTCAGTAATTAATTTTGATGGGTGGGGTAGGGTGAGCAACGCGAATGGGGTTGCCTATGAACAGCGAACCGTCACGATCCACATTAGAGCGTTACTTTTCTGGAATCAGCGAGTACGTGTTCTTCACGCATTTGGGCGTGGCTGATGCCAATTTGGTCGATTACATCAGTCGGCTGTTGGTCGAGTTCACGCGCACGGATTCGATCTATCGCGTCCGCAGAATCGATGGCAGTCGCGCCACCGAGGTCGTCGCGATGGCTGTTGAAGCGGAGAAACGCATCGGAGAGGCCCGTCGCGAAGTTCATCGTCATATTGGCGATTACACTTTATTTTGGACAGGTGTTTTTCCCGAGGCCTTTCGCGCTACAGAAGGTAACGACAAGTCCGACCAATTTGTCGCATTCTGCGCTCACGGCAAACGATCTTACAAAATAGCCAGTCGAATCGAATCGGAGAGTGCGCAAGCCTCGAGCGATTTGCTGGAACGACTGAGCCAGAATTTCGAACTGTGCGCTTACGGATTACGTGAAATTCGTCGCGAATGGGAACATCGTGAAGATCGCGGCGAATCTGGGCCTCCATTTCTCCTAATGTAGCGCTACAGCTCAATTTTGGTCCCCAACAGTTCCAAGAACTGACGCATCCACGCGGGGTGAGCCGGCCATGCTGGCGCGCTAACTAAATTACCGTCCGTGTGCGCTGAGTCGAATCCTGCCGATGGTGGCACGTAAGTTCCGCCGACTGCGGAAACTTCTGGACTAACCGCAGGATAACAACTGCAGTGCTTGCCCGCGAGCGCGCCGACTGCGACCAGGATCTGCGGTCCATGGCAAATCGCGGCAATTGGTTTCTTAGCGTCGACAAAGTGCTTCACGATGGCCAGCACTTGCGGGTTCAGTCGCAAGTACTCCGGGGCTCGACCGCCCGGCAGGACCAGAGCATCGAAATCGTCAGCCTGCAATCCCGACCAATCCGCTGTGATGCGAAATCGGTGCCCCGGCTTTTCCGAGTAGGTTTGGTGTCCTTCAAAATCGTGAATGGCCGTCGCCACGAACTCGCCGGCACGCTTATCAGGGCAGACTGCTTCACACGCATGCCCGACCATTAACATCATTTGAAACGGGACCATGATTTCGTAGTCTTCGACAAAGTCGCCTACCAAGAACAGAATTTTCTTTTTTGCCATGAATGTCTCGAGTTTGCGTCGTGATTCGATGTTTCAGCTTTACGGCGGTCAGTGAGTAAGAATTATCCCATTTGGTGCACTATGTGCAACTGCACGGATTACCGCGGATATCCTTCGCTGTTCAACTAATTCGCGGCTGCATTCTGAAATTCGGCAATCATTAGGAGTTGTAAGTTCGGATCGTCGATCGACCAACGTACTGGCACCACAACTCGCGAATCGATCATCGCCTGAATATCGGATTGCGTCGGCCAAACGCTAAAGCCGTAGTTGCCGGGACTTCGATAACGAGCAATCTCCGTCCAATTGATCAACAAGTGCGTAACTCCTGCTTCGTGCAATCGCTCCGATTGCTGCTGTGGTGTACGACCTCGGACCAGAGTTTCGATCGGATTGGTGTCAAAGCAAGTACTGTACACCGTGGCAGGACGAAAATCGAAGACTCGAGCTTCACCGATCAAGCCAATACGAGCTTGATCGATTTCTAAGTTCTGATTGATCCAACCTACCGCCGGAGGAATCCTTCCTGCAACTTCACCTGGAACTCCCACATCATTTCTCAGTGCCGAGAGACTTACGAAAAATCGATTATCGCCAACAACCGGCGAGCCGACCATCAATGCTCCATACACCAATCCCGTTAGGGCGATAACGCAGAGTAACCCTGGCGACAATTTTCGGCGCAGCCAATCCGCACCCAGCGAGGCAACTCCCGACCACAGCGGCAGGACCGGCAACCAAAATCGATCGATGCGATGTGTTGCTAACCACCACACCGTCAAGATCCAGTTGGCGACTAGAAACCAACTCCAACCATCGCTACGATCCCGAAAGCAAAGTGGTACCGCAATCGCCAGCAGTACCATCACGGCTGGTTGCAACACCGGAGATCGAACTGCGATTTGCTCAAGTGAACTCAGCATACTGCCAATCGTATATGGCGTCGCGGCATCCGACTGTGTGGGAATTCGATGGGCGCTTGCCCATTGTCCTGCTTTGGCATCATTCAACGAGCGTCCACCAAACACCGAATACGCCAGAGGATAAACCGGATTACCCGTGAACGCTAAATTCTTCGCGTACCAAGCACCACAGGTAATGCCCAGCCCGGCAAGACACGCGAGGCTCCACTGAAAAAAATTCTTGGAATTCGGGACGCGCATCCATTGGACGATGGAGAAAAACCCAAGCGGCACAACAGCGTACAGTAATCCCGGGTATTTGCACGCCGCCGCGGCTCCGGCCAAAACGCTCGCCAAAAACAACCTGCCGGTGCTCCAGCGTGAGCATGCCACAACAGTCGCCAAGATGTATGCCCCAAGAGCAGAATCGACTAGGCCCGCCATCGCGACTTGGCCATTTCCTGGACAAGCCAACAGCAGACCCGCTGCCACCCAACCGATCCAAACACAAGTTCGCTGCGCGACATAACTGCCCAACAACCAGGCTGCCAAAAGCGAATGGCAACCGATGATCAACTTGCCGATCAGGCCGCCAGTCCACCATGCGTCGGCACCTCCGATAATGGTCATGGCCGCGAGCGCATGCATCTCTGCTCCCAAGGGCATATTCGCATAGATGTTGTGAGGTAGGAATGCAATGGTTCCATTGAGATAGAATTCTTTGGGAGCTTGCAGATGGTATTCGACAACGTCGAACTCCCACGGCGGCATCGACGAACCCAAGACATAAATCGTTGCAATTGCCACACACAGAACAACAACCAACTTCGATGCCCACATCGTAGCGAGCGAACGACCAACTTCGTCCCTACGTTCGGCCGGCCAACTCGGTAAAACAAGAAAGTACGCGAAGTTCAGTAACTGCAACCGTTGAAGTGCGATCAACGCCCCAAGAATCTGCGCAGCAATTGCCGCCAATATCGTCCAGCGCGTTGTGAGCTGCCCAGCCAAGCCAACAACCAGCGTCGTCGTCGAAAGAAGCGCCAGTCCGACTAGAGTTGCCAGCGGACCGCGCTGGCCTCGCGTAAACGTGTTCGTTCGGTCTGCCAGCGCGACGACTGCCGATCCGATCCAGAATGCAACACCTAACCAAAGTGCCGCACCTGCTAGTATCGGCAACCTGTCCAAGACACTGGTTTGCATTTTTCCGTCACCGAACCATCCCTGAACTATCAGGTCCGGCAGTAGCAGAACTGATACAACGTACCTGCTGCGGGTTTCGGTTGTTCCCTCGATGAGCGGATACGCGAGGAAAAACAAAAGGTATCCGAACGCTAAAATCGCGAGCCCAGCGATTCCAGCAACTCGCGAAGTGCCGATCTGAATGTTAGGTTTAGAGCGATTGTTGGGCATAGCTTGAGTTTATCAACTCGAAAGGTTCAAAGATCGCAATTGCTGCTGTTGGCGTGATCGCACTCAGAGGTCATAAATTACAATGAGACGACAACTTTTGCGCCTGGGCAATCTTTTACTTTTCGCTAGATTGCTCCGGTGCTGGTTATGAAGCTCGCGAATTGCTTCGCCCGTTTCACACAGCCCTGATCGACGCGACCAGAAAAACATGTGAGTTTGCCATGACCGCTGAACCAATGAATGGAATTTATACGCCGAACATTACTCCCGTGAACGCTCGCGGCCAAGTGGACGAGGACAAACTTTGCGCGTACGTCGATTGGTTGATCGAGCGAGGTGTTCACGGTTTGTATCCTAACGGCAGTACTGGCGAATTCACTCGTTTTACCGCTGCCGAGCGACGCCGCATTATCGAAGTGTTGATGAAACACGTGCGCGGGCGAGTTCCCATTCTAGCTGGTGCTGCAGAAGCCAATGTGCGGGAAACCATCGATGCTTGCGAAACCTACGGTGGCATGGGAGTTCGCGCCGTCGCAATCGTTGCTCCCTTTTATTACAAACTCGGCGCTGAGGCAGTTTATCAGTACTTCAAGCAGATCGGTGACAGCGTCAGCGTGGATGTGACGCTGTACAATATTCCTCTCTTTGCATCTCCGATCGATGTTCCCACCGTGCGACGATTGGCACTGGAATGTCCGCGCATCGTTGGTATCAAAGACAGTTCCGGCGACTTGCCGCATATGATGCGAATGATCGCGGCCGTGCGCCCTCATCGACCGGAGTTCTCATTCTTGACCGGTTGGGATGCTTCGCTCACTCCCATGTTAATGGTCGGTTGCAACGGCGGCACGAATGCTACCAGCGGAGTTGTTCCTGAATTGACGCGCGCTATCTATGAAGCTGCACAGCGTGGTCAGTGGGATCGAGCGATGCAGTTGCAATATCGATTGGTGCCGCTGTTTGATGCGATGATTTCAACGCCTGAATTCCCGGAAGGATTTCGCCGCGGCGCGTTGACTCGTGGTTGGGATTTAGGTCAAAGTCGCCAGCCGCTATCCGAAGAACAACTTGCCGCTGCCAAGAAAACTCAAACGCAGTTATCGCAAATGCTCAGCGAACTTGGGCAATGGCTGCCGGACATCGCTCCGGCAGCCAACAATCCAACAATGCCATCCGTAGCCAGCGACCAATTCATCGAGAAGATTGTTCGCGAAGTCATGCAACAACTGAGACAGGGTGTTGCCTAACTTAAATAACTGCTGCAACGCGACAGCCGTGGTTCGCTCCGTGAATCACGACTAACTTTGATCCAGTTTGCGGTTACGGAATCGCACCTGGTGGTAGAGCTACTTGCTCGGGACTAGCCAAATATGCGACCAGGTCGCGTATTTGGCTGGGCGTCAGATTCTGCAGCACTCCGTCAGGCATCATTGAGGCTGTGGACAGCATGCGCTGTTCGATTTCGGGCTTGGGCAACGCTATTCGCTCGTTGGCAGTTTGGATCACTACGGCTTGTTGAGTCTCGTCCACGACTAATCCGGTAATTACTCGACCAGTATCC
>SXGS01773886.1_pt1 | contig 37502 bp, 35 predicted proteins | sample 3174681 | NCBI WGS metagenome assembly SXGS01 (sample SAMN11356861, study PRJNA531348) | freshwater metagenome | isolation source: freshwater sample F1-80 | place: China: Fuxian Lake, Yuxi | collected 2017-12-25
CCCGCGAGGACCGTCGCACCGTTGTTCCCTCTAGGCCTGCTTGTGCAGGTGGGCGCCATATGCCGAGGCCAGGGCCCCGGTAGAGACAGCTCCCGAGAGGTACAATATTGGCCCCGGGAAACAGATGGAGCGTCGCATCCCGCAGCAACCGCCCATCTGGACCTTAGTCGCCTTCGAGGCGGGCGGCAATATCATCGAGCCGCGTGGCGAGCCGATCGAGCACGGGCGCAACGCGGCGCTCGACCGAATCGAGCGTGGTCTTGCGCGCCGCCGCCTCGGCGTTGACCAGCGCTTCGCGCACGCGGCGCAGCTCGTCATGCGCCTCGGCAAGCTCGTCGGCGACCAGGAGACCGATCATGACGAGCAGCCTCGCTTCGCTGACGACGCCGACCGTGCGATCGAGCTCCACGACCGCGCCGCGACCCAGCTTGAGCAGCTGGCTCACCTGCATCGTGGCCTTGCCGAGGACGGCCGAGACCTGGACCGGAATGTCGTAGACGGCCTCGAGCTCCTTGGCTGTCTTGATCGGCTTGCCGGTTTCGACTTCGGGCGTACCCGACTGGCCGTCGATCTCGCCAAGATTCATGTTGTCGGACATGGGGGGCTCCTAGGGTAAAGGGATGACGGCGCGGTTAGCGGGCGCCGGCTGCAAAGCGTTCGATGATGGCTTCGATTTCCTGCCAGACCTGGTCGGTGTTCCTCTCGACGCCGCCGTCGGCCCACTCGATCCGGGCGTCGCCGGGGGCGATCCGGGGCTCGGCAACGACCACGACCCGGCCGGAGAACCCGGCATCGTTGGCCATGGTCTCGAGCCGTTCGCGGAAGTGCTCGACCATGCTCTCGTGCAGACGAACGAGGATCTTCGGTTCGTTGTGCAGGCGGCTCAGGCAATCGCGGATCAGGGCCTCGATCTCGCCGCCGGCAGCGCTCCGGGAAAGCGCGGGCAGCAGCTTGCGGGTCATGGCCACCGCGGCGCCGACGGCCGTCTGGGTGCTCTCATCGTGATGCTGATCGAGCTGGGCAAAGAGCTCGCCGAAGCGCGCGGCGATGGCCTGGGTGGCCGCGGCCGTACGGGCGGCAGCGTCGTTCGCCGCCTCGGCCAGCCCGGCATTATGACCTTCGGCGAAGGCCTTGCCCTTCTCGGCCTCCACTTCGGCGGCGGTGTAGTTGCGCTTGATCGGCTTGGGAGCCGGCGCGGCCTTGCCGCCGGGGGCGTCGAAGCTGGTGTCGAAGAGGAATTTGCTGATGGAGGGCATGGCGACAGTCTCAGTAAATCAGCTCATCGTCGCCGCGCTGGTCGGCAAGGGCACTCTCGTCCTTGGCGCGGAGTTCCTTGGCCAGGGCGATCACATGCATCTGGGCTTCGTCGACCTCGCGCAGCTTGATGGGGCCGAGGGCCAGGACCTCGTCGCGCAGCTTCTTGCTGGCGATCTGGGAGAGGTTGGCGAAGAACAGGTCCCGCAGTGGCTCGGACGCTCCCTTGAGAGCGATGGCGAGCTTCGCCCTGTCGACGTGGCGCAACAGGGTCTGCACGCTGACGGGGTCGAGGCGACCGAGATCCTCGAAGCCGAACGCCACCGTCTTGATGCGGTCGGCGGAGGCGCGGTTGCGCTCCTCCAGAGCCGAGACGAAGCCGCTTTCGAGGGTGCGGGGGAGGTCGCCGTCGGTGTCGATCTTCTTCCCCGTGCCCTGACGCAGCATGTGCATGACGACGTCAGTCGCGAAGCCCTCGGGCAGCTGGCCGAGGATTCGCGCTGCGGATTCGGGCTTGATCTTGGACAGCGCGAGCGCGGCGGTCTGCGGCTGCTCGTTCTGAAGCGAGCTGCTCAGCATCGTCTCGTCCGCGATGGCCAGCTTGTCATGGTCCGTTCCCAGCACCGTTTCGAGCAGTCGTTCGGCCGAGCCGGAGGTCTCGACACGCAAGCCGCCGGGCGCAACCTGACCGCTGAACTCGGCAAACAGACGCTCGATCACCGAGGCGTGAACCGTGCCCAGGTTGGACATGGTCTGCGACACCTGCCTGATCTCCTCGTCGTCCATCAGCAGGAAGAGACGGGAGGCATGCTCTTCACCGATCGACAGCATGAGAATCGCCGCCTTCTCGGGTCCCGTTAGCGTTCGATAGTCTTCGCGTACGCGCATGGCCGGTCAAGCTTTCTTTATCCTTCCTGGTACATCCAGGTGCGCAGGATGGCGACGGCTTCGTCGGGGTGCTTCTCGATGATTTCGCCGATCTTCTTCATCGACGAGGCCTTCACGCGGCCCTCGACTCGAGCGAGGTCGATGAGGTCGTCGGCGGTGACCTGGTTCTGGCGGGGAACGCCGAGGAGCGGATCGATTTCGGGGCCGGCGAGGGCGGGCTGGGCCGCCTGGATCTCGGCCTGCGCCTTGGCCTTCGCGGCCTCGACCTCGATTGCCTTGACCTCGGGCGGAGTGAAGATGTGCTTGATCACCGGGCGACCGACCAGGAGGATCACGAGGATCGCGACGATGGCCAGGACCAGGATTTCCGCCATGCGGAAGAGGTCCTGCTTGGCGAAGTCGAAGAGGCCGGGCTCCTGCGGAAGCTGGTCGCCGACATCGGCGCTGGCGAAGGGCAGGTTCACCACTTCCAGGGTATCGCCGCGCTGGGCGCTGATGCCGATGGCCGAGCGGACCACGGCGGTGAGGCGCTGCATCTCGTCGGCCGTGCGGGCGTTATAGGTCCGCGTACCGTCGGGGTTGGTGGTGGTCGTGCCGTCGACGATGACCGCGACCGAGAGCCGGCGGACGACGCCGGATTCGCGGACATGGCTGCGCGTCGTCTTGGTGATCTCGAAATTGACCGTTTCCTCGGTGCGCGTTCCGCGTGAGGCGTTACGGCCTGCCCCGCCGCCACCCTCGGCGTCCGGCAGGTTGTTGGCGACCGACACGGACTGGTTGCCGGCCTCGGATGAGTCGTTGGCTTCGCTGACCGACTGGGTCGAGCGGATGACCTGGCCATCCGGATCGAAGCTCTCTGTGTTGGTGACCACGCGGTCGAAGTCGAGATCGGCATTGACCTCGGCGCGGACCTTGCCCAGGCCGACGATGCGCTCGACCAGCTCCTCGACAACCCGGGCGAGACGGCGCTCGTTGGTGCGGCGCATCTCCTCCATGGTGGCCGCCATGGATTGTGGATCGTTCTCGTCGACCGTGCCGCGAGCCAGCAGGGTGCCCTTGTCGTCGATCAGCGAGACGCGCGTCGGCTTCATGCCCGGGACGGCGCCGGCGACCAGGTTCTGGATGGCCTGGACCTGGGCGCGGGGCAGGGTGGTCGTGTCGCGCATCTTGATGACCACCGAAGCGGTCGGTTCCTGCTTCTCGCGGCTGAAGAGGTCGCGGCGCGGCATCACCAGGTGGACGCGGGCGGCGGCGATCGGCCCCAGGGCCGCGACGGTGCGAGCGAGCTCACCCTCCAGGGCGCGGACCAGATTCAGGTTCTGGACGAAGTTCGTGGCGCCGATCTGGTCGGACGTGTCGAAGATCTCGTAGCCGACGGAGCCGCCGCGGGGCACGCCCTGCTCGGCGAAGGTCATGCGCAGCTTGAGGGCACGGTCGGCGGGGACCCAGACCTGGCCGCCGCCGGCGCGGACATCGTGGGGGATGCCCTGCTGCTCGAGCCGGTTGATGATCTGGCCAGCGTCCTGGGCGGAAAGGTCACCGTAGAGAAGCCCCATCGGCGGCTGCGCCAGGCGGGACGACATGAAGAAGAAGAAAGCCACCATGCCCAGGATCACGCCGCCGAGAAGGGCAACGCGAACCGGACCCATACGCCGCATGTTTTCCAGAAGATCGCCCACAGCCAACCACCCTAGCGTTTGATTCATCGGGCCGAATTGTCGACGTAAGGTTAACGTCAACAATTCAACACGAATTATCTTAAAACGTCAGGGGTGAACAAAGAGTTAAACCCCGGCAGTAATTGCCGGGTGGGGCGGAAAATCTTGCCCGGTCGGAGACCGGAATCGAGGGTATTTCAGGCCGCGTCGAGCGGCCGGCCGGCCCGGTAGTCCTGCAGGCGGGTGGCACGCAACCCCCGCATCCCATGGCGCTCGATCAGGCGCTGCCAGGACAGGAACTCTTCCGTGGACAGGGTATAGCGCTGGCAGGCGTCCTCGAGGGTGAGGAAGCCGCTGCGCACCGCTGCGACCACAGCCGCCTTGCGGCGGATGACCCAGCGCTTGGTGTTGGGCGGGGGGAGCGATGCCACGGGGGCGGGGGCTTCGGAACGCTGGAAAGCGTCTTTCGCCTCGCCATTGGCTGCCGGCCGCACAGTGTTTCCATCGGGTGTCATGGGGTACATCGTAATAGCGTGGCTTTAAAGATTCCCTAAATCGGCGGGGAAGTTTGGCGCGTTCCCGATCGCGCTTTGGTAAGGTTTGTTAACGCATGAGATCACGCACCACGCCGCTCATCTCGTCGGCCGTGCGGACCACCGTCGCCGCGGAGCTGTAGGCCCTCTGGATGATGATCATCTGGGTGAAGGAATCAGCGAGATCGACGTTCGAGGATTCGACGGCATTGATCACCATGCGGGCGAACTGATCGCCGAAGACGCGGAAGACCGGATCTCCGGCTTCGGCAGTCGCCTGATATTCGTTGCCGGCGAGTGATTCGAGGGCGTTGGGATTGGAGAAGCTGACCAACGGGATGCGGTAGAGAGGCTGCGTGCCGCCGCCGGAATATTTGCCGAAGACCACGCCGTCCTCGCGGAACTCGAGGCCTTCGAATGCACCCGCCTCGATGCCGTCCTGCGTGTAGCCGACCTGCACAGCCTGGGCCGAGGTGCCGCCCGCGGAGTCACCCAGCATGGCGAGGTTCTCGACATCGAGGGTGAACGTGTTGCCATTGTCGGCGATGGTGAGGGTCGACCCGGCGGCCAGCTGACCGCTGCTATCGAAGGTCAAGGTCGCGAAAGTGGGCTGCGTCACACCGAGCGAATCGATAGTCGAGACATCCCAAGTCGTGTCCGTGCCTGCCGTGACGACCGGGTTGGAGAACACAAGAGTAACGCCCTGCTGGTCGCCATTCGTGTCGACGTAGAAGATCGGCGTCGTCACCGTGGTGGCCCCGGAGGCCGGGATGACCGCCGCCAGCTCCGCGAGGGTCGTGGGTTGGCCCGCGAAGGCATTCTGGTCGCTGAGCTGAATGGGCACGAGTTCGTCGAGACTGGCGGGCGGCGTCGGCGGAGTGACCAGCAGATCCGCCGCCGTGATCTCCTGCGCCATCAAGAAATGCCCGTTTTTGTTGGTCAGGTAAGCGGCGGTTTCGGGAGTGACAAGGGTGGCGACTACGGTCGACGGGATGAAGGGCGAGAGGTCGCCAGCGCGCGAATAGACGTGCCCTTCGGACGTGAAGGCCCCGTTCGTGATCTCGCCCACGCCGAAAATGAACATGCCCTGGCCGCTGATCGCGAGGTCGTACTGGCGGTTGGTCGTCTGGATCGCGCCCTGGACATCGGTGAGCTGACGGGTCGTCGGCTTGACGCCGGCTACGTTGCGAGCCTGCAGGGCCGCGGAAGCAGAGTCCCCCTGCTTGATCTGGTGGTCGACCTGGCCGAGTATGGTCGAGAATAGCGTCTCGACACGCTTGTAGCCGACCGTGTTCTGGTTGGCGATGTTGTCGCTGATGGCGCCCATGCCCTGCTCGAAGGCGAGCATTCCGGCGACGCCGTTGTGGAAGATTCCCTGGAGTCCTACGGTCATGGTTTCTTGTCCCGGGTCGGTCCCGCCGGGGCGTTACCCGGCGGGCTTGGTCACATGAGGATTAGCGCTTGATCCGCAGCAGCTCTTCGAGCATCTCGTCGGCGGTCGAGATCGTCTTGGCGTTGGCCGAATAGGCGCGCTGGGTGACGATCATGCTCGAGAACTCGTCGCCGAGGTCGGCGTTCGAGCTTTCGAGCGACGAGGGCTCGACGCGGCCCGCACCGCCGGTGTTGGCGATACGCCAGTTGAAGCTGCCGGACTGCACGGTCTGGGCGAAGGCGTTGCCGTTGCGTGCCTGCAGCTGTGTCGGGTCGGCGAAGGTGGTGATCGGCACCTGGTAGATCTTCTGGGTCGCGCCGTTGGAGAACGAAGCGACGACGAAGCCATCCTTGTCGATCGATACGCCGGTTCGCAGGCCGACCGCCGAGCCGTTCTGGTTGATGAAGGCCACGTTGTAGTCGGAGGCGAACTGGGTGATGCCGTCCGTCAGGCCGGTGCCGATGGCGCCGGGCGTGCCGAAGTCGAAGGTGATCGTGCTGGCGGCGGCGCCGTTGGTCCAGGTCACGGGGATGCCTTGCGGGGTGCCGGTTGCCGAGGTGTAGAAGGTCGTACCCATGTCGGGACCCGAGTCGAGGCTGGCCAGGCTGCCGTCACCGTTGAAGGTCATGACGCCATAGCCGATGATGCCTTCCGCCGTGCTCAGGGTGTTCAGATCGACGACTTCACTAGCCGTCTCGGCGTGCAGCACGAAGCCCCAGGAGTTCGCGGGCGCGCCGCCCGCGACATCGAGCTTCTCCATGGTCAGCGTCAGGTTGTGCGCCGTGCCCAGCGAGTCGAAGACCTGAATGGCGCGCCGGAAGGGCGGTGACGTGCTTGAGGCCAGGTTGGCGGCGACCGAGCCGGTGGTCGAGACGGCGGCGGTGTAGTCGGTGTCCAGGATGCCGGTCGAGTCCGTCTCCTGCGAGTCGATGTTGGCGCCGATCGACACGTCGGTCGTGTCGACGGCGACGCCGTTCAGGGTGCCGACCGAGACGACATCGATCTGGTTGACGTTGGCGATCGCACCGTTCTGGTCGAGCGTCCAGCCCATCAGGTACATGCCGGCCGAGTTGACCAGGCGGCCCTGGCTGTCCTCGTGGAACTGGCCGGCGCGGGTGTAGAGATCCTCGCCGGAGCCGTTGCCGTCGGTGTTCACGGCGAAGAAGCCGTTGCCGGAGACCGCCACGTCAAGCGGGCGGTTGGACGCCTGAAGAACGCCCTGGTTGTCGACGAGTGCGAACCGGCCGGACTTAACACCACCGGGCGAATAGGTCGTCGAGGCGGCGCTGTTCACGACCAGGGTCGAGAACGTCGCGATCGACTTCTTGTAGCCGATGGTGTTGATGTTGGAGATGTTGTCCGAGAGGATGGCCATGGCGTTTGTCTGCGCCTTGAGGCCGGCCACTCCCGAGAGCAACGTACCGGTGAGACTCATTGTTCTTCTCCTTCAGCGTCTGGCGAAATTCTGTCGGTCGATTACGAGTTGCGGATCGAGGTGACTTCGGAGAGCGGGATCGACTTCGAGCCGACGGACAGGACGATCTTGCCGTTGCTCACGGTGACGCCGCTGACGAGGCCGGAAGAGGACGTTGTCACCTTGACGAAGCTTCCGTAGATATCGCGTGCCGGGCTGCCGTCGGTATTGGTGGCTGTCACCGACACGCCATAGGTGCCGTTGGGCAGCGCCTTGCCGGCATCGTCGCGGCCATCCCAGGTGACCGAGTGCGGTCCCATGGTCTTGGGCACCTCGACGGTGCGCACGGCCTTGCCGCTGGCGTTGGTGATGGTGAGCGTCACCTTCGGAGCGCCGGCGCTGAGTGTGTAGGCGACGTCGGCGGCGTAGCCGGCCTTGACGGTGTTCGCCGTCGTGGTCACGGTGACCGGGTTGCCTGAGCTGTCGACGCCCGCGGCGCTCACGTTGTAGGTGCCATCCGGCACGGTCTGGCCGGAATCGGCCTTGCCGTCCCAGGTGTAGCTGTGAGCGCCCGCCTTCGCGTCGACCGAGACCTGGCGGACCACGTTGTTCTGGCTGTCCTTGATGGTCAGGATCACCGCCTGCGCCTGCGACGCGACGGAGTAGCCGATCGTGCTCGCCTCGCTGGTCAGGGCGACCGAGCCGCCGTCGAGATCGATCATCTTGCCGATGAAATTCGCCGCCTGGCCGAACTGTGCTTCCTGCTGGAGCGCCAGCAGGTTCTCCAGGTTCTGGTTCTGGCGGATCGACTGCTCGACGCCCGTGAACTGGACGAGCTGCGTCGTGAACTGCGTGGCGTCCATCGGCTTGAGCGGATCCTGGTTCTTGAGCTGCTGCGTGAGCAGCGTCAGGAACGAGTCGAAGTTCTTGCTGAAGTCGGTGAGCGACTGCGCCGACTTGCCATAGTCGGCTGCGGTCGAGCTGGATGTGGCGGCGATATCAACCATGGTCCGGGGTCCTTTGGCCTTTTTCTTTCCGCTTAGACGCGGATATCGACACGGCCATTGGCCGCGTTGGTTGAGCTGTAGATCGCTGCGGGCATCGGCATGACGTCGGCCGGCATGTCGCCGCCGTGGCTATCCGACCCGCCATGCTGGTGGGCCGCGAGCGGGCTGCCGTTCGACTGCCCCTGGTTCTGCTGGCCACGCAGGTTGAAGCTCAGGCTGCCGGTGTCGGTACGCAGGCCTGCCTCCTGGAGGGAGCGGGCGAGTTCGCGTGCATCGCGCTGCAGGAGCTCGACTGTCTGGGGCCGGTCGGCGGCAAAGACCGCGTTGAATTTGCCGTCGGGGCCGATCTCCATGCGGATCTCGATCTGCCCGAGATCGGCCGGATTGAGTTTGACGTTGATACGATCGACGCCGTCGGTGACCGCCTTGGTGATGCGAACGGCCAACTGCTCGGCGACCGGCAGGGCGGCCGTGCGGGCGCTATGCTGCGCCGTTGCCTCGACCTGGGTGGTGGCACGGATCGAATGCTCGCTGGTCGCCGGAGCAACCACGGGCTCGCGCGGGCTCGCGGCGGTGAGAATTGCAGCGTCGGAGTCCGCTGCGGCATCAGCATCCTGGGGCAGGTTGTCGGAGACGGCTGCCAGCGCGGCGGCCTTCGCGGCATCCGCCGTCGGAGCGGGAGCGGCGTCGGGCGCCGGCTCCTGCGAGACGAGCTGGGCGGCATAGCCGGATGTCGTCATCGGAGCCGAGGACGTGCGGGGCGTCGTGGCGGGGGACGGCGTACCCATCGTCACGGTGGCGAACATGTCGTCGCCCTCGCTGTCGATCAGGTCGGCAGCTATTTCGGCGGCGGAGTCATCCTTGGCCTGCGATGCGGCAGCCGTAGCGGCTGCGGTTGCTGCGGCAGCCGTAGCGGTAGCGACTGCGGACGTCGTGGCCGCGAGTTCAGCGGTCGCCGCAGGCGTTTCCGGCAGCTTGATGGGGGTCGGGGGGGCGGCGTCAGCCGCCGCATCCGCCGCCGCATTCAGCTGGGCCGCGAAATCCGGGGTCGTCGTGGGAGCCGGCGCTGCCGTCTTGGCCGATGGCGCCTGGTTCAAGACAGGTGTGTTGTTCGCCAGGGTGCTCGGCGCCGTGGTGCCGGCGTCTTCCGGCTGCGGTGCGCCGCTCTCGGTGAGGAGCGAGAGGACGGTGGCGGCAGCCGACTGCTCCGGCGTGACGCTGGTGACGATCGCGGTTGCGACCTCAAGGCCGGTCGGCTTGGCATCGGCCGCTGTCTGGGTGCCGGCGTCGAGGAGCTCGGCGACCAGGGTCGCTGCAGCGGCAGTGGCGGCAGGCGTCTTGACGGGTGGCGCTGCGTCCTCGGCATCGACCGGCGCAGGGGCCTCCGTCGGTGCGGCGCTCTCCTTCGCCTCGTGTTCAGCCTTGGGCTTTACCCGCGGCTTCGGGGTGGCGGCCGGTTCATTCGGCTTCGCCTCGGCCGTCTCGACGGGCTTGGCGTCCGGGATATCGCGGGGTTCCGGGGTCTCGGGCTTCTCGCGCACGGGCTCGGGCTGCCGCATGCGCGTATCAAGAATCTCGGCGAAGGACTCCGGAGCATCATCCGCTGATCGCGAGGCCGTCTTGGGCACGGCGTCGGAGCGAGCGAAGGTGTCGATGATTGAAAGGTCCATACGCCACAAGCCTTGTGTTGGACGGTTGTCGTCCCGCCAACATGAGCAAGGCCGGGGCCAGTCGCGGCGCCGCGATCTAAGTGCTTATAAACTTTGGAAGATGGAGATATCTGCGACGCCAAGGGCGACGGCAGGACTAGGCGTCCTGCGGGGACGGCGGCAATTCGTGCCGGGGAAAACCGGTAAATTCTGCCGCGACGAAGCGGGCTACTGGTGGGTGAACTGCCCCGAGCGCACCTTGGCCGGGATCTCTTCGAGCATCTTGGCGACCACGTCCTCGCCGTGAATCTGAACCATCAGGCCAAGGGCCGTCGACAGCGCGGCCGTGGCCACGGTTTCGGGAGAAACGCCCTCCGCGATCGCCTTTTCATAGGCGTCGACGATGTGGTTGGTCGCCGCCAGGGGCTGGCTTCGGTCCGCGGACATGGATGGCTCCTTGTGACTCGGGCGTCTCGTGCGGACTATACACGGTTCGCCCGCAAAAAAATCGGCCCGGGTGTCGCCACCCGGACCGTAAAGGAGGGAGAAGGAGCGCGGCGGAAGATCCGCCGCGCTCCGGAGACCCGATGCCTAAGGAGTCGCTTAGCCGAACAGCGAGAGCAGGGTCTGCGGCCGCGCGTTGGCGATCGACAGAGCCTGAATGCCGAGTTGCTGCTTGACCTGCAGGGCCTGCAGCTTGGCGCTCTCCTTGGCCAGATCCGCGTCGACCAGGGCACCCAGACCTTCGGTGACAGCGTCAGCCAGGGTCTTGGTGAAGGTCGCGAGGAACTCGATGTCCTTGGCGTTGGCGCCGAGCGAGCCGAGAGCCTGACCGATGATCAGTTCCTGGGCCGTGATCGCGGTGAGGAGCGAGAGCGCCCCCGCGGTCGTGGCGACACCCGAAGACAGGGCAGAGGAGACGCCGCCGAGGCCCGAGGCGTTGTTGATGGTCAGCTGGCCGCCGGTGATGGTCGAGGTGATCGACACACTGGCGGAGCCTTCGGAGACCAGGTTGCGGCCGTTGTACACCGCGTTGCTCACGAAGGTGTTGAGCTGCGCGATCATCGCATTGAAGTCGGCCGAGAGGATCGACTGCTGCGCCGCCGTGTTGGCGGGGTTCGATGACTCGATGACCTTCTTCTTGATGTCGCCCAGCAGGTCAGAAACCGAGTTCGCGCCGGCGATGGCAGCGGCGACAATGCCGCGACCCGACGAAAGCGACTGCTGGATGGCATCGAAGGCCTTGAGCTCGGAGCGGAGGCCCTGGGCGATCGAGAAATTCGAACCGTCGTCTTTGGGGCCGATCACCTTGTAGCCGGTGGAAACGCGATCCTGCGTCTGATCCAGGCCAACGTTAGTGAACGACAAATTTCGGAGCGCAATAAGCGCACCGACGTTGGTGTTAATAGAACCCATGGTGTTCTCCTAATTCTAGGTTTAGCTCAAGCCTTCTGGCTTGATCGACGTAGCATTCATTCTGAATGCCCGGTTCGAATGCGAGGGATCATATCCCGAAATTCGATTTTGTCAAATTTCGCGCGGTGGATGAATATGCTTAACGCTTTGTTTTTCCCGCAAATTTTAGCTGTAGACGCGGCGGCGCCCAAGCCGTCCACCGTAACCTTTTGAAGCGCAATGATTTACGCCGGGGCTTGGCTAGCCCTCGCCAGGTATTCAGGCCGGTATGGTTAACCAAGGGGCGGCTCGAATCAGCTGCGGAAGAGCCCCAGGATGATCTCAGGCCGCTTGTTGGCGATCGAGAGGGCCTGGACACCCAGCTGCTGCTTGACCTGCAGGGCCTGCAGTTTGGCGCTCTCCTTGGCCAGATCCGCATCGACCAGCGAGCCGAGACCTTCGCTGACGGCGTCGGACAGCGTCTTGCTGAAGGTCGCCTGTAAATCGATGTTCTTGGCGTTGGCGCCGAGCGTGCCGAGCGCCGTGCCGACGACGAGTTCCTGCGCGGTGACGGCGGTGAGCAGCGCGAGAGCGCCGGTGGTTGTTGCCACGCCGCTCGACAAGGCCGTGGAGACGCCGCCGAGGGTCGAGGCGTTGACGATCGTCAGCTGGCCACCGGTGATGGTCGAGGTGATCGACACGCTGCCGGAGCCGCTCGAGATGATGTTACGGCCGTTATATACGGCGTTGCTGACGAAGGCGTTGAGCTGCTGAACCATGTTGTCGAAATCCGCCGAGAGGATCGACTGCTGGTTCGGAGTGTTGGCCGGATTGGCCGCCTGGATGATCTTCTGCTTCATCTCGGCAAGAAGGTTCGACAGGTTCTCGGCGCCGGCGAGGGCGGCGGCGACGACGCCGCGGCCGGCTGAGAGCGACTGCTGGACGGCGTCGAAGGCCTTGAGATCGGCGCGCAGGCCCTGAGCGATGGAGAAGTTGGAGGCGTCGTCCTTGGGACCGATGACCTTGAAGCCGGTCGAGACGCGATCCTGGACCTTCTCAAGCTCGGTATTGGTGAGCGAGAGATTGCGGAGGGCGATCAGCGCGCCGACGTTGGTGTTGATCGAGGTCATTTCTCAGTCTCCGAATTCCGGGTCGAGTCCTGCGTTTTTGTGGTTTGCGGACGTGTCGGTGACCTGAGCTACGCAAGGCGAATGCCAATCGACACAATTTGATTAAATTATTGATATAATTAGATTTTAATTCGTTAAATCTATGTTAAGAGGCTGAAAACAGGGAAAAATTTTCGCTTCCGGCTCTGTGACGGCAGTTTTTGCCGCCCTCGAAAGGCGCTGCTGCCGGTAAACGCAAAACGGGGCCGCGATGGCCGCGGCCCCGTTCCGAAGCGAGAACTCAGCCTCCGCCCCGCGCCGGTGGCGCGGGCGGCGGTTAGCCGCCGAACAGCGACAGGATGGCCTGCGGCCGCTGGTTGGCGATCGAGAGAGCCTGGACGCCGAGCTGCTGCTTGACCTGCAGGGCCTGCAGCTTGGCACTTTCCTTGGCGAGATCCGCGTCGACCAGGGAGCCGAGACCTTCGGTCACGGCATCCGACAGGGTCTTGCTGAAGGTCGAGAGGAACTCGATGTTCTTGGCGCTCGCACCCAGCGCGCCGAGGGCCTGGCCGATGATCAGCTCCTGGGCCTGCACGGCGGTGAGCAGCGCCAGAGCGCCGGCGGTCGTGGCGACGCCCGAGGACAGCGCGGTGGACACGCCGCCGAGGCCCGAGGCGTTGGCGATGGTCAGCTGGCCGCCGGTGATGGTCGAGGTGATCGACACGCTGCCGGAGCCCTCGGAGATCAGGTTGCGGCCGTTGTACACCGCGTTGCTCACGAAGGTGTTGAGCTGCGAGATCATCGAGTTGAAGTCAGCCGAGAGGATCGACTGCTGCGACGCGGTGTTGGCAGGGTTCGAAGCCTCGATGATCTTCTTCTTGATGTCGGCCACGAGATCCGAGATCGAGGTGGCGCCGGCGATGGCGGTGGCGACAACGCCGCGTCCCGAGGACAGCGACTGCTGGACCGCGTCGAAGGCCTTGAGGTCTCCGCGCAGGCCCTGGGCGATCGAGAAATTCGAGGCATCGTCCTTCGGGCCGATGACCTTGTAACCAGTTGAGACGCGATCCTGCGTCTGATCCAGGGCGACGTTGGTCGTCTGCAGATTCCGGAGCGCGACCATTGCGCCGACGTTGGTGTTGACCGAGGTCATAGCTGTCTCCCGCTTCTAGGAGGTGAAGGACAGACCCGATTGGGCCAGGTTGAGTTCACCGTTTCCGTAGCAAGCGGGATGCCATATTTAAAATTTATCTAAATGCTTGTTATAATTTGATTAGTTTCCAAGTTAATCCACTAAGGGGCTGCCAATACTGGAAAAATTAGCCGCCAAACACCGGGGCTTGGAAAAAATTGCCGGCTGAAGGAGGCAAAAAAAATGGCGGTCGAGGCCAATGCCGCGACCGCCACAGGCGGGAGAGAAGAGGAGAGAGCGACGGAGCCGCCGAACGGCGGCTCCGGAGAGGTAGGCTGTTAGCCGCCGAACAGCGAGAGCAGCGCCTGCGGCCGCTGGTTGGCGATCGAGAGAGCCTGGATGCCGAGCTGCTGCTTGACCTGCAGGGCCTGCAGCTTGGCGCTTTCCTTGGCGAGATCCGCGTCGACCAGGGCGCCGAGACCTTCGGTGACGGCGTCAGACAGAGTCTTGGTGAAGGTCGAGAGGAACTCGATGTCCTTGGCGTTGGCGCCGAGCGAGCCGAGCGCCTGGCCGATGATCAGCTCCTGGGCCTGGATCGCGGTGAGCAGCGAGAGCGCGCCCGCGGTCGTGGCGACGCCCGAGGACAGCGCGGCGGAGACGCCGCCGAGGCCCGAGGCGTTGCTGATGGTCAGCTGGCCGCCAGTGATGGTCGAGGTGATCGACACACTGCCGGAGCCCTCGGAGAGCAGGTTACGGCCGTTATACACGGCCTGGGAGACGAAGGTGTTGAGCTGGGCGATCATCGAGTTGAAGTCAGCCGAGAGGATCGACTGCTGCGCCGTGGTGTTCGCCGGGTTGGACGACTCGATGACCTTCTTCTTGATGTCACCGAGCAGGTCCGAAACGGAGGTCGCGCCGGCAATGGCGACGGCGACAACGCCGCGGCCAGAGGACAGCGACTGCTGGACGGCTTCGAAAGCCTTGAGATCCGCGCGCAGGCCCTGGGCGATCGAGAAGTTCGACCCGTCGTCCTTGGGGCTGACGACCTTGTAGCCTGTCGCGACACGATCCTGTGTCTGGTCAAGGCCGACGTTGGTCAAGGACAGATTGCGAAGCGCAATCATCGCGCCGACGTTGGTATTAATCGAAGTCATCGCTCATTCTCCTGCTTCTAGGTGGCAAGACCGGTGCCGATTGGCCCGCTCCTGGGGGAAATGCCCCTTCTGCCGTACCGCGAAGCTTACGAGAATATCCGTTAAATTTTACTAAATAACGCCAACAAAACTGTAGAGCCCGCGAAAATGCCATCAATTAATTGATTTTACTTACTTTTATCGTCAATCCGGAAGCGCTGCCCGTGGATTTCCACGGTTAGCCTTCCGGTCAGCCCGTCGGCAAAGGCCCTTTTTCGTCGGTCAAACTCCTGGGCATCGATATCCAGGGGCAGGCTGCACAGGTGGTCGAGATCGGCTTGGGTGCTTTTCCGGCCGCTCCAGGTCGCGTCAATCGCCGGCAACCCTTCGGGGCGGGTGGCGAGATCCGGGCCGAGACGGGTCCACAGCCGGATACAGGCCTCGAAGGCGAGGCGTTCAACCTCGGCAAGGCGGGGAACGGGGGGCATATCGAACCACTCGACGCCGAGGATCGGACCTGAGTCGACCCGCGCATGCATCTCGTGCGCCGTTGCGCCGAAGCGCGAGGCGCCGCCATAGATCGCAAAGCTCGCCGGATGCCGGCCGGGATAGGTCGGCGGGCCGGGATGAAAGTTGTAGGCGAGGCCGTCGAGTTCCGCGAGCCGGTCGGCCGGCACGATGACGGAGGTACAGAAGGCGATCAGCCGCACGCCGGCACGGCGGGGATGCAGCGCCACGACCAGTTCGTCGTGGGTGCGCACGTGGCTGACCGCCAGGGCCGGGTTGTGGTGCCGCAGGAAGTCGGTGAGGTGCGGGGCCTCCTGATCGCCGGTCAGCAACACGATCTCGCGCAGCATCGGTGGTTCCCTTACCCGGCGCTCGTGCCACCGGCCCCCCGCCGGTACATGGCTTCGTACGCGTCTTCCAGTGTCGCGACGAAGCGCCCCTCTTCACGGCCCAGGGACATCTCGTCGGCGCCGGGAGCGTTGCCACGGGCGGCGTGTGGCATCGCTCTCGTTCGGTGAAGTATGTACTCTTTTTGCGCCAAGGCGACGACTCGGTTTGGGGCGGCGACTCGGTTGTTCCCTGCTGCAGCGGCGCAAAAATATCACGCCACGATGATGGACTCGTTCACCGTATTGCTTCGATCCGCCCTGCCGGGCGGCGCGCCGCTATGAGCGCGATGTCGAAGCGTCTGGCGGAAGGATTGGCGCTGCACCAGGCGGGACGGCTGGAGGAGGCGGAGCGGATCTACGAGGAGGTGGTGGCCCGGGAGCCGCGCAACGCGGACGCCCAGCAATTCCTGGGACTGGTGCGGCTGCGGCGTGGAGATCTGGAGGGAGCGGTCGAGCGGATCGGCCGGGCCGTGGCGCTGAACCCGAAGGTGGGAGCGTATCACTACAATCTGGGCCTGGCGCTGCAGCGGCGTGGTGATGTGGCAGGATCGCTGGCGAGCTATCGGCGTGCGGTGGGTCTGTCGCCGGATCTGGCGGAGGCGCACAACAATCTGGGGAATCTGCTGCGCGAGACGGGAGCGCTGGAGGCGGCGGTGGAGAGCTGCCGGCGGGCCGTGGCGTTACGGGGGGATTGGGCGGAGGCGCATCTCAACCTGGGCACTGCGCTGCAGGCCGCCGGCCGCTTCGACGAGGCCTTGAGCTCGCTGTATCGGGCGATCGGCATTTCCCCCAACCTCGCTTCCGCGCATCAGGCCATCGGTAACGTCCTGCAGCAGCGCGGCCAGTTCGCTGATGCAATCGCGGCCTATCGCCGTTCGCTGCAGCACGATCCGAATGCCGCCCAGACCTATCTCAATCTCGGCAACGCATTGCAGGTGCTGGGACAGATCGACGAGGCGATGGCTTCATTCAGCACGGTGCTGAAGCTGAACCCGCAGAGTGCCGAAGCCTGCACCAACCTGGGCAATGCTTATCTGGCACTGAATGATCGCATTGCGGCCGTGGCCTGGCACCGCCGGGCGATCGAGAACGATCCGTCCTTTGCCCTGGCCTGGAACAATCTCGGCGTCGTTATGCAGATGGATGGCCGGCACGACGAGGCCCGCGCCGCCTACGAACGCGCGGCCTCATTGCAGCCCAACGCCGATGCGCACAACAATCTCGGGCTGCTGCTGCCGTTCTACGGCGAGGTCGAGCAGGCGTTGCAGCATTTCCGCCGGGCCATCGAGCTGCGGCCCGATTTCTCGACCGCGTACCGGAATCTTCTGGGTGTGATGCTGTACTCGGGCCTGGGGGCGGATGAGCGGTACGGAGTGGCTCGGGAGTTTGAGGCGCGCTACGCGGCGAAGGCGGTCGGGACGGCGGCGGTGCGGGGGGCGGGGTCGAAGCGCCTGAAGATCGGCTACGTGTCGTCGGATTTCTACGAGCACCCGGTGGGGCGGAACCTGGAGCCTGTGCTGGCCCACCGGGATCGGGCCGGGTTCGATGTCGTGCTCTACGCGGATGTGATGCGGGAGGATGCGGCGAGTGCCCGGCTGAAGGGGCTGGCGGACCGCTGGGTGAGCCTTGCGGGTCTGAGCGATGCCGAGGTGGCGGAGCGGGTGCGGAGTGACGGGATCGACATCCTGGTCCTGCTGGCGGGCCGCTTTGACCGCAACCGCCCGCTGGTGGCTGGTTACCGGGCGGCGCCGGTGCAGGTGAGCTTCCACGATCCGGGGACGAGCGGTCTCGAGGCGATGGACTACCTGATCGCGGACCGGGTTCTGGTGCCGGGCAAGCGGCCGGTGGAGCGGTTTACGGAGCGTGTGGTTCGGCTGCCGTCGTTCTACGTCCACGCACCGCTGGCGGGGGTGACGGTGGGAGAGGCGCCGAGCCGGAACCTTGGTCGTGTGACGTTCGGGAGCTTCAACAACCCGGCGAAGGTGGGTCCCGAGGTACTGGGGCTGTGGCGGCGTGTATTGGAGGCGGTCCCGGGCTCGCTGCTGCGGGTGCGGTTCAAGAACTGGTTCGCGAATACGGGTTTGCGTGAGCGGTTCACCAGTGTTCTCGGGGATCGGGTTGAGTTCGAGACGGAGGAGGCGGGTCTGGAGGGGCACCTGGCGTCATATAACCGGATCGACGTGGCGTTGGACCCGTTCCCGTTCACGGGGTCGACGACGACGTTCGAGGCGCTGTGGATGGGTGTTCCGGTCGTGACGCTGCGGGGCGAGGCGATGGCGGGGCGGTGGAGTGCGTCGATGCTGCGCTCTGTGGGGCTGAGGGATCTGGTGGCGGGGAGTGCGGAGGAGTACGTGGCGCTGGCGGCGGGTCTGGCGCGGGACGGGAGCCGGCGGGCGGAGTTGCGGCGCACGCTGCGGGCCCGGGTGGCGGCCTCGCCGCTGTGCGACGGACGGGCCCGGGCTCGCCAGCTCGAGCGCCTCTACCGAGCCCTCTGGAAACACAAAGGCTCAAACGGATGAGCACGCCGCTTCATCCGGATGTCGCGGCGGCGATCGAGCTGCACAATGCCGGCCGTCTTGACGAGGCTGTCGCACGCTACGAGGCGATCCTGGCGGCCGATCCCAGCGATCCGGCAACGCGGTTTCGTCTGGGCCTGGCGCTGATCGCCCAGAGGAAAGTGAACGAGGCCGCTGCCGTCCTTGAGCCGATCGACGCGGCGAAGAACCCGGCCGGCGCCGATGTCTATTTCCATCTCGCGAATCATTTTCGTGCCCTGCTGAGGCCGGCTCACGCCGCCGAGTGGTTCCGCCGCGCACTTGCCGCCCGCCCTGGCTTCGTCGCCGCGCGCTTCAATCTCGCCCTGGCGCTGCAGAACCAGGGGCTGCTGATCAAGGCGACCGGGCAATACCGCCTGACTCTCGAGGCGGAGCCGGATCTGGCGGAGGCCCGGCACAACTTCGCTCTCGTGCTCCAGATGCTCGGACAGCACGGTGAAGCGGTCAAGCTCTACCAGGACGGAACGAAGATTTCCCGGCACGCGCTCGAGTTTGCGCGCTACGCGGTGACGGCTTCCTTCTACGATCCCTCGGAGACGAACGCCTCGCGCTTCGCCTTGGCCCAGCAGTTCGGCCGTCTGCTGGATCAGTCTGTGACCGGACCCCGGACTCTGTCCGTGACGGCTGATCCCGATCGCCGGCTGCGTATCGGCTACCTCACCTCGGATTTTCGTAACCATCCGATCGGGCGCAACGTCGAGCCGCTGCTCGTCCACCGAAACCGCCGGGATTTCGAGGTCATCGCCTACGCCGACGTCGAGACCCCGGATGCCATAACGCGGCGGCTCCAGAGTACGGTCGATCTCTGGCGTCCAGTCCACGGCATGGGCGACACCGAAGTCGCGAATCTCATCCAGGCGGACGGTATCGATATCCTGGTCTGCCTTGCGGCCCATTTCGACCGCAACCGGCCCGCAGTCTGCGCGTCCCGACCGGCACCGCTGCAGGTCAGCTTCCATGACGTGACGACCAGCGGCAGCCGCGCCTTCGACTATCTCATCGCTGATCGCGTCGTATGTCCGGCCAAACCCAGCGAGGAGTTCAGCGAGCGTGTGGTGCGCTTGCCGGGGATCTATGTCCACGCGCCGCTCGAAGACGTTTCTCTCCCGGAGCCGGATCCGGCACGCCCGATCACCTTCGGCTGTCTGAACAATCCGGCGAAACTCAACAACGGCATTCTCGCGATCTGGGCGCATCTCATGGCGGCCGTGCCCGATTCACGGCTGCTCCTCAAATACAATCGCTGGTTCGAAGCCGTGGATCTCCAGGCCCGGGTCATTGCCGCGTTCGGCGCGTTCGGCATCGCGGCGACGAGGCTGGAGCTGCTGGCCGGGCATGATTCGCCCGCCGAACACCTGAACCACTACAATCGGATCGATATCGCTCTGGATCCCTATCCTTTTGGCGGTTCGACGGCGACGTTCGAGGCGCTGTGGATGGGCGTGCCCGTCGTCACCTTCGCCGGCGGCACGATGATGTCCCGCTGGTCTGCCTCCATTCTGAGGAGCCTCGGGCTGGACAGTCTTGTCGCCGATACGCCCGATGCCTACGTCGCCATCGGTCGAACCTTTGCCGGCGACAGCCGGTTGCGCCAGGTGCTGCGCAGCGAGCTGCGCGACCGCGTCCGGCGTTCGCCGCTCTGCGACGGTCCGCTGCGCGCCCGACAGATCGAACGGGTCTATCGCGCGCTCTGGCGGCGCTGGTGCAAGAGCGTGGCAGCATGAGTCTCGACGCTCTTTTCGCCGAGGCCCAGCGGCATCACCGCGAAAAACGCGTGGCTGAAGCCGAAGCGATCTATCGCCGGATTCTGACGGAAAATCCCGATCATGCCGATGCGCTCCACTACCTGGCGGCGCTCGACATGGATGCCGGGCGCTTCGCACCGGCCGAGGAGGGGATGCGGCGCTCTCTTCAGCTGAAGCCCCGTGAGCCCTCGACCCACGTCAACCTTGGAATTCTCCTGGCGCGCTCATCACGTCCGGATGAAGCGGCCGCTTCCTTCCGGAGCGCGCTGGCGCTGGATCCGTTCCGGGTCGGGGCGCTGCTCGGCCTCGGCGGCATCCTGCGCGGTCAACGCCGCCACGAGGAGGCCGTCCGGACGGCGCGCAAGGCGGTTGCCATAGAGCCCCGCAACGCCCAGGCCTGCGCCCTGCTGGGGGCGGCATTGCAGGACGACGGGAAGAGCGGTGAGGCGGTCGAATGGCTGGAGCGTGCGGTCACGCTGCAGCCCGGCGATGCGCGCCTGCACTACAATCTCGGCGCGGCCCGGCGGTCAGCCGGGCAGGTGGCGGCGGCGATGGCGGCCTACCGCCAGGCCCTGGCCATCGATCCGGGTCTGGCCGAGGCACACAACAATCTCGGCGTCCTGCTCACCGATCGCGAGGACGCGGCCGGCGCTGTCTCTCACCTGACCCTGGCGCGGGAGCTGTCGCCGGACAACGCGGTCGTGCACAACAATCTGGGACGCGCCCTGTCGCAGCTCGGACGGTATGCCGAGGCGATCAGCAGCTTCTCGCGGGCGCTGGAGCTCGATCCGTCCTACGCGGAGGCCATCGCCAACACGGGTGCTGCGGAACGGAGCCTTGGACGCCTCGAGGCGGGGGAGGGCAGCCTCCGCCGCGCCATCGCGCTCAAGCCCGAGTTCGCCGAGGCTCACGCCAATCTCGGCCTCACCCTGCGGGATCTCGGCCGGCTGGACGAAGCCCTGTCCAGCGTCAACCGATCGCTGGAGCTGCGCTCGGATATCGGCGAGATGCACGGCAATCTCGGGCTGGTGCTTAACGATCTGGGGCGGCATCGGGAGGCGCTGGCCAGTGCGCGTCGCGCCACCGCGCTCAAGCCCGAATCAGCCCAGACCCGGCGCGCGCTGCTTGGCATGCTGGTCTATGCGGCCGAGTGGGATCCTGCTTCTCACTTCAGAGACCACCGCACTTATGCGCAGATCACGCGGGTGCCCGTCGCGACACCGGCGGCGTACCCGAACAAGCGCGACCCGACACGCCGTCTGCGTGTCGGTTATGTCTCCTCGGACCTGCGCACCCATCCGATCGCCCGCAACATGCTGCCGATCTTTTCGCATACCGATCGCAAGGCGTTCGAGACCTTCATCTACGCCGACATCACGGCGCCAAACGAGGTGACGCGCCGATGCCAAAGCCTGGTCGACCAGTGGCGCAACGTGACCGGCTTGAGCGACACGCAGCTGGCGCAGGCAGTCCGCGACGACGGCATCGATATCCTGGTCATCTTGGCCGGCCGGTTCGATCGCAACCGGCCCGGAGTGGCATCCTATCGGGCCGCTCCGGTCCAGGTGAGTTTCCACGACCCGGCGACCAGCGGCTTCGACGATATCGACTATCTGCTGGCTGACCCGGTGCTGGTCGCACCCGCGAGCCGCGAGCGCTTCAGTGAGCGCGTGGTTCGTCTGCCAAGCTTCTACATCCACCATTCGTTGCCGGCGCCGGAGGTCGGACCCTTGCCGGCGTTGGCCCGAGGGGTTGTCACCTTCGGTGTGGTGAACAATCCCGCCAAGCTCAGTGACGAAGCCCTGGCGCTGTTCGCCGGCGCGCTGCAATCCGTGCCGCACTCGCGGCTGCTCTTCCGCTTTCGCGATCGCTATGCCTCGGCGGCGTTGCGCGGACGTATCCTGGAACTCCTGACACGGGCTGGCCTTGCGGAGGAGCGGATCGACATCCTGCAGCGCGAGGATCCCAACACCCATCCGCTCGGGATCTACAACCGCATCGATATCGGGCTTGATCCGACGCCCTTCACCGGCTCGACGACCACCTTCGAATCACTGTGGATGGGCGTGCCGGTGGTCACGCTCCGCGGCCAGACCATGGTTGGTCGCTGGTCGGCCTCGATGCTGAAGGCTACCGGTCTGGAGACCCTGGTTGGCGACACCCCGGCAGATTACGCCGCCGTGGCCGCCCGCCTGGCGGGTGACCTGCCAGGGCTTGCGGTCCTGCGCGTCGGGTTGCGCCAGCGCGTGGCGGGTTCCCCTTTGTGCGACGGTCCCCGGCGGGCAAGGCAGGTCGAGCGCCTTTACCGGGCGTTCTGGCGCCGGTGGTGCGACGCCGCGAAGGGTTCCTAGGGGCCCGAGTTTCCCTTATATATACCGGCTTGGCAGGGGGAATCGGCGCACCGCTGGCCTTTTCAAAGGTTTAAGATAAGCCGTTAACCAACTCTCAACCTCAATTCCGTAAAATTTGATCAATGTCGCTGAAAATTGACCTCAAGGCAGGTGAGAAGTTCATCGTCAATGGCGCGGTGATGGTCGCGGGGAAGAGCGGAGCGTCGCTTATCCTGCAGAATCAGGCGACCTTCATGCGGGCCAAGGACATCATGCAGGAGCATGAGGCGAATACGCCGGCCAAACGGATCTATTTCGTCATCATGCTTATGTACATCGACCCTGAGGGCCATGACGGCTACTACAGCCGGTTTGCAGGTTTGATCGACGACTATCTGGCAAATACGTCTCTGGCCGAGGTACGGCGCGCGTTGATGGGGATTTTGCAGCAGGTTAATATGAAGCGCTTCTATCAGGCGCTGAAACTCTGCAAGAGCCTCATCCAGTTCGAGAGCAAGCTGCTTGAGGTCGCTCCCGGGGGGCCGAAAGCCGGTAGCGAGAAGAGTGCGGAGAAGGAGAAGCGGCGATGAGCGGCTACGCAGCGTACGGCAAGGTACTGAATGTCACCGAGAATCCTCGGGCGACGGAGCGCCGGCTGCTGGGCCAAGTCACCGCCTCCCTGATCGAAGCCGGCCGCGACATCAACAACGTCCAGAAGCTCTACGACGCCATCCTGTGGAACAAGCGCGTCTGGGATACCCTGGCCTACGAAGCCGCCGCGGATGACAATCAGCTGCCCAAGGAGATCCGGGCCGGTATCATCAGCCTGGCGATCTGGGTGAACAAGGAGACGACGCTGGTCATGGACGGCCAGACCGACCTTGATCCCCTGATCAGCGTCAACAAGAGCATCATCGAGGGCCTGAAGTAAGCCGGCCCGCTGGCGCCCTCAGGCGCCGTTCTCACACCAGCGTTTCCACATTTCACGCAGGGCCGCGGCGAAGTCTGCCGCAAAGCCTTGGCCGTCGCAGAGCGGCGAGGCCGCCACGCCGGCCCTGAGCTGGCGCGCGAGCGCCTGCCGCCGGTCGGTATCCTGTGCCAGGGCGGTGGCGCGAGCTACGTAATCATCGACCGAGGTGGCGACCAGCGCGTCGAGCCCGACGGCGGCGAGCAGGCTGGCGCCGACGCGCGAGGCGTGTCGCGACCCCGCGAGCGTGATGACCGGGACGCCCATGTACAGGGCTTCGCAGGTGGTCGTCGTTCCGTTGTACGGGAAGGGATCGAGCGCAACATCGATGCGCCGGTAGAGCGACAGGTGATCCGCGGGTGCGCTACGCCAGCCCACCAGGTCCAGGCGGTCGGTATCGATTCCGTGCGCTGCGAAGAGCCGGCGATAGCGGTCCTGGGTTTCGGGCTCGCCGAGACGCTTGGCCTTGAGGACGAGGCGCGCCGCCGGCACCGCAGCCAGGATACGGGACCACGTCGCGACCACCGCCGGGGTGACCTTCGGCAGATGATTGAATGAGCCAAACACGATCCCGCCCCCTTCGGGCCGGAGATCGCTGTCGGACAGGAGCGGCTCCGCGCCGAAGGCGAGGAAGCACCGCGGCAGCCGCCACAGGATCTCGCTGTGCAGGGCCTCGGTCTGGCCCGGCGGGTCGGCGATCGCGTCGGTCAGGCGATAGTCGATCGTGTCGAGGCCGGTGGTGTCGGGATACCCGAGCCACGACACCTGTATCGGCGCCGGCTTGATGGCGAACGTTGGCAGGCGATTGCCGGCCATGTGGCCGGCAAGATCGACAAGAATGTCGATACGATCGTCGCTGATCCGCTCGGCCAATGCGATGTCGCCATAGGTCGCGATCGGGCACCAGGCGTCGGCGCAAGCCCTCAGCCGTACCGTGACGTCGTCGTCGGCGATGTTGTCCGAATAGGCGAACAGCTCCAGCTCGTGCCGGGGCCAATGGGCGAAAAGCGGCCCCAGGAAGCTGGCGCATGAATGGCGCCGGAAATCCGCCGACACGAATCCGACGCGCAGGCGGCGATTGGCGTCGCGCGTGCTGTGGTGGGGCAGCGGCAGAGCCTCGGGACGCAAGCGGCGGGCAAACACCTGCGCGGTTGACAGCCAATCCGCGGGTGGAGCCGTGTCGACGATGTAGTTCCGCGTCAGCAGGCGGTTGCTGCCGGCCGAGCGGTGGGCGGGGGCGATGCGCAGCGCGCCGTCAAGCGCGGCCCCGGCTGCGGCGGCATCGCCCTCGTCGAGGCGCAGATTGGCGAGATTGTTCAGGACGTCGGCAGAGCCCGGAGCCAGGGTGTTGGCGCGCTGGATGGCCTGGCGGGCTTCGCGAAAACGGCCGCCGGCATTGGCGAAGGCGGCGAGGTTCGTCCAGCCCGCGGCCGAATTCGGCTGGCGGTCAACGGCGCGGCGCTCCGCGTGGACGGCTTCGTCCAGCCGGTCCTGCGCCGCCAGGGCGGCGCCGAGATTCTGCCACGCGGCGACAAGCTCGCCATCGAGCGTCAGCGCGCGACGGAACAGGAGCTCGGCCTCGGCCGGCCGGCGCTCGGCCAGCAGGCTGATGCCGAATTCGTTGTAGCCCCCGGCGCTCTCCGGCTGGTGCCGATCGGCCGTCGTGAGGAGGGTGCGGGCCTCGCCGTGACGCCCCAGCGCCACCAGCGCCGTCGCCTGGAAACGCCAGGCCATGGCATCCGTCGGCCGCGCCGCCGTGACGCGCTCGAACGCCGCCAGCGCTTCAGCCGGCCGGCCGCGCGCCTGCAGGATCCGGCCCAGGAGAAGATCCGCGCTCGGGTCCCCCGGCCGCAGGTGGCTTGCCGCGGTGATCGCATCCTCGGCGCTGCGCCAGAGCCCAAGCCGGTAGAGCGTTTCGCCGGCAAGCAGGAGCGATTGTGGATGGGCCGGTCCCACGGCCAGGGCCTGGCCGAACAGGGCGGCGGCCTCGGCCAGGCGCCCGGCCTGGCGCGCGGCGAGAGCCTGCTGGGTGAGTGTCTCGGCGGTCGTGCCGGTGCTCGACGGCGGGGAAGGCGTCATTGGACCGCAGGCTACGCGGCCCCTTGCGCTACCCGCAAGGGTAACCCGCGACCTGCCGTCAGATGAAATTGGCCAGGGACAGGCTGCGGATGCTGGCGAGGAGTTTGTACGATGCCTCGAGATTCGTCTGCGTCTGGGTGAGACGCGAGACCGCATCGGCCATGTCGACGTTCTCGACCTTGTCGATCTGCGTTTCCGTCACCACGATAAAGTCCTGGTGACGCTGGTCGGTCGTGTCGAGCACGTTCTCCTTCACGCCGAGCTCGGCGCTGAGGTCGCTGATCATGCTCCGACCCCTATTCAGGTCGTCGGCGGCCAGCCGCGCGATCTCGCGGAACCCATCCACTGTCGTGGTGCTCAGGTCGGTCGTGGCAAGAGCGAACAGCGCGTCCAGGACCTTGCGGACCGCCGGATTGTCACCCCGGATGCCGTATTCGAGATCGATGCCGTTGTCGATGCGGACCTGGAGCGGCGTGATCTTCTCGCCGAACTGGGCCGTCGCCTCGCCGCCGGGCTCGCCGGGGGTGGGCGGCGCCAGATAGGTGTCGAGGCCGATGCCCTGGGCGGTGGATTCCGCCGTGATCTGGATCTGGTTGGTCGAGCTGTTGACGCTGATCACGCTGTAGGTGGCGCTGCTGTTGCTGAACTTCACCGACTGTCCGGCCGACAGGCCCGTGACGTCGCTGAGCGTGATCAGGGTGTCGCCCGGGGCGTAGCCGTGCGTGATGCTGATCGTGTCGCTGCCCGGGATGGCGGTGGCAAGCCCGCCACCCGACGGATGCTGACGGATGCTGATGAGATTGTTCGCGGGGTCGACGCCGGTCACGTCGTAGAAGGTACCCGGATCGCTGCCGAACTCGATGCGGTCGCCGATCGTATAGCCGGCGATATTCAGCACCAGGATCGAGGTATCGCCCGCGCTCTGGGGCAGGACGGTAATATCGGCGGTCGGGCCCGCGGATTTCTCGACGATCGTCTTGACCGCCGCTGGCTTGGTGAAATTGATCGCGGTATCGGCCGCAACGGCGAAATCGAGGCCGTCACCGGCAGGCCCCGGGACGCGGTCGAAGCTGATCGTGCGCGTCGCCGTGTTGACGGCGGTGATCTGATAGGTCGCGTTATGCACGGGGATCGTGCCGAACTCGATGTACTGCCCGGGCACCGGCAGGTCGAACGAGGACGTGACGACGATCGAGGTGTCGCCGGCATTGGCGGCCGTCTCCAGCGTGAAGCCGTAGGCACTGCCGCCGGGCGCTCCCGTCTCGCCCTGGAACCCGTAGGGGGCCGGGGCCGAGCCGCCGGGCGCTTGGCGAGTGATGTTGTTGGCCAGGAAGTCGCGGATCGCAGAGTAGCGCTGCTGGCCGGAGATCGTGGTCGTCGACAGCGGATAGGTCGAGTTCAGAGCGGCGACCTGGCCGAGCGTCGAGCTCGCCGTGTTGACGTCGCCGTAGGGCTGCATGGGCGCGCTGCCGGTGGCGCGTCCTGCGAACAGATAGTCGGTGTCGACCCGGATGTTCAGCAGCGAAACGATCTCGTTCAGGCGCTGCTGGGCGAGCGCCTTGAGCGCGCCGTTGCCCTTGGTGGCGTCGAGCGCGTCGCTGGTGGCGACCAGCGCATCGTTGCGCATGTCGCCGGCGATGTCGTTGAGGCGCTGCAGGATGCCCTGCATCGGCTGGACGCGGGTTTTCGCCTTGGTGATGTTGTCGATGTACTCGTTGGTGGTCTGCTTGATGTTGTTGAGCTGCAGCGAGAGCGAGCTCACCTCGCTGATGCCGCTGTAGGTGGTCGACTTCTTGCCGGAGCTCACCTGCTCCTGCAGGCCGTTCATCTGGTTCTGCAGTTCGAGTATCCGCGACCGGATGAACTGGTTCTGAGCGAGGGTGGAGACGTTACTGACCATGGTCGTGTCTTTCCGGTTCGTCAGATGCGGAGGAGCTCGTCGAGCATCTCTTTGATGGCGGTGATCACGCGGGCGCTGGCGGCATAAGAATTCTGGACCTGGAGCATGAACGCCAGCTCCTGGTCGACGTTGACGCCTGAATCGTTCTTGATGCGCTGGTCGAAGGTGTCGCGGATCAGCGTCTGCGAGCCGAGCTCGCTCTGCGCGGCCTGGCGGCGCACCGCCTGGAAGGAGACGGCGCCGGCGGCAAACGTCTCGAGCGTGGCCGAGGTCGAAAGCCCGGTATTCTTGGTGAAGCTCTGCAGGCTCTCGAACATGCTGACCACGTCGAGCGCCAGGGTGTTGGCGCCGGTCAGGGTGCTCGGCGTGTCGGCTCGTGTGCCGTCGCGTACGCGCCAGGGGTTGTTGGCGACGGCCGTGTTCACCTTGATGCGGCTCGCCAGCCCGGTGATCGACGGCGCCGGATGCAGCACGCTGATCGCTTCGTTGGCGGAGATCGCCGCCTGGAGGCCCGTGCCGCCGCCATCGGGAGAAATCAGGAACTCGCCGGCGGCGAGACCGCCGGTCGGCTCGACTGCCGTGATGGTGTAGACCGTGTCGTGGTTGGCGAACTTGATGCGCATGCCCGCCGAGACGCCGACCGAGCTGGTGATCTGCAGCTGGTTGGTGCCCGCCGTGGTGCCGGCGCCGATCGACGCGGCGTTCAGGTTGGTGATTTCGGTGATCGCCGGACCGAAGGTGATGTCCGAGAAGGCGGGCACGTCGGTCGTCAGACCGGTGGTGGTACCGACCTGCTCGATCGTGAACTGGGTGGCCGAGACGATGCTGGTGATCTGGTAGGTGTCGTCGTGATTGCCGAAATGCACCCGCATGCCGACGGACAGGCCGCTCGTGTCGGTCACCGTGATCGGGGTCGCCGTGGTGCCGTCGCCGGCCACCAGCGCTGCCTGGTTCCGCTGATCGTTGGGCAGGATATCGGTGCCGTCGGTGAAGAGTTGCAGACCGAGGAAGTTGAAGCTCTCGATCATCTGTGCAGTGAGCTCGTCGAGCTGCTGCTCGGTCGCGGGCAGGAACTCGTCGCGGATATTGAAATAGCCCGCGATGCGGCCGCCCTGCAGCTCCGGCGTGATGTCCTGGCTGCCGATCATCAGACCATGCAGGCCGGTCACCACGGACGAGACGTGCTGCGGGTAATAGGCGCTGCCCGGCTGGATGACCGGTGACTCGATGAAGGTGAGCGATGGATTGGTCGGATCGAAGCTGGCGTCCAGCAACGGTTTGCCGGAGCGGGTGGAGATCCAGATCTCGCCGTTTTCGCGCTCGAAGTAGGAGATATCGATCTCCTTGGCGACCTTGTTGATCTGCAGGTCCCGCTGGTCCTCGAGGTCGGCCGTGCTGCGGCTCTGGGCGCGGCCCGTGGCGATCTGCAGGTTGAGATCGCGGATCTGCGTCAGCGCATCGTTGATGGTCGTGACGGATTCCCTGATCGCGTGATCAGCCTCTTCGCGCAGGGACCGCACGGTCCCTGACAGCAGGTTGAGGTTCTGCACGACGCCTTCGGCGGCGCTCAGCACCGAGAACTGAGAGGTTCCAAGGTCCGGCGAGACCGACAGGGCGCGGAAGGCATCGGCCAGGCCGCCGATCTTGGACGTGATGGCGATGTTGTCGCCCGGCTTGCCGAAGATCGTCTCGAACCGGCCCAGGAAGTCGTCTTCAACCCCCAGACGCTCGGTGGTCGAGTTGATTGTACGCAGCTGCCGCTGCAGGGCTTCGTTGACGAAGCGCGTGACCTCGTGAACCCGGACGCCGCTGTTGGTATCCCCCAGCGCCAGGCTTTCGAGCGCCGCGTTCTTGCGCGTATAGCCCTCGATCTGGGAACCGGAGACGTTGCGGGTAACGACGTCGATACCCGCCTGGGCGGCCTTGAGCCCGGAGGTGGCAACGAGAAGCGCGGAGGAGATCGAATTGGTCATGTGTCGTCTTCGGGTCCGCTTACGGGTCCGCCTCGTGGCGGTTGCTTATTCATCGGACTATCAGCAAGCGATATGCCAAGGCCCTCTATTTCAAGCTATTGATATAATTATACTTTTCTTCGGACCCGCTCACTCTGCCCCGGGTAGGGGAACGGCTTGCCCGGCAGGAAATGCCGGGTCGGGCAGGAGGGAAACGGAGAGACGTCCGGCGGGCGGAGATGCAATCCGCCGCCGGCACGTGGTTAGCCGATCAGGCGAACTGGCGAACGGCGACGGGCGGCGGTGCTGCGACGCGCGCTGCACTGCCATAGGGCTTCGCCATGCCGCCGGTGCGCGAATAGCCGGTGACGCGCGGCACCTGGGCGTTGGCCGCGTCGACGATCGCCTTGAGCACGCGCTCGTTGACATCACGCGCCGCCTTGAGCGCGACCTCGTTGCGCTTGGCGACTTCGTCGAAGCGCAGGAGAACCTTCTTCACCTCGGTACGGACTGCCTGGGTGACGGCGATCAGCCGGGCGGGATCCTTGCGGATCTCGCGCACTCCGGTCGTGTAGGCGCGGGTGAGGGCCAGCTTCTCGTCCTGGAGCGCCTTGATGCCACCCGTATCATGGGCCGCCAGCATGGCGTTCTCGCGCTCCATCAGGGCGGTCAGCCGGCTGGCGGCGTCGATCAGCTCATCGAACGCAGTGCGCTCAGCCATTGGCCTTCTCCTGCATGAGTAGAATCTCGCGGGTCACGGCACTGGCGATACCGACGCCGCCGGCGTTGGTGAGGGCCTTGGCGTACTCGTCCAGCTGCATGGATTTGAACATCCGCTCGCCATAGCCACCGCCGAAGGGTCCCTCGCCGATGCCTTCGAACATCGGCTGGAGCATCTGCGACAGGAACATCTGCTCGAAATCCTTGCCTATGCGAGCTGCCTCGGCCTCGTTCTTGGCGCGGGTCGCCTGCGGCACCGGCTTGTGCCAGGCGGGATTGAGCTCGGTGGCAGCAGCACTGCCCGTCGCGGCATAGAAGCCGGGGTTCATCAGATGATCTCCAGCTCGGCCTGGAGCGCGCCGGCGGCCTTGATGGTCTGCAGGATGGTGATCAGGTCGCGCGGGCCCACGCCCAGCGCATTCAGACCATTGACCAGTTCCTGGAGGGTGACCGTGCCGGGGAGGACCATCAGGCGGCGGTTGCTCTGGTCGTCGATCTCGATATTGGTGCGCGGCACGGTGACCGTGGCGCCGCCGGGCGCCGTCGTGACGTTGTTGTCGTTCGTGGCGGCCGCGAGCGGCGTCGATGACAGGGTCGTGAAGGCGTTGGGCTGCGAGACCTGCGGTGTCTCGGTGATACGGATCGTCAGGTTACCCTGGGCGATGGCCACCGTGCTGACACGCACGCGGTCGCCCATGACGATGGTGCCGGATTTCTCGTCGATGACGACACGGGCGATGGTGTCGGGTTCGACCAGCAACTGCTCGATGTCGGTGATCAGGCCGACGATGTCGCCCTGACGGTTCTCGGGAAGGGTCACGCCGACGGTGCCGAGATCGGTCGCGGTCGCGATCGCCTGGCGGGCGAAGCTGTTGATCGCCTGCGCCATGCGCCTGGCGGTCGTGAAGTCGGGATTGCGCAGGGCCAGGTTGACGGCTTTAAGGGAGGCGAGCTGGAACCCGGTTTCACGCTCCACGATGGCGCCGTTGGCGATGCGGCCCGAGGTTGGCGTGCCGCGCGTAACGGTTTGCGCCTGGCCTCCGGCGGTGAAGCCGGAGATGGCCACCGAACCCTGGGCGACGGCGTAGACCTCGCCATCGGCGCCGCGCAGTGGGCTGACCAGAAGCGTGCCGCCCTGGAGATTTGTGGCGTCGCCCATCGCGCTGACGGAGACGTCGATGCGTGCGCCCTGGCGGGCAAAAGCGGGAAGGGTTGCGGTGACCATGACCGCGGCGACGTTGCGCGGACGCAGGGTCGCGGCCAGGGTCGCGTCGATCGCGACGCCCAGGCGCTCGAGCATGCCGATGAGGCTCTGCTGGGTGAACGGTGAGTTCGTCAGGGTGTCGCCAGTCGTGTTCAGGCCGACGACGATGCCGTAGCCGACCAGCATGTTCTGCCGGACGCCTTCGAAGTCGGCGATATCCTTGATGCGCGTGCGGGCCTGTGCGGCCGCGTCGCCCGTCGCGAGGACAAGGGCGAGAAGCGCAGTCACCGCCAGGGCGGCGGCACGGGCAAGAACACGAGGCACAAACACGGTCATGATGGGTCCTGATGTGGGCCGCGTTGGTTTCACGGCGGTCTCTTGGCGCTCTCTGTTGCGAAGCTCGTGCCATGGCGGTTTAGACGTTAAGTTACTGTAATATAACAATTTTATAAGAATTGTCTGGCGGGGGCAGCGGCTCCTCCCGGGGTGCTTTCTGCCGCCAGGCGGCAAAATTTGCCGGTCGTCTCCGGGCGGGAAGGAGGCTTGCCGCCCACGGGTATGGCCTGTACATAGGGCCCATGATCCATGTCCGCCGCGTCCTGAGTCGCGGCTGCGGTAAGGCCGACATCCACCGTGCTGAACGGGGCTGGAGCATTGGATGAAGATTGACCGCCCGGGATCCATTGGCCCGGCTTCGGGCGCCCGCCGCGGCGAGAAGAGCGGCGCGGCGCGTCCGGGCGAATTCCAGCGCTATCTGGACAAGGGTGCTGCGACCGGAGCAGTGAGCGGCAGCACCGGTATCGGCTCGGTTGATGCCCTTCTGGCGGCACAGTCCGTGGACGCCGCCGATGACCAGGGTCGACGGCAGGCCTACAAGCGCGGCGAGAACATCCTCGACCGGCTTGATGAACTGCGGCATGGGCTGCTCGCCGGCACGCTGTCGATGGCGCAGGTTCAGGCGCTGGCCGGCCTGGTGCGGACGCAGCGCGCCACGGTCATGGATCCCCGGCTGAAGGAAATTCTCGACGAGATCGAGCTGCGCGCCGAGGTTGAGCTGGCGAAATTCGCCGCCGGACATCGCTCCTGATTTAGGAAATTTTTATCCCTTGCCGGGATAATTCCGCTATGTCGGAAAGCGCTGTCACTACTCAGACGGGCGAGGGTGCGGTTCATCTTGAACGAGCGGGGTCAGATTCATATACTCCGCGCCGCTTCGGTCCCTCGACTCGTTCCAATCCAGTAAGGACCATGTCGCTTCAACATCTGCCCCCCGATTATCAGCCGAGCGATTCCGAGCCGTTCATGAACCCGCTGATGCGGGAGTATTTCCGCCAAAAGCTCGTACGCTGGCGGCTCCAGCTGCTGCAGGAATCGACCGAAACGCTGCAGCACCTGCAGCAGGACAACGTCCCTGAGGCGGATCTTACGGATCGGGCGAGCTCGGAGACGGACCGCTCGATCGAGCTGCGCACGCGGGATCGCGAGCGCAAGCTGATCCAGAAGATCGACGAAGCCCTGCGCCGGATCGAGGAAAATACGTACGGCTTCTGCGAGGAGACGGCCGAGCCTATCGGTATCCGCCGCCTTGAAGCGCGTCCGATCGCGACCCTCAGCCTCGAGGCGCAGGAGCGCCACGAGCGCATGGAGCGCACGCAGCGCGAGGCGTAAGCCGGGGGTCGATTTTCGCGGCTTTCTGCGGGCCGCTGCAGCCCTGATCTCACGGCTCTCCGACGCCACATTGGCGGCCGACGGCTGCTGCCTTTCTTCTGATTCCAGGCAAAAAAATGGGCTCCACCGAAAGGTGGAGCCCGAGTTGGACCCGGACTGGGTGTTGGGTTGCCGATATCCCGCTGGTGAGGCGTTAGGCCTTCGCTGCAGTGGGGATGCCGGTGGAATGGAAAGTCGTGATTGCGGGTGGTTCGCCTTGGTTCTGCCCGGGGAAAAAATTGGGCTCCACCCCGAAGGGTGGAGCCCGAGTTGGACCCGGACTGGGTATTGGGTTGCCGATATCCCGCTGGTGAGGCGTTAGGCCTTCGTCGCGGTGGGGATCTCGGTGGAATGGAAAGTCGTGGCTGCGGGTCGGTTCGCCTTGGTTCTGCCGGGGGAAAAAGTGGGCTCCGTCCCGAAGGACGGAGCCCGAGTTGGACCCGGACTGGGTATAGGGTGAAGGGCGTTGGCTAGGTGATGATCGTCTGCGTCGCGCGCTTAGAACGGGTAGAGGATGTCGAGGAACTGGCTACCCCAGCGCGGCTGCATCATGTCGTTGACCTGGCCGCGGCCACCGTAGGCAAAGCGCGCTTCGGCAATGCGGTCGTAGTTGATCTGGTTCAACCGGTCGATGTCCGTCGGACGGATGACGCCGGCGACCTGGACGAGGCGGGTCTCGTAGTTGAGACGCATCTCGGTGCTGCCCTGGATGACCAGGTTGCCGTTCGGCAGCACCTGGGTGACGACCGCCGCCAGGCGGCTCGTGACCGCATCGGTCCGGGTCGTGGTGCCGTTGCCGACCTGGTTGGTCGTCCCGTTTATGCCCAGGAGCGTGGCGGGTGTGATGGTTCCCTGTACACCGGGCAGGCGGTTCCAGATTGAATTCTCGAAGCCCAGCAGATTGGTGGCGCCGTCCGTTTCGGCAGTGGTGCGCGTGCGCGTGTTGGTGCCGGCCAGCGAGCCGCCTTCGCCTGTGAACGTCATGACGACCGTGAGAATGTCGCCGACCTGGCTGGCGCGCTGATCCTTGAGGAAGGCCCGCGATCCTGGGCGCCAGAGGGAGTTCGCCTGGCGTTCCGCGGTATTCGGCGTCGGCATCGGCATGGTGACCGGCGCCTGGCGTTCGGCCGGGTTCTGTACGGGGCCGACCGCGGGCTTCGTGCCGACATTGCTCAGGCGCTCCAGCGTGCTGCCGCAGGCGCTGAGGCTGGTCGCCGCCAGGAGCACGGCGACGAGGCGCAGGGGGGAGAGGGTCTTAGAGCGAGGCATGATCGTTGTCTTTCGCTGTCAGGTCGTCAGTTGACGGCCAGGCGGGGCCCGAGATTCACGGCAACGGCGTCGGGACCGGTAACGGTGGCTTCGAAGGTCTTGTTGCTCTGCAGATTGCGCACGCGGATGACATCGCCGCGTCCGCCTTCATCTTCGGCCCTGCCCTGGGCGGTGAGCGTCATCGGCCCGTGCACCAGGCGGATCACCACCTGGGCGTTGCGGGCGACCATGACGGGAAGCCGCGTCTCGCTGTCACGGACCGGCTCGCCGGCACGCAGCCGAGTGCGAGGCGTGGTCCCGATCAGCCGCTGGGGATCGGTGACCGCATCGCGGGCGACCTGGTCTTCCCGGCGATGGATGATCTCGATGTCGTCCTTGCGGATGATCTCGCCCGGCGAAATGGCGCGCCGCAGGACCGGAACGGGAGCGGTCGAATAGGTACGGCCGGTAAGCATCAGGCGCTGCGGGCTCTGCTCGCCGCCGACCATGATCAGGGCATTGAAGCGGCCGCTGGCCGCCTCGTAGCTCACATTGCGGACGTCCAGCTCCGTGGACATGTGGAGCGGTACGTGGATCTCGAAGTTGCGGTTCGTCAGCTCGATCTGGGCGTTCTTGGGCATCCCTTCGGCGACCAGATCGCCACGCAGGCGCTGGATGATCTCGGCCGCCGGGATCGTCTTGCCCGCGCGCTCCACGACGACCCGGTCAAAACGGCTGGTGGGACGCCAATTGACGCGATAGAGACGCGCGGCCTCGGCGAGGAAATTGACATCGAGCGTCAGCCGGCGGCCGGGGGCGGGTGCGTTGACGACGATGCGATCCGCGTAGACCCCTGCGTCGTCGAAGATGTCGCCGAGCCGCACGCTGTCGCCTTCGACGATGACGGAGTAACGCAGCGTTGATGCGTCGGCAGTCGCGATCGAGATCGCCAAGGCCGAGGTCGCAAGCAGTGTAAGGAGCTTCATGGCCCGCTAGCCTCAGCGCATCTGGTTCAGGGTGCCGAGCATCTCGTCCGATGCCGCGATCACCTTCGAGTTCATTTCGTAGGCACGCTGTGCCGTGATCAGGTTGGTGACCTCCTGCACGGTGTTGACGTTGGAGGTCTCGAGAAAGCCCTGCAGCGTGGTGCCCAAGCCGGATTTGCCCGCGTTGCCCGTGGTGGGGTCGCCGGAGGCGGCTGTCTTCAGGAAGTTGTTGTCGCCGATCGCCTGAAGGCCGGCGTCGTTGACGAAGCTGGCGAGTTCGAACTTGCCGACCTCGGTGATCTCGGACTGGCCGGCCCGTTTGACCAGGATCTGGCCGTTCTGGTTGATCGTGACGTCGATGGCATCCTTCGGGATCGTGCCGGCGCCCTTGACGGTGAAACCATCTGCCGTCACGAGCTTGCCGTCGCCGGCGAGCTGGAACGAACCGGCGCGGGTATAGGCGGTTTCGCCTGTCGGCAGTTCGACCTGGAAGAAGCCCTTGCCCTGGAGCGCGACGTCCAGCGTGTTGCCGGTCGTCACCAGGTTGCCCTGCTCGGTGACCCGGTACACGGCCGTCGTCTTGACGCCGAGGCCGATCTGCACGCCGGCCGGCACGACGGTGTTCTGGTCGGATGAGGCGGCGCCGACGCGGCGGGCGTTCTGGTACAGCAGGTCCTGGAACTCCGCCCGCTGCCGCTTGAACGCCGTCGTGTTCATGTTGGCGATGTTGTTGGAAATGACTTCGACGTTGAGCTGCTGCGCCAACATGCCGGTGGCTGCGATGCTAAGGGATCTCATGGTCGTATCCTTCGCCTTTGTCCGGTGTCTTCAGTTGGTTAGCCGCTGACTCGGGTCAGCTTCTGGATGGCTGTGCGGGCACGCTCATGCTCGGCTTCGAGCAGGCGCTGCGAGGCCTGGTAGCGCCGCTGCAGCTCGATCATGTTGGAGATCTCGAAGATCGATTGGACGTTCGAGGCCTCGACCATGTTCTGCTGCACGCGCGTCGCGGCATCGATGGGCTGCGGGGCGGCGTCGGTCTCGTAGAGATTGCCGCCGACCTTGCGGAGTGCGAGATCGTTCTCGAACTTGACGATGGCCATGTCGCCGATATCACCCTTGTCGCTGGTCAGGCGACCGGTGTTGCTCACCTCGACCCGCGTCGCGCCTTGCGGGACGCTCAGGGGCTGCCCGCCGCGGCCGAGAACGGCAAGTCCCTCGCGGTTGACGATGCGGCCCTGGCCGTCGAGCTCAAACCGGCCATCGCGGGTGTAACGGGGCCCGCCGGGGGTCTCGATGGTGAAGTAGCCGGGGCCGGCGATGCCCATGTCGAGCGGGTTGCCGGTCGTCTGCAGGGTCCCTTCACGCTGATCGGAATAGGTGCCGGCCTGGCCGACGAAGCTGATCTGCGCGCCCGGACCGGAGGTCAGCGGGTTGCTGGCTTTGCTGACCAGATACTCGCTGAACATCAGGCGCTCGGCCTTGAAGCCGGTGGTGTTCGCGTTCGCTATGTTGTTAGCGATCACGTCCATCTGGCGGCGGAGTGCTGTCTGCTGGGACAGCACGATGTAGGAGGGATTCTCCATGGCCTTTGGTCCGGGTTCTCTGTCGTTGGCGGGCCCACCGTTCAGGGGGAGCCCTTCGCAAAGACGGGTTGCAGAACCTATGCCAGAAGGAAAACCTTGCAATTTCAGTGGTTTGTGTTAGGTTCTCCGGGTTGTCGGGGTAGGGGCGCCGGGGATTTTCGGCAAACTTTACCTAGCTGATTTTGCCGAGGTTGGCCCGGTTAAACCGGTTATTAACCAACCATGCTTCAAACTTTCGAAAATTGAATCAATCAGAAGGACCCGGACCCAGTGGCCAAAGAAGAAGATGCAGCCGCAGCCGAAGGCGGTGAGGAGCCGAGACGCCGGGCGTTGTCCGGCAAGAAGCTCATCCTCTTCGTCATCGCTCCGCTGGTGCTCATCCTGCTCCTCGGCGGCGGTGCTGCCTTCTTCCTGCTCGGCGGCAAGAAGGAAGAGCCCAAGGTCGAGGAGAAGCCGCAGCCCGCCAAGGCGCTGGTCTATTACAATCTGCCCGAGATTCTGGTGAACCTGAACGCGGCCGGACGCCGCTCCAGCTTCCTCAAGATGACGATCAGCCTCGAGCTCGAGAACGCTAGCGATGTCCCGCGTATCCAGGCGGTCATGCCGCGCATCGTCGACAACATGCAATCCTACCTGCGCGAGCTTCGTGCGGAGGATCTGAAAGGTTCTGCTGGGCTGTTTCGGCTGCGCGAGGAGCTGCTGGCGCGGGTGAACGCGGCCGCTCAGCCGGCGAAGGTCAGCGACGTTCTCTTCCAAGAAGTTCTGGTCCAGTAATAGCGGTCATCGCGTCGGGGCGACACACACATGGGCAATCAGACCGAAGAAGAAAAAATGGCGGCCGAATGGGCTGCGGCCGGCGATGGCGGCGGCGGTGACGGCGGCACGGCTCGCGTCCTCAACCAGGACGAAATCGACAGCCTGCTCGGCTTCGACAGCGCCGGCTCCAAGGATTCCGAGAATTCCGGCCTTCAGGCCATCATCAACTCGGCGCTCGTCTCCTACGAGCGCCTGCCGATGCTCGAGGTC
>SXGS01352605.1_pt1 | contig 37490 bp, 36 predicted proteins | sample 3174681 | NCBI WGS metagenome assembly SXGS01 (sample SAMN11356861, study PRJNA531348) | freshwater metagenome | isolation source: freshwater sample F1-80 | place: China: Fuxian Lake, Yuxi | collected 2017-12-25
CACGCCGCTGAACCTGTGCAGCAGAAGACCGCTAAAGCTTCTTAACTCCGTTCGAGAACCCTAGAGGGAGAGATACATGATTCAGTTGGTGGACCGCGATCACGAAATCATTAAGTATCTGCGAGAACAAGGCTGGGCACTCGCTCCGCAAATCTCCGAGCGCTTCTTTAAATCCCGCCACGCATGCGCAAACCGCATGCGAATGCTCGCGCAAGCCGGGATCATCGAATGCGTCTCAATGTCCGAGTTCCGTTCGAAGTATTGGCATGAAAAGGGTGTCATGAACATCCTTTGCAACGTTAACGGCCGCACGAAAGTCTATCGCCTTTCCGAATCCGTTCGCGCCACTCTCGGGAAACGCTGGCAGAAGAATGCGAGCGAAAACATGGTCGCTCACCAAGTTCTCGTTGGCCGTTTAAGAGACATCTTCGAGAAAGTCTTCAAAGGCGTCCAAGTCACCTACGATGCTGCGGAAACTCTGAAGCTCGTGAAACGAAACCAAACCGAGGGTGCAGTAGTTCCCGATCTCGTAGCACACGTGAATGGAATCAAGGTAGCGGTCGAAATGGAGCGTAAAGCTTGGAGAGGTACTGGAGCCCTCAACTCAGCTTACGAAGAGAGATTTGATGCCCTTTCGCTCGAATACGACGCAGTTCTTTACGTGGTCGAAAACGAAGATCATTTAAAACCGCTCATGAAGAAGGCCGACGGCCGCCGTAAGATCGGATTCAGCTCGATCCTGAAACCTGATGAGATTTTCCGACTCGGTTACGACCCGACGGAACTCGAAACCTTCGTAAAAGAACACCAAAGGGATGCAGCTTGAAAGACCAAAACGAACAGGAAGTCGCATTCAATCTCGCAGTCGTCCTCTGCGCCGCTGCGGGTACAGCGTTTTTCTTCGGTGCGATCCTAGTTCTGTTCTTCGCTAAGAAAAGAGCGGCACGACTTGCCGCCATTCCGATTTCGAAGGTCCTCATTACCTCGGCGCTACTGCTCGCCTTCGGGTTTCTGATCGCTGCGCTCTCAAAACATTTCCGAGACCTTCATCCAAACATCCGCTTCACCGGGATCTTTGGGCTCTGGCTCATCTCCGGAGGCTTTGCTTTCGGAAGTATGCCTCTCTGGATCAAGCACTTCATAAAAACCAACATCACGGTCGCAGACCTCGACGACCCTCCTCAACCCGTGGATTTAAAAGATCAACTCGGAGCCCAAGGGAAATCGATCATCGGGCTCTCGCTGAAATCGAGAACCGAAGTTTTCCTCACGGAAAACGACAGGGTCATGCACACGCTAATCTCGGGCTCGACGGGTTCAGGTAAAACAACGCTTCTCAAGAGTCTCTACGCTGATGCATGCAAAAAGCGCCAGCCAGTAATCATCATCGACCCGAAGGGTAACAACAAAACCGTCGAAGAATTCCGCCAGATCGCGATCGCTCTTGGCGTACCGCCTGAGAAATTCAAACTCTTCTCGATCATCAACCCCGAAGCATCTTCTCGCTACAATCCCCTGGCCCGTGGCACGAGTATGCAGATACGGGATCGCACGATGGGCTCATTAACGTGGTCGGAAAGTTTTTACCAGCTACAGGCGAGTACATGGCTCGGTGGTGCTATCGAAATTCTGAAAGCACTCAACATCGAAGTTACAGTCCACGTGCTTCACAAAATGCTCGTTGATCGTAAATACCTCGACGAACTCGAAAAGATCATCACCACGCTCCCTGATAAGGATCGTGGAAAAAATCTTTTAGAGCGCCTACGAATCAATGCAAAAGCTTCGGCTCAGAACCTAGACGGTCTGATCGCTCAGCTCAAAGACTTAGATAATTTGGAATTCGGGCACCTTCTGAATCCGAACGATCCAGCAACCACTATCGAGCTTTCCAATGTCATCGCTAACAGCGAGATCGTTTACTTTCAGCTCAACGTCATGGCTTACGAAATTTCAGCAAGCGTCATCGGTAAACTCATCCTGCAAGACTTGAAATCACTTGCCTCGCAAATTCACGGCGAAGTTATCAACGTGAAAACCGACTTCCTCCCCATCTTCGTGGACGAATTCGGCTCGTTCGCGATTGAGGGATTTATCGACTTTTTGAAAATGTGCCGCGACGTGCGTTTCGCGAATCACTTGTTCTTCCAATCCCTCGCCGATCTCGATGCAGTGTCACCTGAGTTCAAAGCTCAAGTTCAAGCCAACTGCAAAACGAAGATTGTATTGAGATCCGACGATCCGGCTGACTCAGATTACTGGTCATCGGTTGCGGGAACTGAAGACGTGATTGAGCAGTCTCACCAAGTCGAAAGCTTCGGACCATTCACCATGCGTACCGGCGCCGGTAACGCGAGAAATTCGAAGCAGATGAAGGTAGAACACGACGTGTTCAAACAGCTCGCAATCGGGCAGTCCGTGATTCTACAAAAGGCTCCTGCTAAGGAAGATCTCGTTAACCTGTGGCTTCCGAATCCTAACAGCATCATCAAAAAGTCGGCTTGAATCGCTCACTCAATTTTGAAATTTTTCTTCAGTTCATTAACTTTCTCAGAATTATTCTCAGATGCTTTTAATCTTTCAGAGCGGAGGCGATCCATGGCAGGGACAATCTGAAGAAGACAGCTCTCCCATGTCCCAGGTTTGAAAGTATTGATATCGATAGGTGAAAACCCCTCATATTCTTCTCGATCGACATCCCAGTTTCGGTCTCGACCGAGAGCGACTTCTAAAACAACTTCATCATTCCAAGTGATGTACAGGCTTGCATATTCCCACTGGTCGAAATCTCCACCTCTCTTCTTAGAGAGTCCAATCGTACCTTCGCTAAATCTGATGTTAATAGCTGTCCGCCCAGAATTGTCTGTCTTACTAACATCTAGAAAACGTTTGTCGAGCCAAGCGCGCATGTCACTTGCTTGGGTAAGTTGGTACGGCAAGAAACGGCATGCATAGAACGCAGCAATTGCATGTCTTGGCAGCTCCTTTCTTTGAGCTTCTTCCTTCCGCTCCGCAACTAACCTTCTCACTCTGTCTGCCTCTGTCTCCTCTTGAGGAGGCTCCTTCGACCTACGATGCTCCACTAAGTCCTTCTTCCCTTTATGAAATAGGAATAAGAGAACTGCTCCGATTAAGACTAACAACAATAAGATTTTCATCTGCTCAATCCTAAGTGCTCAGAATAATGAATTCCATTTAGGAGGAATTTATTCGGCGATGTAATTTAAGTTCAAACTTTCCGAACGGGGTTCTAAGTTGAGGATCTCAGCTCGCCCAACAATTAGCTCCTACCTCACTATCTGTGAGCCTTACTTCGAGTAAGGTCTAGTTTTTAAGTTAAGCACTCGCTCAAGCTCTTGAAATCTCTGGGACTTGAAAAGTCGATTATTCGTGAATGCTATCGACGACCATTCTTAATTTGCAACTAACAAAGAAAATTAGAACGCTTGGTGAACAACTAAAAAACTTTGGTTGGTCAGCAGTTCATTTTTGATTCTGCGGAAATTGGAGTGGAATGTGCGCGTTCTAAATCTAAACCTGACTTTTCTAATCATTTTCAGTGGGCATCTCTTCCTAGCGCCAGCAGCGAATTCTTCAACTGGAAAAGTGCTTCCAGCTGCTCCAATGGTCACCACTTTAGATGATGAAAATTTCGGCGATGTCATGGTGACAAAGTCAGTCACCAAGAACATGAGCGTTACCTATTATTGCAAGGGCGCATGTCCTACAGGACCCGTTACATTTAATCCTGTCAGTAGAGTATCGGGATCGGCTGAATTCACGGTAGTAAACAACTCTTGTGCTAACGCCGTAGTCTACCCCAATGGATGGCCCTATACTTGTAATTGGTCGGTAAAATTCGCTCCTACAAGTGTAGGCGCGAAATCAGCTGTTTTTAGGACATCATGTACCGCAGTTTCAAACGGATGCGATCCGGCCGACCATAACACGGCTGGGAACGGAGTAGCTGTTACCACGCCCGGCATTCAGCCGTCGGACGCAAAAATCGATACAAAGCCGATACAAGATAAGCCATTTTGTGCGGCCGGTTCGAGTATCGACATTGAAAATCAAATTCTCGGGGAGTCCATTCCTATCGTCGGAGTTCCTGCTTCTCTAGTTTATCGAAGCGATCGAACTCCCGCGCACTTAGCTTCATATAAATTGAGTATCCCTGTTTGGCCGGCAAGCACTGATGGATTCTCCCGTACCGTCACAATTCAGGTAGATGGCAGGGAATCCAACAGTGCTACTTACAGTGCGCCGAACACCCGTCATAACTTTACTTGGGACGGAGCGGATGCTGCTAATAATCCAGTCAAGGTTCCTAGAAAAACTACTATCACTATTCGCACATTCAAGTCGGGTTACGATCAAACAACAACACGTACAACCGGGCTAGGTACATTCGATCATAGAAATTTAGGATTAGGCGGTTGGACTCTAAGCAATAATCACTTTCTTGATATACCAAATAACACGATCTATTTCGGTTCGGGCGGCTCGCGAAAAGTCACACCGATCATTAGAAATTCGACTTCCTACTATGTACCTAACAGCGATGGTAATGAAATTTACCGTTTTGGAAGTGATGGACGTCATTACGTTACTCATCATGGATTGACCAACGGTGTGCTCTTTAATTTCACTTATGATGCGAGTACTGGTCGACTCAACTCAATGAGTGACAGAAGCGGTAACATCACGACTTTTACACCTGGAACAAATTCTACGGTGATCAACTCGCCTTACAATCAAGTCACGACACTGGCATTCAATGCTAACGGCTGGCTTCAAAGCGTTACAAATCCTAAGAATCAAACGCATCAACTTACCTACACCTCTGGTACTCCAGGTTTAAAAGGTCAACTGTACTCCTTTCAGAAACCAGGAGGGGAAACTTCAACTTTCCTCTACGATACTGATGGGCACCTTACGAAAGACTCCCATTCTGGTGGATTCTTTTTGACCCTTGCACGAACTCTAAATGACCAAGGTTGGAAGATAACTTCCACCAATGCGGCTAACGTCACAACAACCAATGAATTATGGTCAGCAGCCAATGAGACCCTAAGAGAAACAAAAAATGCTTATGGACAACTTTCGACTCGGAAAACGAGGTCTGACTCGGCTACTAATACCGTTACCGTATTAAACAATTTGAGTACGGGAGCTCAGAATAAAGACGTACTGGTTCCTGACCCTAGATTCCCAGGTAATAGTTATTCAAAAACAGCTTCCTCTTACATCTCTTATGTTTATTCACAAGACGTAGAGTTCACAAAATCCGTTCAACTTGCTAACAATGATCCGTTGTCGCTGACATCATTAACTGTTGAAGGCAAACTTTTCGGCAGCACGACCAACAAGCGTACTACGGTGTATACTTCGTCTAACAAGACGATCAACTTTTCCACATCAGATGGGTATAATTCAAAGCAGGTACTAGATGCCGTTGGCCGGACAATTAGCTTACAAGACGGCCCATTCGCCCCGACAAGTTTCACTTACGACACGCGTGGCAGAGTTTCTACAGTTACACGAGGGAATCGAGTTTCTACGTACGCATATGATTCTTTCGGCAACATTTCTCAGGTCACTGATCCTCTGAATCGCGTGACAAAATATTTTTACGATGAAGCCGATCGCTTGATCAAAAAGACTGATCATCTTCTTAATGACACGCTTTTCGCTTATGATTCTAACGGTAAGCTTACTTCAATTACGCCAGCAGGCAGACAACCACACGTCTTCGAATTTGATTTAAAAGAGTTGCTCAAAAAGTATGATCCGCCGTTACTACCAAGCTCAGTTAGTTCACCAGTTTCATATCTCTACAACTCTGATCGACAAGTATCGAAAATCACCACTCCGACTGGAAACATTGATTTCATCTATAACCAGTTGGGAGAACCTGAAGTCGTCGCAGCACCAGATGTTGCTCGTCGCTTCGAATTCCGCCGCGGGTTATTGACTACTGCACAAGTAGTCGACCCAGAGATCTTCGCGCAGTTCTCCTACCTCGGCGAAAAAATATCCTCGGAAATTTCAAGCTTCCCCACAGGTGTTCAAACCGAAGCCTACTATCGCTATAATTCGAACGGAACGATGCGAGATCATCAAATCAAAGCAGCTGGTGTTTCTCACCTCCTACCTTTCACTTATAATGATGGCAGGCTGACTGGCGTTGGCCCAATGACGGTATCAACTGCTGGCTTCTTAAATCGTATCGATAATACCTCGATCGGAACTTGCACCGAGTACTTCCAATATGATCGTAGCGAGATAGGTTTAGAGAATCAGTACGGAGACATGGACGGACACATCGTGAGATGTAGTGCCTCTACCATCTTTGAAGAAATAATTTCGCGAGATAAGTTAGGCAGAGTCACTCAAGTCTACGAAAGCGTCCATCCTCAACCGACGACTTACTACACGCGAGATTATGTGTACGATCAGGTAGGTCGACTCTCGGAAGTTAAACGTAACGGTATTCAACAAAGCTTGTATACATATGGACCTAACGGGAACCGACTAACCAAGACGACTGCCCAAGGAACAAAAACTGCCACATACGATTCACAAGATAGACTGGTTACATATGGAAGTTTAACATTCACTTACAATGCCGCCGGTGCTCGGGCGACCAAGACTGATACCTCTGTTTCACCCAACGCAGTGACTCAGTACTTTTACAATACTTTTGGCAATCTGACGAAAGTGATCATGCCTGATGGCACTGTGATCACGTATGTAGTCGATGCTCTCGGCCGACGTATCGCTAAGCGAGTTAACGGTGTCCTAGAAAACTCTTGGGGTTACGAAAACGGTCGCATCTCCGTCGAAATCGGACCAACAGGAAGACCTGGCTATAGATTCGTTTACGCGACTAAGGCCCACTCTCCAGACTATGCCATCTACCTAGATAGTCCCAATAACCCGGTGATTAAGTACGTTTCGGACTCTCGTGGATCGATCAGAGCTGTGACGGATGTTACTGGTACAACGCCTGCCGTATACAAAACAATCTCTTATGACGAATTCGGAATCGAAGAAGCGAATTCAAATCCGAGCCTGCAAACAGGTCCATTTGGTTTCGCAGGCGGACAGTATGACCGCCACACGAAGCTTACACGTTTCGGAGTACGTGAATATGATGCTGAAACGGGAACGTGGCTATCAAAAGATCCTATTCTGTTTAGCAGTGGGGACACAAATGTCTATGGATACGTCTCCAATGATCCGATCAACTTCATCGATCCGTCGGGCCTGCATGCTGAAGTCATCTTTTGGCAACCAGTCGGATGGGGTTCGTCCTCTTTCGGACACGTTTCGGTGAATATCAATGGCACTGCATACTCATTCGGTCCCGGAGGTATGGCAATCAAGAACGCGAATGCTTACGCGACGAGGAATCAAGAATTCAGAGGCGGAGTGGGAATCACTCTAAATCTCACGCCTCAACAAGAAGCTGCCTTCGAAAAGAGTCTAAAAAATGCGAAGGATCCATACAGCGTATTCAACAACAACTGCGCCGATGTGGTTGAGAAAGCTCTTGGTCAGGCTGGTGTTGCGACAGGGAATCCGTTTTTCCCATCCTCACTTCAGAGGATTTTGACTGGCGTGCCACAATACAATGGGACTAATATTTATACTCCTGCGGTCACTAACGACAGCAAACTAGAAAATGCGCCGTGGACAAGATGAAGAGACCAAAAACAGTGCTGACTTTCGCCATCCTCGCACTTCTCCTGCTTTCAATTGCTACATTGTGGTATCGAAACCGGGAGAAGGGTATTCTGACCATGGGGCGGGAAACGCTCGTTTTATCAAAGCCATGGCCGCCGGAACCGAATTACGAACAGGCGTACGGGAAGAACGAGACTATCAGGATCCTTCAGCCTGGAGAAAAAATTCGGTATTCGAATTTCGGCTTCGATAAAGACTTCTCTTTCTACGAAGTCGAAGTAGATGGAAAATCCGGTTACATCATCGGAGATGGTTCCATGAAAAAGATCAAAGATTGAAATTCAGAAAGTGCCTGAATGCTTTCGTGACCATCGCTGGTTTTCTCCTAGCTATGGTCATCTGTTTAAAATCATGACTCGATTGACCCAGGAGTGAAGAGGTTTTTCTAATAAAATTCTAGAAAGAGACTTCACGAACATGAATGAAGGTCAGCCCTTTTGTAAGATCACTGGCGATCAGAAAATCGAGAAGATCAAAGAGAAAATCTGGCGAATTCAATTAAGCGTAAGCAGCTTGGAACAAACGTTGCGAACCTTACAGCGTGTGTGGGACGAGTTCCAAAAGCCCGAAGCTGACCGCGACCTAATGCTGTTAGAAGCTTTGACCTTCTACGCGGTCGTCGAATACACAAAATGTTTTAACTCAGATCTGAGTGAAAAACTCGATCCAAATATCTTCAACGACCAATTGCCTGAACGCTCAGAGCCTTCGACGCTTTCCCAGCGAGAGTTTCATGGTCTAATCATGAATTATCGAAACATGCATCTCGTTCACTCAGATCGACTACTCAAAGTTGCAGAGACTGGCGGTGTAATACTTTCGAATGGAGAGTTCGGCGTCGGTCCTGTTGTTGTGTTTCGTTCTTACCGCGAAGATTTGGCTTTTTATTCTTCATTGAATTCGCTAGCGGCAACAGCACTTCAAGAAGCTGTTAGACGACGAGAATCTGCGCAACAGCGACTAATTGATTGGATTAGTGCGGGTGATGCAAAAATAACTGACGAAGAGATTCATCTGATGCCCATTTCTGATCAGATTTCCCCTCGTGAGATGTGGGGACTTCTCGAACGAAATTAAAACTTTTATGGCATTGTTTTCTTACGAAGCTTCTTCGAAACGGAAGGCAATTTGAGTTATGCGCTCAAAGATAGGTTTACTATTCGCCGCGATAGCAATGCTTCTCATAACTACATTATGGTTCTTGAATCAAGAAAGCGGCGGGTTGGTTATGGGAAGAGAAACCCCCGTATTTTCTAAACCATATCCGCCTGATTCAAGTTACGAACGGTCGTTAGGGAAAAACGATACAATCAGATTGCTTCAGCCAGGTGAGAAGATTCGTTATTCGAACCTCAGGTTCGAGAAAGACTTTTCATATTATCAAGTCGAAGTAGACGGGAAATCCGGTTACATCATCGGTGATACGTTTATGGAAACGACAGAAGATTGAAAATCACAAAAGGCTTACTTAAGGTTTATAAATGGTAATCCCTAGAATGAACTTTGCTCATCGCCTTTTGTCTTTCATAGTTATGGCACCTACCTCGGCCTTTGCTGGCGGCGACAGCGCACCGGCAACCGTAGAGAAAATTACTTACTCCGCAGAAGGTAAATTGATCGTTGATTTCAGATGGGAAAAGGACTCCGGTTTCATAGATAGAACAAAACAAACACGCCTTGTTTTTGATCTTTATCGTGGCTGGAGCTGGCTCACTTCGAAGTCGAAAATGCCTAAAGAGGCATTTGAAGGCTGCGCAAATTATCTTTTAGAGGCTATGAAGAACAGATCGAAAGTGGAATTAGGCCAAAGAGGTGGTGGGAGGCTTGCAGCTGCAACTGATGTTCCCGATGCAGTACTCGTTCCCTATGCCCAATTGCTTTCAACTGTTTCTGGGGTCAAAGCTTGTTTTGTTATTGCTGACCCTTTGAGGTGAAGGTGTCTGTAAGGATGAGGGAGTTTATTGTGATCTGCTTGATGCAACTGCCTTCCTTAGCTGATGCACTAGTAGACTCATGAAACTTCCTGGATTGAATACGAATAATCCTTGGTCCGAATTTAGAAGATTACAGATCTTATACACACTTTTTATTTGGAGTGCAGCGATACCATTTGTTTTGCTCACTCTGGTTACTAAGAACATTATTTTTTATGCCGCATATGGACTGGCTCATATGTTCATGGGCTACAAATATATCCTTAGACCCCTTGCTAGTTTGATGTGTCCAGTCTGCGAAATGAGATTTTTCCCTGAGGGCGGTGGGAACATTTATTTTGTGAGATGCCAGAACTGTCGATCTAAGATCGGCGAAAATATTGAAAAAGCCCGAATTAGATTTGTAAATGGTGAGCGCTAAATTTACCCACCATCATCCTAAGGGTGTCTTCGTGAAGGTTCCGAGTCCTCTCAGCTTCTTGTATGGATATCGTGTCACCGCAAAGGGAATCGAATTTACGATTTTCAACGATCTATTTACGATCAAGAAAATTCCGTTTGAGTCTGTGGACTCAATCAAAATTGTTAAGTTGGGTGAGACGCTCAAGCCTGACCTAACGACGCTTCGACTTGGCAATAAGGTCTTTTCTGAAATCGTAGAAGTCCGATTGAAACGCAGCAAACTATCGAGGATTTTGATTACACCAGACGATCCACAACTTTTCATAACTGAGTGGGAGCGCTTTCGTAGAAGTTCGTAGGCATCTCGCTCAGGAATTTTAGAATCTTGTTTATGAAATCGACAAAGCAATTTTGGCGATATTACCGAAGTCTGGCTATCAAATCTTACTCTTGGTTTGTAGGAGGCTTTCTTTTAGCTATACCGTTCGGATTAGCTTTTGGAAATTACGCAGGAAGCGCAGCTGTCCTGATCGGTTTTTTTGGCTTTGTGTACTATGGATTCTGGTATCGCAACGTTCGGTGTCCATGCTGCGATCAGTTTCCTCAAAACTTTCGAAACTTAATTTACCCTCTCGATGCCACTTGTAAAAGATGTGGACGTCGTATGGATGAGTGCAGTTCAAGAGAGTCTAGAGTTTAGGTCAGAAAACTCCTAAGCTTAAGCTCAGATGGATTGCTAATCTAACTCTCCATCTCAGAGTGTCTGTCCGAAACATGGATATAAGCCCTCGAGTTCTTGGGAATATCCGGGCAAGAAACGTAAAACGAATTTATGCGCATGGTGCTTAAAACAGCTGAATTGAGTAATTCATGATTCCGACATTTCGTTTAAACGACTGCGCGTGAACTTTTAGTTTCATCAGCAGAAAAAGCCTTGTAATCAACCGCTCTCCTGCTGACGAACCACTCGTTCCGAAGTTTTCGTCACTGTTGTTCGACCACTCTTTGAACAGTGCTCAGTAATTTCAACGACCTTTTCTTTCGTCGTATAAACCGTCATCTTAGGCTTCGACTTTTTTGCCCAAAAGAAGCTTTTTACCCGTTTCAAAAACGAAATCACCTTCAAGCAGGGCGAAACCCAAGCCCATAACTTCATGACTGCCATTACGAAACCACTCGTCATCACAACCTCAAGCACATCAAACAAATTCATCTTATTACCTCTTTGGTTAAGCTCTCTTCCGAGAGCGTCTTTAATTGTTAATAGTCGTTCTTTGTCCGCTGCCAAAACTTGCCCCTCTTCTCATCAATACGATTTCCGGCAAACCCTCGTATTTCCTGAACATTGGCACCTTCGTTTGCTGAAAAAACCTTCAAGGTTTGTTTCACAAGAGTGTTGAACACCTCGATTTGCGACCTGCTACATCGCTCACACTCAAACCATAAGCCCACTTGGGTAGACCTCATAATTTGCGGCGAATTTCATTGGCTCAATCACCAACGTATTTAAGAGGAGTTGTTAAACACGTAGCTACAGCCTGACCGAACGATGCTTTGAAGATTGCTGAGCTACGAGCTTGATCAGCCCAATCCGGGCCGGGATCGAGTGCCTTGGCGGATTGCCCTGAGCTAGAAACTCGATCCTCTAGAAACTGTCGCCGGCAGATCCGGCTTCGCAATAACAGTATAAACCAACTCGATATTATCTTTCCGCACGAGCCCTCACATATCTCTGGGTGATTCCTTTCGCCCTTCACACGCCAAGCGTAGGACTCCGAACAGGGCGTTTCTAGAAGATCTCGGCTTAACCGTTACATCAGCCCCATAAATACATATCGCGATCAGATCGTGGCCTCAGCGTCCTCCCTACCCATCTCCCATTGAGTAGTGGGCCAGAATCAAAAGACTCCGACGGCCATCGAGCTTTGACCATGGCAGAAGGTCGGGAAATTTCAGGGCCTTCATTGCATGTAACATAACTAAAGGTGTTTCACAGACTTGCGGCTCTCCCACTTTTTTTGTCGTCCCCGTCTTCTGGCGCACGAAGTGCGCGCGGCGGCGGGCCTCCCCAGGGGAATATCAATCTACCCGGGTTGCCCTTAAAACGGAGGACTTCAAGATTGGCTAACTATTTGATTTCATTATGTTACGATGAGAATCGCTAGGTTGGTCTTAATACCTATTTTTTGGGTTATATGACCTAAAAAATAGGTTATATAACCTACATTTTAGGTATATAATGGATCATATGTTAGAAGCACTCTTCGGGAATCGCACAGCTACTAAGGTTCTTCTCTACTTGGAGAACTACGAGGAAGGTTACGGCAAGGCCATTGCCGAGACGTTTTCTCTGCCCTTGAATGCTGTTCAAAACCAGCTTCAAAAGTTAGAGGAAGGCGGAATCCTTGTGAGCCAGCTTAAAGGCAAAACACGGATGTACACCTGGAACCCACGAAACCCTTTTCTTAAAGAGATCAGAGCTCTGCTTGAGAAAAGCTTCGAGTATTTACCTGAAGACGAAATCAAAGCTTATTATCGCCAGCGCATGCGACCACGTAGGGCAGGAAAACCCTTGTGAGCATTACGCACCATTCATCACTTGAAGAAATTGCGGCGATCGTCTCGGAGGCACTTACTGCAAAAGGACTTGAAGCTGTCCTTTCTGGCGGAGCAGTCGTTACAATCTATTCGAAGAACGAGTATCAATCCAATGACCTTGATTTCGTATCACCGGAGTCGATTAAGGAACTAGAGGAAGTCATGCGCTCTCTAGGTTTTCAAAAAGAAGGTCGTCACTTTACTCATCCAAACACGAAGTTCTTCGTAGAGTTTCCGGCGGCACCATTGGCCGTTGGCAATCAACCCGTCAAAAAATGGGATCAGTTGAAAACTGCCCACGGTACCATTCAAATTCTCACTCCAACTGATTCCGTCATGGACCGGCTCGCTGGATATTTTGCGTGGAAAGATAAACAGAATTTAGACCAAGCAGTTATGATTGCTCTTCGACATCCCATCAAATTCTCAAAGATCAAGGCGTGGGCTAAGACAGAAAACGAGATTGAGAAATACGAGAAATTCCTCTCTGAAATAAAAAAGCGCAGTCCAAAACCCTGAGCAAACCAATCTCTCAACGTCCACTCTTCACGGTATCAGATGGAACGAGCCAAATATTTTGCGAGACCTATTTTCAAAACTCACTATTAGTGAGGCCTGTTCACACACTCACTCTTAGTAAGTCTGGGTGAAATTTAAATAAGATAGTTTTCTGTTTTCACGTCACGGAAATCATCTCAAAGTGAAGTTCGTTGCTGTTTGAAGTCTGAGCTTCGACGCGCACTAATTCCATCAACCATGGAGATTAGCTATGAACTTTACCTTTACGCCCAAAGACCTCTCCGCAATTTATCGAAGACGAATCGAGAACTGGGCGCTAAGCGATGCCGAAGATGCGCAGAAAATCCCTCGCGCTGAGAGAGTTGCAAGGGGCAAAGGATTTGTTCGCGCCTGGACGCTTGATCAACTACCCGCCATCGGGAATACGTTCGGTTGGCTCAAGGCTACGGGCACAACAAATATCTTCAGTGTCGTTATGCCAAAGCACGGAGTACTAAAAACGACTCTCACATTGAACTTTGCGCGCGCGCTCGCTATCAACGGCCAACGGACTCTTGTAATTGGCCTCGACATCGCAGGCGACATCACCGACTGCCTCAAACCTGAATCAATAAATTCGATTTTGTCGCTTCAGGAAGAATCAGGCCTCCTCTCGGTACTAAAAACGCATAGAGCGTCTGATGAGGTCGTGCGACCAACAAACCTCCCTACCCTCTCTTACATTCCTGAATCGCGCGATTTAGCAAGTGTTGAGAAGTCGTTTTCACTGGCGGAACTAACCACAAAGCTTGAAGCATTGGTTTCGAGTCTTCGAGATCGTTACGACACGATCCTATTCGATACGAGTTCGCACTTTAGCAAACTCGATCAAGCCTCAGTTCTCATCGCGAACCAAATCATCATTCCACTTGCGTGTGACGTCTCAACCTTCCGCTCATTCCCTTTCTGTATTCAGCAAATCAACGACACTCTCGCCGGAAGATCCCGACCACCAGAAAGTCTCTTATTCGTTCCGACCCTCCGCGAGCTGAATCGACTCTCACTAGAAATTGAAGCGAGCTACAGAATCGCGCGACCGCTGCAAACCACACTCCGCGCGATCGGGTCCTATCCAGAAATCACCGAGACTCCCACGAAGTTTTCCGTCTTTGAGACCATGCCCCAACATCAGGCCGCCGATGACTACTTCAATATCGTCAGCCAAATATGGGCACGCGCTTCGACGACCCCCGAGTCGTCCTCAGCTTGATCTGCTGTTTCGATGAGCATAATTATCTCACGAAGGTAAAAGCCCCAATCTCATCGTAAAACCTAGACCAACTTGATTTTTCTTTACAAAACTATCTCAGAGTACTTTGATCTAGGTGTTTGATGGTTTGATCTCTTCAGCAGCCTGAACCATCAAACTCCGCCTCGAACCATCTTCTTGAGGATTGCGACATGGCAGATACGCTTGCGTCAGACAAAAAGTTCTCAGCCGCTCAGATTGCAAAAATGTACCGAGTTGAATCGACGAAGCAGACAATGCTTAACGCCGAGGAAAAAGGTCTCATCCCGAAAGCTGAGCGAATTCAAAGAGGCAAAACTTCCTATCGCGCTTGGTCACTTGAGCAATTGCCCGAGATTGGACAAGCGATGGGCTTTTTGAAGAAGCCCGTTCCGCCGTCAGTAATTTCCGTCTTCTCTCTAAAGGGAGGCACTGGAAAATCGAGCTTCTCCTTCCAGCTCGCTCGCACGTTTGCTCTTCACAACGTGAAAGTTCTCGTCATCGGACTGGATGCTCAGGAATCCATCACGCAGACGCTGAAGCGAACAAAAGACAAAGCTGAAAATAGCGATCCCGCGCGCATCGAGGAACCCAACGGCATCTATCACTTCCTTGCTGAGAACGCTTCGCTCGAAAGTCTCATTCAGTCGACGGATCTCCCAACTCTGTTTTACATCCCGGAGACAATCGAACTTTCGATTCTTGATGTGTGGCTGAACCAGCAGACTCGCAAAGAGTACGTCCTCAAAGAAAAAGTCATCGCGCCACTTCGAAAGAAGTACGGCTTCGACGTGATCATCTTTGATTGCAACCCTGCGTGGAACTCGGTTGTCACATCGGCATTGGCTGCGTCAGACACCTTGATTTCTCCTCTTGGCGCCGACATCAACTCACTTAAGGCAGCAAAGATTTTCACCGACCTTCTCGCTGAATTCCAAGAGGACATGAATCACGTCTTTGAAACCTTCTTCATCGTTCCGACGATGGTTGAAGCAAACAAACTCTCTCAAGGCGTACAAGCTCGATACCGTCTCGACTACGACACGCTTTGTACGGTGACCTCTATTCGACGAGCCATTGTCGTCCAGGAATCGAATCTCATGGGTAAGTCGCTCATGGAGACAGCTTACGACTCCCCTGCTTACGACGACTTCGTCGGCGTTATGAAGGAAATCGCAAACTCCATGGCCGCTGCTCGCGAACCGGAAGCTGTTACTCACTCTGCAACTTCGACACTCACGCCTGCCGAACTCTGAGGTCATTAAGTGGCGATTGATCCTAAAGAGCTGGAGAATGTTCGACCAACATCCTCCGCCGTCGACAAACTGAAGGCGCGTAAGAACCGCATCAAGCCCTGGCAAACGCCAAGTGGTGATAGTGCAGCCGTTGTGAGCGCGCCAGAGGCGAGCGAAATTCGTCCCGCGACTGCCATCGATGAGACCGCAGACCTTCGTCATACTGCCGGATTAAAAGCACCAATCGCCTCAGATTCGACAGCAGCGGGCACCCCTGTCACTGATATCCCTTTTTCCGTTCCAGAGCGTTTTAGCGCGACGCCCAAAAATACCGACAAAATACCGACAACGAAAGTTGATCCGTCAGTCGCACCTTCTCAGCCATCGACTAGTGGGTACCGACAAAATACCGACAACGAAAAACGTTCTGGCGATTTAGGTACGTCACAAACGGGTCCTAATAGTAATCTCACCGATACAGAATCCCTCAGCACGAGTACCGACAAAGTACCGACAAAGAGATTGGCCGAATCTGGAGACGTGGAACAATATAGGCCCAGCCTGAGCGAGAGTGCCGACAAAGTACCGACAACGGGAATTGAAACCGATTTTCCTCAGCGGTTCGAGAGGGCGCAAAAAAAATCGATTCAACAAAAATCGAATACCGACAAAGTACCGACAACGAAATTGGATGGTCCACCTAAGCCAGCAAAGCCTAGTACCGACAAAATACCGGCAAAGAACCGACAACGCTTAGCGAGTACCGACAAGACGTTAGGTGAGAGCAAGAGTACCGACAAAGTACCGGCAAAAAGCCAACAAAATACCGACAAAGAACCGACAATAGTACCGACAACGGAAATTGCTTTTGTCGGCACTAATACCGACAACGAAATTGGGCTCACTCCCATCATCATCGAACAGCGCTTTAAGGACCTTTCCGGTGGGCAGCTTCAGTTTCTGATGTTCTGTTACCGAGAGTGCGTTGCCCGCGGCTCAAACTCTTTTGCAACCACGTACCCAGATCTGGCCAAAGCCACGTCCATCAAGGAAAGCAGCATTCGCACGACTGCGAAAATCGTGAAGGGTAGGGGGCTTGTCGAGATTACTTTCAAGAAGGGACCGGGCGGTCGAATTGAGATCATTATTCCCGAAATGGTCTTTAGGGTAATCACGCGCAATCAGGCCAATCACGCCTGGAGTACCGACAAAGTACCGACAACGTTTGAGCCCGAGTACCGACAAAATACCGACCATAGTGCCGACAAAATCGCGCCTAGTAAGTTAGTTAGTGATTTAAATTCTTCTTACTCACTAACTACCGCTGCCTATGACGGCTTCGATTCGATCGATCTAACGCCAGCACAAAATCTCGGCATCACTCGCAAGCATATTCAGGACATCAAGAATCAACGTCTCACCGTCACACGCTTTCAACTCGAAGACTTCATCGCACGCTTTGGCCTCTATGCTTCAAAGCCTGAGAATGTTCGAACGGTGAAGAACATCCCGGCACTTTTCATCCGGATGGTTCAGCTGCTTGCACAGGGTGAAGATCCGCTGCTCGATATCGAAACGCCCGAAGAAGCACACCTCAAACAGCTTTTGGAACGACAACAGAGCAAACGCGAAGCCAAGCTAAAGCTCGAACAAGAGCTTGCGGCCGGTGAATTTGAAACTTGGATCGGTGAGCTTACCCAAAGCGACCGCGACAATTTTGCTCCGCCCAACTCGGCATCGCCTGCCGGAAGTATCCAGCAACGGATGCTCTTGAAAGCCTACTTCGTTGAGCATATCTGGCCGTCACGGCTCAATGACCTCTTCAAGTCCTAGCAGGACCACCACTTAAACGCGCTATTAGGCTAATTAGGAAACTTTAGGTTTCTTTTGGTCCGGTTGGATCGGGTTTGTGCTCGTAAGCAGCCTGATAGGCTTTTAGAGCGCCGATCGAATAGCGACGATGACCACCCGCAGTGCGACGATACCGGAGTTCTGATTTTGGAATCCGGCGAACACTGTTCTCAGAGACTTTGAGAATCTTCGCCACTTGAGGTGCGGATAGAGGTTTCGTTTTTCCAAGCTCCCGCGTCGCTACACGAATCTTCGACGGGTCGGGGAGAGTGCGTCCTGACGCTTCAAACTCCTTGATCCTCTCTTGAGTCTTGATCCAGCTCTTGGCGATCGCAGCCATGACCTTCCTAAGAAACTCCGGCGAAGTCTTTCCACCGGCGGGCATCTCTTCGACGAGCGAAAGATTGAAATCTTTCACCGAGAAAACCAAATAACCTTCGACCATCTTGATAGTTAGCGGATACTCGAGCGGCGACCTCTTCGTTTTCATAACGGAAGAATCTGCCAAAATCTGCCAGAAATAAATGCGATTTTGATCGGACTAGACTGGTCTCGCGTCGATTTCCGAATGCATGATTAGATTAGTTAGCGTGCATTCATTCGAGTCGAGTGTCGGACACGCTCAAACCGCTGCTTTAAACTCGAAACATGGGCAGCAGCAGCGGTTTCGTAATCGCTGCCGGTTTTTCACGGCGCGCGCGCAACGAGAGTTCATCAAAAGAGAGACTTCATGGCGGAAGCGGAAAATTCCAGACCTTATCCAGTGACGACCCCCGAGAGAGCCATCTTGCTTCGGGAGCAAGAGCTCGCGTACTCATGGCTCATTCAAAAGAAAGAGGGTACGACCCGTCGAAATTACAAGCGCGTCTTCGACCAACTCCGAGCGCGCTTTCCTCAAGTCCTCATTCGCGATCTCTCCGTCGGTCACATCTCCGTCTTTCTAGAAGAACAGTCGCACCTCTCACTCTCATCAAAAAGGTTCGCTCGCGACGTCGTCTCATCGCTTCTGAAATTCTGCTTAAAGCTCGGCTACATCTCGACGAACCCGGCAGCAGCATTAGATCCAATTCGCGTTCCCGATCGAACAGCGTCGCGACTGCTGACGGAAGAGCAAGTCTTTCGTCTGATCGACCGAACGAAAAGCAACCGTGATCGACTGCTGATCAAACTGCTCTATGCAGGTGGCCTGCGTGTGAGTGAGTTATGCGGTTTGAAGTGGCGCGATTTTTTCCTGCGCACCGACAGCGTTCAGCTCGTCGTAACAGGAAAAGGGGCAAAGACTCGTTCGATCGTTCTGCCGATGTCGATTTGGAATGAACTTCTCGAACTGAAAGAAGATGGAGTGAAGTTCGATCCGGATTCACCGGTTTTCATATCACGGAACAAGGCTGCATTGGACCAATCACAAGTTCTGCGTATCGTAAAGGCCGCAGCTGCGCGCGCGAAACTCGGCGCCAACATCTCTCCTCATTGGATGCGCCACGCACACGCGACGCACGCACTCGAGCGCGGAGCGCCGATTCACCTCGTGCAGCGCACTCTTGGTCACGCGTCGATCTCAACAACGGGCAAGTATCTCAACGCGAATCCAGCCGAATCAAGCACTAAATACCTCGGAATCTAGCGTTTCCGGCACGAATTCGATATCTCTCCTAGGCAAATTTGAGAAATTTGTCGGTACTTTGTCGTTTCTTTGTTGGATTTGATGCGATTTTTGCCTAGGCAAAGTTCAATACAAGAATGATTTGGCTTCGAAAAAAAATCGCGCTTTCTCGCCTGAATCAATTCGGCTTCTCGGATTCCTTGTGCTAGGGTCTTTGATTAACGGAAGCGTACGATCCGTGATGAAGTGGGGTGCTTGAAAGAGTGCTCACGCAAAAAAAAACCGGAATTGAAACTCGTGGTTTCGCATCCGGCTAGAAATCGGTAATCCGATCCTCGGAACATCAGACTACCTTTTTCCTAGCCCTCAATGCAAGGCCTACGTGTCTCGTTTGCGCACAGTCGAACGAGAAAGGAGAATCGGTGTCACATAAGTCACATCAATAGACCGTATTTTTACTCTCAGTATATCGATCCGTTGTCGCGAAACGCGGCAGCGGCTGACGTCCTTTGCCCCAATTCGGCGAGGACCAACGAGTCATAACGTTGTTGGCAAATGATTTGTCGGCAGCGTGCAGGATGCTTTCGTCTTGCGATCAATAAATCGAGAGGAGAGCCGACTGAAAAATCGTCGTGTGACTCCTCATGGAGGTATGCAATGTTTGATTACAACGGACCAAAAACTTTATCTCAAATTTTATCGGAACGCGCTGGGAAGCCCACGACTCTCAACGCCGCAATCGAGCAGTTCTTATCTGATCTGCTTATCACCGACACCCTCAGCGATCGTGCAGCGTCTCGCCAACAATCAGTTCGCGCCGCCGTCGAAGATCGGTTGAAAATTCCAATCGACAACTCCTACTTAGTCGGTTCATACGCGCGTAACACACAAATCAGCGAAATTCTCGGGCAAGGGATCATCGACGTCGATTGCCTTCTCATCTTGAAACAAACCAAGGACGTCGTAGCGAAGTACTACTCAAATACAGACGGCGGTGCCCGCATTTTGAACGAGCTTCGCGATGCCATTAATGGATATCAAGGCCTGCGCGCGGAGGTATCTCGTCCATGTGTGACGCTCACATGGGCTGACATGAAGATGGAGATGACGCCATCTTTCGAACTACGTGATGGAGGCTACTTCATTCCGTCTAACGAAGTATGGACCTTCAAGTGGCAAGAAACCGATCCAATCAAAGATGGCGATCTTATCCTCGCGCGCAATAAAGAGTTCGATGGCCGATTCAAACACATGGTCCGGATGATCAAGTGCTGGAACCGCAATTTTGGAAAGCCGTTTTCCTCTTTTGGGCTCGAAGCATTAGCTTACATTACGACAAACGGCTTTAGAGGCCTTGACGTTGAACTCCCTCACTTTTTCCGTAAGCTCCACGACTACATCGGGTACGAGGTTCCGGCACCGTCCGAAGTCGGCAGCCGCGTACATCTGCGGTTTGAGTCTTACCGAAAGCACTACATCCTAACTTTTGCCGAGCGGATCCAGAGAGCCTTTTACCTCGGCTCTATCGGCCAGCACCAGGAAGCCATCGCGTTGATGGGTTCAGTTTTTGGCAAGCCTTTTCCGGGAGTGAAGTGATGACCCAATCAACTTCATCCACCAAGCTCGTTGATGCTATGTACGACGTTTTCAAGACGAGTAAAACGTGGTTCACGCTGAGTCTCGCGCTCGCGTTTACCATCTACGTTCTCGGTGTTCTCTCGGCGATCATCGTAAGCCCCAAGCTTGTGAACTTACTCGCCGTAGGAGCCGTGGTCGTTCAAATGGGCTCGTTCCTTGCGCGCTTGCAGTCTGAGAAGTACTACGGCTTCGGCGAGAAAATTCGGCGACTCAACTTATTACACGATGGGTTGGGCGCTGAGGTTTCTCCTTTAGAGATCGCAAAGATCTTTGAGAGCGCGGGTAAAACCAAGTTCCTCAAAGGCCCAGCGTCGGACCGCTACTTCGACTCAGTTTCACCGAAGGGACCAAGACGTCTCATTGAACATCTCGGTGAATGCGCGTTTTGGACATCGGCCCTTGCTAAGAGAGTCATGCGAATTTTCTTCGCCTTGTCAGCATTCGGCTTTCTCACCGGCATCTTTGGTTTGATGGTGCTTATCTTGGGTGAAGGTCAAGACGCTCACCTTTCAAGCTTCGCGAAGGCCGTAGTTCCAGGTCTCGCATTCTGGTCAGCGGGCGACGTAACCTCAACAGCTCTGAAGTACTTAGCCCTCACGCGGGATGCGGGTGCAGTGAGCGAGAAAGCAGATGTTTTGCTCTCCGATTCATCAAAGATTAGCGAGCGTGCTGCGCAGAACTTGATGAATGAGTACAACTGCGCACTCGCGGCAAGCCTGCCGATCCCGGACGCCATCCATCGCCGCAACCAAGACCTTCTCAACGAACTCTGGTCCAAGAAAGATACGGTCACAACCTAACGAGAGGTCCATGGGAACTCGTTACTAACGGGGTCTCATTGCTGGTGCCCCTGCCTTTGTAACTAGCCTCATTGACTCGCATTACCTGGCAGCACCCACTCGCACCGTAAAGGTGCAGTCAAAAGAAGGTGAGTGGGTGCTGCCAGCTAGATGCTCAAACAATCAATGAAAAGGCAGGGGCACCAGCAGATAGAAGGCAAAACAAACAAGATCAGAATGAACCAAAGAGAGAAAGAAAAAGAGAAGGAGAAGAAGACAGAAAACAAAAATCGGGGAGGAGATCGGGGAAGGGATCGGGGAGAAAACGGGGAGGAGATCGGGGAAAAATCGGAGTGGGATCAAAGCAAAATTCAAAACCCAAAAACAAAAAACCAAAGAATGGGAAAACAAAAACGATAGAGAGAAAGATCGAAATCCGAGTGAGGGAAAGCAAAAACCGAAAGAAGAAGAAAAACGATCCGAAAACGAACATGGGAAGCTTAAGAGAATCGAAAACGATCGAAGCGAAATTCAAAACATCGAAGATCCAAAAACAAGACACTCGATCCTCGATCCTCGATCCTCGATCCTCGACCCTCGACCTAAGAAAAGATCCATCGAATCAATCCAACTCAAACTCCGAAGAACTCCGAAAATCCCGACGAGTGCGTCCGAATTTCCGGACGAAAATTCAGACTCTCCGGCACTGAAACGTCACGGGAGCCTCCCTTTCTTGAAACCGCCGCTGTCACGACTCCTGCAATCAGGCTTCGCGAAAGCGAGAGCCGCGCCTTCGAAACTCAGTCACGGCTCTCGCAATATCGCTCCCGCCGCGGGAGTAGCGCCAGCGTCTTGCGGCTGCGGTTTCGCGCGCCGCGCGCGCCGAAAACGCGGTCAAAACCGCACCGCATTTCAAGAAAGGACTCCCGTGTCAGCTACAACGTCTCCTTACTTTCCGCCGTTTCTAACCGAAAAAAAGATCCTCAAAATCAAACTCACCATCGAGCGAATTCTTAGAGCTTACGGAATGCTCGAAAAGTTCCGCTCCGATGAACTCTTCTACGCGAAGATTGAAAACCCGCCCTACCTCGATCTCTCAATTGAACGCCATGGCAATCGCATTACGCTCAGCCATTATGCCAAATGCAATGGCGACTTGATCCCAGATCCCGACATGGAATTCGTGATCATGCCGAACGAAAATTGGATGCCTGTTGCGATTCAACTCAACACTGGGCACTACCAACGTGCCCTTCAGTTCTCCGAAACAGGTGCGCTTTTCTCATACTTTCCAAAAGCGCTTTCCTCGCAGATCTCATTCTCAAACATGTGGGCGAAAAACCTGATCTCGCAAGGCTTCCATAAGGCTCGCCTCGCGAAATCCGATCAACCCTGACGAAGAAACGGCCACTCAATGGGGCCTTAAATTCGCACCCGGCCTTCTTAAGTTTGCCAGGCAAAACGTGAAGGCCTTGCAAGTCTCCTGGCGTTTTCTTGAATATGAATCCAGGAATCTGAAATCCCTTTTGTCGCCAATGCTGGTTCGTTTTCAGCTTCGCCAAAACCATTACGGCAATTTGCGACATTCTTGTTGAAGCCTGTTACTACACATCTTTCAGCCAAGGGTCGTTGACATTGCGTGTCTTAACCGAGTTTGCCCTCGGTGCAAGGCTTTGATACGAATTCGTCTTAACCTCACTCTCAGTGAGTACCAGGATATCGATTCTGGGAAGATACTTTGGTTCAATGGCTTCTAAACGTGTCTCCCGAATTCCAATGTCCCACCGTAAGGCGATCACGAAGAGCCTCGAAGAGCTTTCTGATTTAATTAAAGAAGCACGCGAGCGAAAAAACCTGACTCAAGAGCAGCTCGCAGAGAAGCTTGATCTCGGCACAACAACGCTGCAGTCCATCGAACGTGGCCGACGATTTCCAAGTCTTCCGACACTTTTGTACATCTGCCGCGTTCTTAAAATCTCAATTCGATTCGAGATGAAAGACGACTGACTCCTTTGTGAGAGTCTTCGTTCATTACCTAATCCGATCACAAAGCTCGAAAAGTTTGTCCTTAGATAAGATATCTAAATTTCTTGCTCGTGAATCATTCCGAATGACTGCCGGATCACAGGCCGAAAAAATTATGAATTTCGCGTCATAGTTCGATTTGTGAAAAAACTCATAGACGTCGGCCCCCGTACCATCCTCCATTTGAAAATCACAAAGAATTACATCGAAGTGATCTTCAAGAAGAAGAGTTTGAATGGCCTGCTGCACCGATTCCGCCGTTCTAACATCGCACTCACATCTTCGCTCTAAATAGCGCCCGTACAGGACACGGTTGTCTGCGAAATCATCGACGAAGAGTACCCTTTGCTTATTCGGCATCAACACCTCTCACTCAATAGCCAAGCAAGCATTGATGCTTCATCTATGTCAAAAAGCCGTGATGAATGTCACGTAAACGAATAATCGCATCGCTCTATTACACTCATTAAAGCTTAAATACTTAGTAATCAGAAAGGAGTATAAACCCAATGAATTTATATGAATTAAGACGTGTTCTGCTCAAGACTGCCTCATATCACTGTTGTAGCAGCTGATTTACGCTAGCAATCAAACCAGTCCTTGTTACTGGCTTCGTGATATAACCACTAAAACCTACTTCGATGCACCGATCTCTCTCATCTTTGAAGGCATGCGCTGTGAGCGCAACAACAGGTGTCTTAAAGTTCATCTCCTTTAATCGCTCAAGCGCCTGATAGCCGTCCAGTATTGGCATCTGAATGTCCATAAGCACGAGATCAAACCTGCCTGCAAGCGCCTTCGCAACTCCTTCTTCGCCGTTGGCTGCCTCATCTAATTTTGCGCCAGCAGATCTCAAGAAAAGTGTAACAATCATGCGATTGTCAGGGGAGTCATCGACAACGAGAATTGATTTACCTTCTAGCGACATTTGTGAGGTCGCTGAAGGTATTTTCGATTCGGAATCTTCACTAATCAGTTTCTGATCTTGAATCGCGACCGTCGCGATAAATGACGTTCCTTTTTCAGGCGCACTGGCCTCTAAGAGCAGATCGCCGCCCAACAGACGGCAAAGCCTTTTTGAAAGAGCTAATCCAAGTCCAGTTCCGCCGTATCTTCGTGTGACCGACGCATCAGCTTGCATGAATGGCTCAAAGATTTTTTTCTGCTGCTCTTCAGTTAAACCAATTCCGGTGTCGGCGATGCGGACACATAGCTGCTCACTTGAGCTTGAAAGCTCAACGCGCACCGAACCTCTTTCCGTAAATTTCACCGCATTTCCTACAACATTGATCAGTATCTGAGAGAGTCGAACAGGATCAGTGATAACCTTCGTTGGCTTTGCTGTTGTCCAAACAAAAGAAAGCTCTAGCCCCTTATCTTCAGCGCGAAGAACCATCGCTGATTTCACATCTTCAATAATCGCATCAATGTCGACGGTCGAAATGTCGATTTCAAGCTTATCAGCTTCGATTTTTGAGAGATCAAGAAGCTCATCAATCAATCTTCCAAGTTGATTCGAGTTTCTTGTGATCCGCTCAATGTAAGAATTTGCATCCTTATCGGCACTGATTTTAGCGCTCAAAAGATCGCTATAGCCTAAGATTGCCGCTAGCGGTGTCCTAATCTCGTGACTCATGTTCGCTAGGAATCTTGTCTTTGCACTATTAGCAGCTTCGGATGCGGCTTGAGCTTTTTTCAACTCTTCTTGCCTATGATAGTCAGCAGTTACATTCAGCGTAATACCGTCGAAACGGATCGGATTATCGTTGGCGTCATAATCTGTCCAGCCGATTGCACGAATGAAGTGGAGCTTCGTTGAGTCCTTTGGATCAATGGTCCTAAAGATGACGTCGTAAGGAGCGTGATTCTCGATTGAGTACTGAATAGCGCGCTCGGTTTTTTCACGGTCCTCAGGATGAATATGGGCGTAGAAATCCGTGATGAGTACGCGCGCATCCGGCGCCATGAAAAAGTGGCCTTTGACTTCCTTATTCCAAATAAGCTCATCAAACGGTAGATCGCAATACCATACGCCGAGATCTGTTGCTTGAGTTGACCTCTCGAAACGTTCTTGTAAATCCCCAAGCATTTCTTGAGAAGTCACCTGGTCGTGAATATCCACAACCGTTCCGATGTAGCCTACGAACTCGCCATCAGCTGAGTGTAACGGTAATCCAGAGTCGATAGCCCATCGATACTGTCCATCCTTATGACGAAGTCGGTATCGAATTGAAATTCGTCCCTTTGCTTTGATAGCTGAAAAGAACGCTTCGCTTGCCGCTGCTTTGTCGTCATCGTGGCAGTTTTCTATCCATCCAAAACCAAGATCAGTCTCAGGCGTTCCACCGGTTACCTCGTACCACTGCTTACTTAGGTAAGTGCAGTATGAGTTTCTATCAGTAATCCACATCATCGCCGGTGAATTATCAACGAGAGTTCTGAAATGCGCCTCGCTTGAGCGCATAGCTTCTTCAGCTCGTTTTTGGTCATTAATGTCTAAGCAGGCACCAATGAAGCCCTCGAACTCATTGTTCTCCGTAAAGCGAGGTACACCACGCGCGCTGATCCAACGATAAGAGCCATCTCGGTATCGCAAACGATAATCGAGCTGAAAAGGGCTGCGGGCAGCAAAATGTCTCCCATAGGTTTCCTCATAGAGTTTTACATCTTCAGGATGAACGAATGCTTTCCATCCTTCACCTTGGCTTTGCTCGATTGTAGAGCCTGTAAAATCAAACCATTCCCTATTGAACCAGGATCTACCTCCGTCAATGCCAGATATCCAAACTATGACAGGAGCCGTGTCTGCCATAACCTGGAATAATCGCTCGCTTTCTCGGCGCGCTTCTTCTAAAACGGTCCTTTCGTGAATGTCTGTCCACGTTCCATAGTAGTATTCAACTTCTCCCGTTGTATCAAAATATGGCACACCTTCTGATCGCACCCATCGATATTCAGGCTTTTCACCGAGTGAGATTCTGAAGTCGACCGTAACTGGAGCAAGATTCTTTCGAGATCTCTGCCACTCCTCTAAAACCTTAGGTCGGTCGTCTGGATGGATAAGTTCAGCCCAACCGAATCCTAAAAGTTTTGAGAGAGGTTGTTCGACAAACTTACAAAATCTTTCGCTAGCGTAATCTGCCTGGCCATCGGGAGTTGCCCGCCAGATGTACTGTGGAACTGCCTCGATAATCGTACGAAGAGCACGGCCGCTCTGCTCAAGTAGATCGACCTTTTCTTTCTGCTCATGAATATCAACGCATGTACCGAACCACTGCGCAATTGCGCCTGAAGAATCTTTGAGTGGCACAGCTGTGCCGGCATGCCACCTGTAGATGCCATCGAATCTTCTTAGACGATATTCAACGTCATATTGCTCACCAGTCTCGATTGCTCGCTTCCAAATATCTAAAGTACGAGGCAGATCCTCAGGATGTACAGCAGGCGTCCAACCCCAGCCTTCCGCCGTCTCACGTTCTTGACCCGTATACTCGTACCAACGTGAGTTGAAAAAATCGACATCACCTGAGCGATTTGATGTCCAAGCAATTACTGGAACAAAGTTAGCTAAGGTAAAAAATCTTCCTTCACTTCGTCTTAGTTCTGAAATGTCAATAAACGTAACGACGATCCCGTCGCGAGCATGCTCAGCGTTCTTATAAGGCAGTATCCGACGTAAGAAGATCTTTCCATCCGGAAGCGTCACTTCACTTTCGTGAGCGTCGGAGTTCTTCAATACGCTTAGCGCTGGAAATTCCGGCATCACGACTGCGCGAGTTGTGAAGTCCGAAATTTTTCTTCCGATGTCCGTAGATCTTACGTTGTAAATGGTCTCGATCGCCGGCGTGAAACCTCGAATTTGTAGGTCATCATCTAAGAACAAAGTCGCAATCTGCGTGCTGGCTAAAAGATTCTCTAAATCTGAATTTGCTCGCTGAAGAGCTTCATTTGAATTCTGAACATCTTCTTTTGAAGTTTCGAGTTCTTCGTTGGCCGATTGTAGTTCCTCGTTCATTGAGAGAAGCTCTTCGTTTGAAGATTTTAATTCTTCGTTCGACGCTTCAAGGTCCTGAACGGATTTATCCAGTTCCTGGCGAACTTGAGTTAGCTCTCGCTCCAATTGATCTACTAGTTCAATCTCCGTCTCAACGTCAGCTCGTGAAGTCTTAGTAAGACGAGAACTGGGCGTGACTTCGCCCATATTTTGAAACGCAATCCAGTACAGCTCTGAGATATCTCCGAGCTGCGGCATCGGTTGAACAATAACAGCAGTTTTCTCAATCCTGTCATCGAGCTTCAGGCTGCAAGTGTCATTGGTGATTTTTCGTTTTTCTTTCTTGGCCTTACTGAACGCTGATCTTAGTGGAGATCTCAAACTGGCGCTAACAAGCTTTACAATATGATTTTGAAATGTGCCCTCCGGGATTTGGACGTACTTATTTAATCCAGCGGAAGCTGAAAGAATGTGTCCTTCATCATTCACGATCGCATAGCGAAGAGGCATCTCATCAAGAGCGATTCGCTGGCCGATTAAAGAGAGATCAGTTTCCGAAAGCTTTTCTTTCTCCTCAAAATGGCCAAGGTAATTGTGAATTGATGTGTTAACGGGCGGTAGCTTGATTGCGGTAGGTTTTCGCTGAGCAATCCGATGCTTTGTATCGATCGCTTTAAAAAGCTCTTTGTGTGATGTTAAGGTTTCGCTGTTTCCAAGAAACAAATATCCGTTAGCTCGAAGCGCGTAATGGAAAACGGGGAATAGCTTTTTCTGAAGATGCCCACCTAGATAGATCATCACGTTTCGGCAGCTGATGAGATCGAGCTGCGAAAATGGTGGGTCGTTGATCAAGTTATGAACGGAGAAGAGGCAAAGCTCTCGAAGCTCCTTGGCAATATGATACTTACCAGCACGTTTGATGAAGTACTTACTTAACCGCTCGGCGCTCACATGTTCCACAATGGTTGCAGGATAGATCCCGCGCCTAGCAACGTTCAAAGCGGTATCATCAATGTCGGTTGCAATAATCTGTACTTCAGGACGACGAGGTAGAGTTTCTAAAATCTCGCGGATCAAAATTGCAATCGAGTACGCTTCTTCACCAGTTGAACAGCCTGCAACCCAAATACGGACTTTTTTATCGCCACGCTCTTCACTTAATAGCTTACTTAACACTTCTGTCTTTAGAGATTCGAAGGCCGACTTATCTCGAAAGAAGTTCGTTACGTTTATAAGAAGCTCATTAAAGAGTATTTCGCATTCTTCCGGAATTTCAGTGAGATGATCTAGATATTCTTGCACCGTCGTAAGATGCAGGACCTGCATCCTCCGTTGAATCCTACGAAGGAGGGTTGAGGTTTTATAGTGTTTGAAGTCGTGATTGGTCTTCTGATGAACGATTTCGCATATGCTTGTGATGGCGGAGACAATCTCCTCTTTCAGAGCATCGCGACTTTCCGTAGCTTCCGGCGGATTTAAATACTTATGGTAGAGTAGAAGTTCTTTAACGATCTCAACAGGCGAGAGAATGTAGTCGACCGCTCCGGTTGCAATCGCATTCTCGGGCATAGACCGATGTTCAGCAGTTTCCGGATTTTGCGCAATCGTAAGTCCACCACAATCATTGAGCTTCCGAATTCCTTCGGCACCGTCGGCTTCTTTTCCTGAGAGAATTACGCCAACCGCCGTCTCACCGAAAGTTTCACCGATTGAGGTAAAAAGCTGATTCACCACCGCTAACTTCTCAGCCGTCGTGTTCGCAGGCTTAAGGCGTGCAGTTCCATTCTCAAAGCTCAAAAGTGAGTGAGGAGGAAGAAGATAGATCTTGCGAAGCTCAAGCGGCATTCCATCTTGAAGAAACTCAACCTTCTGCTTCGTAAGTCTCCGCAAAGACTCAACCGCGAGCGCTTTGCCAGCTTCTTCAATGTGCTGAGCAACGATGATCGTTAAGTCGTTCTTTTGCGGAAGAGTTGAGAATAAATCCTTCAACGCCTGAAGGCCGCCCGCAGAGGCACCAATTCCGATCACCAGGTGATGTGAGGAAATTCCGCTCTTTTCCTTTTTTGCCAAGGCAGTCTCCCGGAAGGGTGTCGAAGTCACAGAACTTAAGACTTCTTTAGTTAATTCAATGGGTAACCGAAGGCTTTAAACCTTATAAACCATCTTTCTCGCGGGTCAAACTTGCACTTGGGCTTTTCATGTCGGTTAAAATGTACCTCAGGAAATAGGCATGAGTAGAAAGCCTACGGTCTTTCGACTGTATCGCGAAATCAGAATCTCAAAGAATCTTATCCCCCAGATATACTGAGGCGAAGAGGATGTCGGCTGACGAAGAAATTATGCCGTTAGAAGGACTTTGCATTCTAGTCGTTGAAGATGAGATCGATCTTAGAGACGTCTTTGCCGACTTCTTGGAGTCACATGGAGCGCACGTGTTTAGCGCTCAAGACGGAGTTGAGGCATTAGATCTCTTGTTGAAGCATAACTTTCACGTCGTCCTATCCGACATCCAGATGCCCCATAAAGATGGCATCTCTCTCTTTGAAGAAGCAAAGAGATCTCTACCGATAGTTCCAAAGTTCATGTTCATGACTGGATATACAACCTACAGCGAAGAAAGCGTGCTTGCGCTTGGCGCTGTGCAGCTTCTTACAAAGCCTTTCTTATTTGATAAATTGCTTAGGACAATATCATCTGCTGTTCAGGATACTAAGCCATAGTCTCTACGCTCTATTCATCAACTCTTGCTTCGAGATTCAGCCAGGAGCTTAGCTGTTTTACTTCCGCTCCAACTGCTCAAGCCTGAAGGCCTGGCATGCTCGCAGCTCTTCATCAGATAGTTTGGGATAAGCCGTGAATATATCTCGTTCACTGAATCCAAGCTGAAGATGCTCAAGAATTTTTTGAACAGACAAACCTGACGACTTCACGACAGGCCCTTCTGGGCCGTCTTCTATCCATTGTTCCCAAGTTGATTTGTTCTTCATGCTTCTTTAGCCTGCTCTAGGCCAAACAGTAAAAAATCTGACTATCTAAATCAATTCTATACCGTGGTTAGATATGGTTGAGCAGATCACTTTTCCTTTTGTCTTGATGGCTGATCTTAATTAGGGGCTGAGTCGTGCTGAACTGATTGAAGCTGGTATTTATGGTTTTGCTACGCAGCCTTTAGAAGAATCAGCAGTACCTTTGGTCTCAAGCCAAGCGCAAAGGCTTAGCCAAGATCAGAAATTAGTCTAACTGGCCCCTTACAGGGTGAGCCAGCTCGAATAAGCTTTTTTAGGATTCTTTACCACGCTCGCGTCTCCGAACCATTCGACCTTCTATTTGCAGAGCCGAACTTTTCTCACGGAGCTTCTTCATTCTCTCTCGAAGCTGGGCCTGTTGATCTGAAAGCTCGCGTAAACGTGCTCTGATCTCAATATTCTCTTTTGCGATGTCTTCTAAAGAGCGTTGTTTCACAATGCAATTCCTTAAGAACGCTTTGCCTGAAGCGACATCGAAAGTAGCTCCGTTGAGCCAAGGTAATCAAGGTTGGTCTTCAGGCTTTTTCGTGACGCTACTGCCTTTGCAAGGTTCAGCGTTTAATTACCGAGCAACAACTTTCAAATTCCATCGGTTCAGACTGGTTAGTTTTACTATTGGTTGGCGTATTCTATGAATACGGGAATGAAGCTTCAGCCACTAACAGCATTGAAGCCGGCATAAGTGCCACTTTCCAGAAGGCCCAACTGTCTTCCTTTCGGGGATGAATCGTTGAAGGCGAAAACAAAATTTCACTGAGAACTGCTCGAAGTCACTGAGCTCTTAGGCACTCTTGTGTTTTTAGATGGGCAAAAACAAGCAAACGCAGCTGTTGCAAACTTAATTGCGGTAGGCCCGCATCGCTCGATGAAAAGTCGAATGTATTTCGAATGTTCCTCAATAGAGGTATGTGTTGGATAATGACAAACCTTCAAAGCAATCAAATGCGGAGATCCTTGAAAACTGCTCACAAAACAATCTGAAGCTTTTGAAAACTTCAGTTCAATATCGTGAGAGGTTTCTCCTCTATCTAAAGTCCGGCAAGGCTTCTCAAAATCAAGCTGAACTCTCTCACGTTCTTGCTGAGGTCGAGCTATCGATTGCGCAAATGCAAGCTTTCCAAACCCATCTTGAAGAATTAAACCAACTCTGCTTATTCATCCAAAGATTCAACTCAAGCATGCAGGCATCTGAACATGACCAAAAGTTGTTTGCGAAGTACTCTCTGCTTATCGATGTAAATGTTGAGGAAAGTAAGTGTCTATGCGAATCGCTGATGCAGAGAATGCAATTAATTATGCAGCTGGATATTATCTAGATTGATCGGACCTCAGATTCGCTCTCTTCTTTGCCCAAACAAATCCTCGATTCGCGCTCATTCTAAACGCCTCCAATTTCATTCTGAAATTCTCGAAGACGGGGAGGGTCAGAGAAATCTGATCGCTCCCCTTGACACCTACACTAAACTTACACTATTCGACTTGTATAGGTCGAAAAAGATTTTTCGACGCCAAGGCTCGCGAAGGATCGCAAGAAATGGAACTGAGCAAACAGTTCGAGGATCTGATTTGCTTCGTGCGCACTCAGGTTCTCCCCAAGTCGTTCGCGCAAAAGCTCGAAAGAGATCTTGAGTTCTTCCTCGAAGCTGCAATCAAAACTCCGGATCGAAAGCCCGGCACTGACTTCGTCAAATTCCGCTGGCTCCAGTTCCTGAACACGCTTCGCAACACCCGAGTCTTCGATCAACTCCGAGACCGGGCCTATGACTGGGCTGCAATCGAAAATTTCGTCGGAGATAACGTGAACGCCAAACCCATTCGCATTCTTCCGCCACCGCCCCAAGAGCCGAAAGAACTCACGTGGGAAGCAGAGAAGCTCTTCTCGCATCTACTCAACGCAGCTCTGAAGCTCGAAGAGCCGAAGGGCTCTGATCGACTCGCCCTGCTCCTCGGCCTCAAATATCTCCTTACGGAGAGTGAAAAACCAAAACCTCGCCGCGATCAGAAATGGATCGCTTCGACCTGGAACTCGCTTCACCCGATGCTAAAGCATCTTGGTCTGCTCGCTCCGTTCGAGAATCAACCCAATCTCAAGCAACGTTTGCGCACATTCGTGCGCGGCACTCTCTAGCCGATTGGTCTCACGTACTCGGCTACACTTGGCTTCAGCCCTGCGCTTTCACTCGGGCTCCCGAGAAAATCCGTCATGCTCCTCCTTTGTGACATTGCCACTGGTCTGAACTCCTCGCTTCACGCCTCGAACTAAAAATCCGCCGCCTCCGCTTTCGCTGCATCAACGTCTTTTCCGCTATCGCTCGTTCTCCGCTACTCCGAGTTCATCCTGCGTTTTTTCCGCTCCCTCGGGCTCTCTGCTTTCTGCGAAGAGCCCGCGAGGGACGGAAAACAATCAAAGGAGTTCTCTATGACAAATCAAACTCTCACACCCGATCAAATCGTAGAGATCGTCACCAAGTTCAAAGCTCTCGTCGATTTCCGAATCGACGCATACGAGTACGACGCACTCACAGGGATGCACACGTTCATTGAGCACAACTGGCTCGAAGTCCCTGGCTTCGCCTGCAAAAGAACCTTCCGCCTTGATCAGATTCTCGACGTAATCACGGCATTCAAAAGCGAGGCTGCATAACTCTAACGCGGCTCAAAGATTGGTTTTTAACTAACCTTGAAAGGACGTACGTTTTTTGGTACGATTAGGCTTATGGGTACTCCGAAGATCACAAAACCTTCAGCTCTCCGCAAAGACCTCTACAACACGCTTGAGCGAGTTGCGAAAGGCAAGCCCCACGTCGTTTCGACGAAAAAGGGCGATGTCGTTATTATGTCGAAGACTGATTACGACGCCATGCTGGAAGATATGGAGCTTTTGAAAGAATTCGAAGAGCCCGTCATCGAGTCCGATCTCGTTGATGCTGACGAAGCCTTCGCGCGCTTAGCCAAAGCAAACGGACTCACGTATGAAAATCAAGCTTTCAAAAAACGCAGAAAAAAGTCTCGGTAAGATCTTCGATCATACCAGAGCGCACTTCTCGGAAGATCTCGCAATCGAGGTCTTAAACGAGCTATCGGCAGCGATCCACAAGCTTGCGGAGTTCCCTCGCCTTGGGCACCCGATAAACAAAGATCCGCTCCGCCGTAAACTTGTCGTCAGCAAGAACACCGTTGCTTATGAGATCGTGATTTCAAAAGATCCCTTCATCGTCATTCGCAACGTGATTCCTCGAAAAACCAAATCCTAAAACTCATCGACCATTCGTTTGTTACCTTCCGGGTCGATGATGATCACAGGCTCGACTTTCTCGACACCTGCTCAAACCCCTAAATTCTTCAGCTCCTTTTTTCGTTTGCCGCTGGTCGCGGGCTTTCGCTTAACGCTTCCGTCTCAAAATCGAATGCCTCCGCTCACACATTCGCTGCATCACACGATTTTCCGCTCGGCTCAGCCGTAAGCTACTCAAGCCCGCCCCTCAGCTTTTCCCTCAGCTCAGGCTCTCTGCTTCTAGCGAAGAGCCCGTGAGCCACGGGAAACAAACAAGGAGCTTCAGATGAATAAAATCCAACGTGAACAACTCGTCGAGAAATTCAAACGCGCCTGTGACTTCCAATGCGATGAATATCGCTACGACGTGATCGCTGACGTTCATGTCTTCGTCATTCACGCAGAAGCTGACCAACGCATCGTAAAGAAATTCACTTCAGCCCAAATCAAGCAACGCTTGAACGCAGTTCGTTTCTAAGATCGAAGCTTTTCGCTCTCGCTGCGGTGTACATGCCGCTCTTTCCTTGCGGCCTTGCTTTGCACAACAAGCCTATCGCTCAGCTCTTTGAGCGTTCTGATCCGATCCCGCAGAGCTTTTTGCTGTTCTTTCAGCTCGTTCATCACAGCCCGAATGCATCGGCTTTCTTCAAGAAGTTCATTTGCTGTTTTCACCGGCTTCTCCCTACGAAGACCTGAATTCGTCGACAAGGCCAAAGCCAAAATCTTTCAATCTCCTAGAAAAAAATCAAGCATTTGCCGGTCTCTCTGCGGTCTAAGCATCGAGAGCGGGGGCCGAGCTCGCTAACGCGAGTCCGGCCCCTCAATCCGTAGGGGAGAGAGCCGGCCGTCTTCTTTTCCCAGGCAAAACGTCACGGCCTCCGAAAGCCGCCTGGTTTTCTTTCCTACATAGATCCAACCCAAAGAAGGGTGGACGGGGAGCGCTCTTCGCGCTCCCCAAATCCTCAATCCTTAGAGCCATTCCGCTTGCTCCAGACCCAAAGCACAGCGCACGCTCCCGCGACGACCAGGATGAAAGTTCCTGGTTCCTGCCTCGCAAAGAGAAGAATCCAGATGCAGAATTCGAAAACGTTATCCGGCGATGAATCCGCCATAAGAACAACCTCCGGGTTACAGTTGTTTCTTAAATGGCGAGCTAGCCCGGCCTATTCGCCGCTAAACGCAAAAAAGTTCGATCCCAGATCGCATTAAACCCCTTCCGGCAAAATTCTTTCGGGATCGCTCGAAATAATGACCTAGCTCCAGGAATTCAAAGTTCTCTCGTGAGCCTCATAACCAATGCTCCTCCTTTGTGGATTGACGCTCGTCCAAACCCTGCGCTTAACGCCGCGACTTTGAAAATCCGTCGCCTCCGCTTTGCTGCATCAACGTCTTTTCCGCTACGCTAAGTCCCGTCTACTCCGGATTCGTCCCGCGCTTTTTCCGCACCGCTGGCTCTCTGCTTTTAGCGAAGAGCCCAAGCGGCACGGAAAACAAACAAAGGAGTTCACAATGAAAAAACAACGCTCACTCGCAGAAATCTTCGAAATCACCGCTAAGTACATGGCTTTCACCACAGTCCCCTTCGACGTTTACGAGTACGGAATCGAACGCGATCAACACGTCTTCACGCACTTCGATGCCAACGGCGACGGCCAAACCTGCACTTGGGTTCTCACAACTGACGAACTCGAAATGGAGTTGAATGGCGACGGCACATTCGACGCAGATCGCATCCCGCAACCTCCTCAAATCGGAGAGAAACTCTCATGAAATCCTCAGATCAATCCATCTCGGAAGTTTTCGAAATCGTCGCTCGCTACATGGCCTGGAACCAAACCTCATTCGATAAGTATGAGTATAAGATCCAGCACGATCGCCACGTCTTCACGTGCAACAACTTCGATGGCGAAGGCATGACCGGAAGCTGGTCAATGACCACAGAGGAAATGGAAAAAGAAATGAACGGAGAAGATAGTTACTTGGATATCGATCCTTGAAGCCCACGGGCTTACGCCCGCGAAAGCGGGTATCTCCATCCCTCGACCAAAATCCAAAAGGCATTTCGCACTTGGAAAAAATCGTCAACTCGCTCAGCCTTTGAGTATGACCAAACTCTTAGTGAATTTGTTTGCTGCTTCGCTCTCAGGCTGCTCATGGTTCCTCCCGCTGAGAGGACATTACGTCCTCGTCTCATCGAAAGGACCCAACGACAAAGAATTCAAACCATCTCCATTCAAAAGCGAAAAATTGGAGATCGGCTCTAAAGACATGATCCTCAGGATGCAAACTTCATCTGACTGCTTTGGCACCCTCACGTTCAAAGATCTTAAAATCGACGGGAACCAGTTAGTGTTCTCTGGAAAACAACTCGAAGAATCAATTTCGTGCGCGAACCCTGGGTTACAAAAATCTGACGGGCTCCTGGTAGCAAAATACGAAGAAGTTTCCGACGGCTTAGTAATCACTTGGTCAAACGGACTCACTGAACGCTGGAAGAAAGATTGAAAAAATCTTCCCAGACCAAAGTAAACAAAAATTTTTGAAACATAAGACTACTTATCAGAGGAATCGAATGACTCACATCATGTCAGCAATCGCGCTTTCCGCAACTCTTCTCATTGCTTCAAGCGCCTCGGCTGCTTGGAAGCTCAAAGTCCAAGACATGAAGACCAAAGAAGTTCGAACCTTCGAATACAGCAATCCCTCGAAAGAAATCGCAATCCCGCTCACAGGTCTTAAGAAAACGAAATGCACCTTCGTCGCAATCAGTGTTCCGGAAAAAAAGGATACCTTAGACATCTCTAGCATAAACTGCGGGCAGCCCGACGCTATGAATGTAAACGTCACGGCAATATCACTGTTGACCCATGAAACTAAAAAACGAGCAAATCAGGCTGTGAGCTTTGCTCTCGAAGAGCCCGGAGCAGCCGATTTTAAGTTCGATCTGAGCTGGCAATAACTAGCCGATCAAAACGCCTCAACCCGAAAAAAATCCGGAGTCTTCAAAAACATTCTCCGGATTTGCAAAAGACTCGCAGCAAGGATCTCAAAGACCTGCTCGGCTGTCGCCTCGCTAATGCAATCATCCTCAAGCGTCTGCCACTGTTGCCCGGCTACTTCGATCACCGGGCTATGCATCAAAGGACGAAACACCGTCCAGCCGCTCTCCGTGAGCTTCGCTTCGATCATCTTATCGCGAGGGCTGATGATCACAAGGTCATCGCCATCGCGCCGCACGCTCAAGCTCTGAAACTCCGGATCGATCTTTGCGTGAGCAATCACGCGCAGCTCAAAGCTCACACCCTCGACGCCTAACCCCTCGCGCAGTTCCTGCTCGGCCGCTGCAAACAGCTCTCGGCCTTTAAGCTTCTCCACAACCTGCATTGAAATCCCGTCAAACACCATAGAATCTCCGCCCCCTCAGCCTTAGCAAAATCCCTTGGGAATAGCACCTGGATTGCGGAAGCAAAAAAGTTTTCCATGACTCTCCTTTTGAGTCTTTGCCGCTGTGCCTGGCCTTCTCGCTTAACGCAACCTCCTGAAAACCCGCCGCCTCCGTTTCACTGCATCAACGTCTTTTCCGCTAACGCTGGTCG
>SXGS01144734.1_pt1 | contig 37487 bp, 29 predicted proteins | sample 3174681 | NCBI WGS metagenome assembly SXGS01 (sample SAMN11356861, study PRJNA531348) | freshwater metagenome | isolation source: freshwater sample F1-80 | place: China: Fuxian Lake, Yuxi | collected 2017-12-25
CGCTGAAACAGGTTCCACCGAATCAAGATCCGGCAAAGGTGCAGCAGGACACGCAGCGCCGGTTCGAGGACGACCTGCGAGCCAAGCTGCGTTCATCACTCTTTGAGCGTGTGACGGCATCGGACCCGCGCTACGGTGGGATCATCACAAACGCCGCCATGTTGAGCATGAACTCCGGTCCGAAGCGGACTCATCCGATCGCCCGCGGCGCGTGGATCATCGAAGTGATCTTCAACGACCCGCCTCCTCCGCCCCCCAACGACATCCCGCCGCTCAACGAGGACGACTCGGCCAAAGACCTGACGATCCGCGAGAAGTTCGCCGCGCACCGCAAGAGCCCGTCGTGCGCCGGCTGCCACTCGCGCATCGACCCGCTGGGCTTCGCGATGGAAAATTTTGATATCACGGGCCGTTGGCGAGACACCTACGAGAACGGCAAGCCGGTTGATGCGAGCGGAACTCTGCTGCGAACACATCCGTTCGACGGTGTCGTCGGCTTCAAAGCATCCTTGGTAAAAGAGCAGCATCGCTTCGCCCGCGCCTTCACCGCTCACCTGCTGCGGTTCGCGCTAGCCAGAGAGCTTCGCCCCGCCGACTCGATCACGATCGACACCATCGTCAGCAATACTGAGAAAGAAGACTTCAAACTGAGATCGCTGATCCGCGAGGTGGGGCTCAGCGCGAGTGCTTCACTTAAAGTCGATTGACGCAACCGTGGCGATTCTGAGTCGGCAAGATCGACACATTGCACATCTCATTTCGTTGATTCGTCGATAAGGAAGACATCATGAGGAAGAGATCGAGGACCACGTTCATCATCGCCACACTGTTGTGCAGCCTGAGCGTTGGGGGATGGCTGCTGGCATTGTCCGACGACGCGACGCCGACTCGATCTACGCCGGCCACTTCACGAGAGAGAACGGGGACAACAACGATCGCACGAACGGGTGCCGTATCGCGGACATTGCCGGACAAACTGGGAGAGGCGATCAGCGTCAAGGACTTTGGTGCGACAGGCGACGGTCGCACCGATGACACGATCGCGTTTCAGGTGGCACTCGATTGCGGAGCTCAGCGAGTCCTTATTCCCGAGGGCGTCTACGTCACGACAGGTCTTGAGATTAAGGAGAAGAGCGTACTCACCACACTGCAGGGCATTGGCAAACCGGTCATTCGGCTGACGACGGGCCGCAATCGCGTGGCGCTCACCTGCAACAAGTCGCAGTTCGTGAACTTGGTCGATTTCACGCTCGAGTCCTCCGGGACGAAGGACGACGGAAACGCGACCGTGGGAATTCTGGCCGTGAGTAAATCGTACTACTCGCTGTCAGGCCTGCGCTTTGCCAATTTCTCTGCACGAGGTTTGCAGGTGAAACAGTGTGTCTATTGGGGACTTGAAGATATGACCGCTCAAGGTTGCACCTACGGTTTGTCGTTTGAGACCCACCAGAACATTCCCTGTTCCACGGTGACGGTGACTCGGGCTTACATCACCGGCTGCACGCGAGGTTTGTCTTTTGAGAGCGCGGTGCTCGTCGGGTTGAACAGTTGCGTTCTGGAATACTGTGGAAACAAGACCACAGAGGACGGAGCCCTGCATTTCGCTGGCGGCGGCGCGAATATGTCACAGCTCTATTTCGAGGCCAATTATCGGAACCTGTTCGCTTCCGATGCGGCGATGATCTTCAACGGCCTGTACGAATTGACGGCGGAAGCCCCGAACATCGTGAAGTTTGTCGGAACGGCCTTTGATCGTCGCGGGGCACTGAGGTTTGATCATCATCAATTGGGAGCGGCGCGAATCGGACCGGACCAGACGGCCGGTTACGACCTCACGATCGGCACCAACCTTGTAGCGCCGTTGGCAGGCGGCAGCGTTCGCTGGGGCGACACGACGAAAGAAACCATCCAGGGGAAAGCAACCGCCGGTTCGTGGACAACCATCAAATCCATTCCAGAAGTGGAAATGACCGGGCCAGTCAATTCCCGTGCTCACTACGAATACGCTGTCTATGGAGGAACCGCGGACCTGGGGACCGGTTTTGACTCCGGCACGATCCTCAACGGCGTTATGAGGAGTCACAGTGGGACTTTGCCAGCGTGGTTACGGCTCGACGCCTCCAAAGACATTCAAATCAAGCTGGACTCATCTTCGTATGGACTTTCCTACAAGATCGTACTGACGCGGGTCTATCCTGGGTGATCGTTACAAGTCAGACGAACGCCACGCAAACGCTGGCGCGCACTTCAAACTGAAATTACTGACTCAGTAGTAGGAGCCAATCTTGGAAAGCGGCAACCCGCTGCCGCTTTCCGTCCAACAGCCTGCTGTTGGCCGAGCATCTCCGATGACCAATCAAATCCCCCAGCAGCAGGCTGCTAAGGCCAAAGCGGCAGCAGGGCTGCCGCAGTCCACATACAGTCCACATACGATTCGATGCGATTCTGGGCCAAGAGAGTGTTGGTCGCTTAAACTAGCAATAAATCCAATCCATCAAACGCAAAGCAGGAACGCCTCCCATGAAGATTGCTCGCATCTTTGCTCACCGTGTTGAGCTGCCGTTGGTCGAAGGCTCGTACAAGTGGTCCGGCGGGAAGTCGGTGTCGGTGTTCGACAGCACGATTGTCGGCGTTGAGACGGAATGCGGACTCGTTGGCTACGGCGAAGTCTGTCCGCTGGGACCGTTCTATCTACCGGCGTATGCCGAAGGGGTGCGAGCTGGAATCCGCGAACTGGGACCGCATCTGCTCGGCTTTGATCCGCGCGAGGTGGCGAAGCTCAATCATCGGATGGACGCGGCGCTGAAGGGGCATCCCTATGTGAAGTCGGGGATCGACATCGCGTGCTGGGACATCCTCGGCAAAGTCACGGGGCTGCCGGTTTGTGTGCTGATGGGAGGCCGCTTCGGCGAGAGCGTGCGGCTGTACCGGGCGATCTCGCAGCAGCCTCCCGATGAGATGGCTCGCAACGTCGCTGGGTATCGCGAGCAGGGGTACACGCGGTTTCAACTGAAAGTCGGCGGCGATCCCGATCAGGACATCGAACGCATTCGCCAAGTCCGTAAGATTCTTCAACCGTCAGACCGCCTCGTCGCCGATGCCAACACCGGCTGGACGCAGCACGAAGCGATGCGCGTGGTCAGAGCGGTTAGTGATGTTGACGTCTACATCGAACAGCCGTGCCTCTCGTATGAAGAGTGCTTGGCCGTGCGAAGGCACACGAACAATCCGTTCGTTCTGGACGAAAACGTCGATGGACTCGACATGCTGCTACGAGCCAAGGCGGACCTCGCGATGGACGTTGTGAATCTGAAGATCAGCAAGCTCGGCGGCCTCACCAAGACGACGCAGGTTCGCGACCTGTGCGTTTCGATGGGGATCGCTATGACGCTTGAAGACAGTTGGGGCGGCGACATCACCACGGCGGCAATCGCGCATCTGGCTCACAGCACGCCCGAAGAATTCCGTTTCACCAGCACCGACTTCAACAGCTACGTCACCGTCAGCACGGCCACCGGCGCTCCTCAACGGGTGAATGGCTTCATGGCCGCCAGCACGTCGCCGGGATTGGGCATCGAGCCAAAGATGAACGTGCTCGGCAAACGAGTCGTCGAGGTGACTTGAACACGGCATCATCAGGGTTGTGAGCGGCAAGGCGCTAGCCGCCGGTCTTGTAGAATCACCGGCGGCTAGCGCCTTGCCGCTCACGAACAGGGATCCCACGTTCTGGCGAACGTGGCTACCACTCAACAGCAAGCGAAAGAAACAACCATGAGTCGAATCCCCGCACTGATGACCTGCTGGCTGGTTGTCGCCAACTCGTTTGTCGTCGCCGATGACCGCGCTGGGCATTCAAGAATCCTGAGCGAGGCCGAGACTCGGTTGAAAGCGATCTACGACAAGCGGGAGTTCTTGCCGGTCACCTTTTCCGGAAGATGGCTGCGAGACAGCTCCGGGTATCTGGTTCTCGAAAAACCGAAGGACGGTTCCGAACCAGAACTCGTGCAGTACGAGGCGGCGAGTGGAAAGCGTTCCATTTTGATCGGCCTCGACAAGCTCGTTATTCCAGGGACGTCCGATCGATTGGCCATTCAGGAATTCGTGCAGTCGCCTGCCGCTGGTCAGTTCCTGGTCCATGCGCGAGTCACTACCAGCGGGAAGACGGGTTACTGGCTGTTTGATTCAAAATCGGGAGACCTGAAAGCGATCACCGCCGAGATCCCTCGGTTGTCGTTGGAGAGCACGTTTTCTCCGAGCGGGGATCGACTTCTCTTCGGACGCGGCCCCGATCTGTATGTGTTCGATCTGGCGAGTCAGCGAACAACTTCCCTGTCGCAGACTGATGCCAACGCCGTGCGTGAGAATGGAGTTCAGAGCAATTGGCGTCCCGATCAATCGCTGGTCCAAGCAAGCTGGAGTCCTGACGGAGGGCAGATTGCTTACCTTCAATCCGATTCCTCGAAGGTTCGGCAACGGCCCGTCGTTCAGCCGACTGATCCGACTTATCCAGAGGTGTCGCTGCAACGCTTTGCTCGCGTCGGGACACCGATCCCGACGTTGCGAGTGGGAGTTGTCGATGCAGCCGGCGGTGAGACGCGCTGGATGAATCTGCCAGCCGATCCGGGCACGTTCTACATCAGCGAAATCAGTTGGGCGGGAAACTCGGAAGAACTGCTCATCGAGATGCTGAGCCGCTCGCGCGACTCGCGGACATTTCTTCTCGTAAACACGAAGACCGGAACAACGACGAAAGCGTATGAGGAATCTGATCCGGCTTGGGTCGATGCGAGTTATTCGGCCAACGCTGGCCTCGAATGGATTCAGGAAGGCAAGGCGTTTGTGCTGCTCAGCGAGAGTGACGGCTGGCGACATGCGTATGTCAATTCGCGAGATGGCAAGAAGCAGACGCTGCTGACAAAGCACGCCAGCGACATCATCGCTCGTGGGCCAGTTGATGAGCGGGGCGGCTGGTTTTACTTCCTCACGTCGCCGGAGAACGCGACGCAGCGATACCTCTATCGCATCCGACTCGATGGAACGGGTGATGCCGAACGAGTCACACCGAAAGACCAACCGGGCACGCACCGATACGAATTTTCGCCCGATCGCAAATGGGCCTTCCATACGCGATCGACGTTCGACTCGCCGCCAGTGATCGACCTCGTGGAGCTTCCGGAGCATCGCTCGGAGCGTGTGTTGGAGGACAATGCCGAGTGTCGCCGTCGAGTCACTCCGCTGATCACTCAGCCCACCGAGTTCTTGACGCTCGATATTGGAGAGGGCGTCGTGATGGATGCGTGGATGATCAAGCCGCGCGACTTCGACTCGACGAAAAAGTACCCGGTCTTCGTCTTTATCTACGGCGAGCCACACGGTCAGACGGTCCTCGACGATTGGACCGGCGGCCAGAATCACTCGATGTTTCATCGGATGCTTGCGGACTTCGGATACCTCGTTGTCTCGATGGATGGCCGAGGAACACCCGCCCCGAAAGGAGCCGCCTGGCGACGAGCAGTCTTCGGAAGTCTCGGCCCGCTTTCGACGGAAGAGCAGGCCGCTGGCGTGAAGGAACTCGGACGCACGCGGTCGTTCGTTGATCTGTCGCGAGTGGGAATTTGGGGCTGGAGCGGCGGCGGTTCGAACACGTTGAACGCCATGTTCCGCAAGCCCGATGTCTATCACGTCGGCATCGCCGTGGCCCCGAAGCCGCAGCCGGAACTCTACAACGCTTGGTTCCAGGAGATCTTCATGCGCACTCCCGACGTGAACCCTGACGGCTACCGCAAAGCGGCGGCGATCAACTTCGCGGAAGGCTTGAAGGGAGATCTGCTGATCGTTCACGGCACCGGCGAAACCAACACGCATCTACAAATCACCGAAGGTCTCGTCGATCGACTCATCGAGCTAGGCAAACGCTTCGACTACATGGCCTACCCCAATCGCGACCACGGACTGCGAGAAGGAAAAGGGACCGCAGTCCATCTCCGTCTGTTGATGACTCGTTATTTAATTGAGCACCTTCCGGCTGGACCCAAGTAGTACGTCTCAAAGGCCCAGGCTATGAATAGTGAGCGGCAAGGCGCTAGCCGCCGGTAGAAGCGATCCACCGGCGGCTAGCGCCTTGCCGCTCACTAACCCAACACCGATGTCTTAGGCTTGAAACTGCAATGGTCCTGCAACAATCACCCTTTGGTAAGGAACCGCAATGAACTCGAAAATCTTTCAGGGCTGTGTCCCGGCGCTGATGACGCCGTGCCTGGCTGATCGCACGCCGAACTATCCGGCCTTGGTGAAGAAGGCTCAGGCTTTGATGGCAGCAGGCATGAACGGAGTCGTGTACTGTGGCTCGATGGGAGACTGGCCGTTGCTGACCGATGAACAACGGCAGGGAGGTGTTCGCTGGCTGACCGAGGCTGGAGTCCCCGTTATCGTCGGCACGGGTGCTCAGAATCCCGCGCGAGCTGCCGAGCATGCTGCTCACGCGCAGCAGGTTGGAGCAAAGGGGTTGATGGTCATTCCCCGCCTCATGTCGCGCGGAACTTCTCCCGCCGCTCAGCGAGCACACTTCGCAGGCGTCTTGGCAGCAGCACCCAACCTGCCCGCCGTGATCTACAACAGTCCCTACTATGGGTTCGAGACGAAAGCTCCCCTGTTCTTCGATCTGCGTCGCGAGCATCCGAATCTCGTCGGCTTCAAGGAATTTGGCGGTGCGAACTCATTGAGCTACGCCGCCGAGCACATCACCCATGCCGACAGCAACGTCCTGCTGATGGTGGGAGTAGACACTCAAGTGTGTCACGGCTTCATTCACTGCGGCGCTGTGGGAGCAATCACCGGCATCGGCAACTGCCTGCCGCGCGAAGTGCTGCAATTGATCGCGCTCTGCAAACGGGCTGCCGCCGGTAACGTCGAAGCCCGGCGACTGGCATGGGAACTGGAAGAAGCCTTCACCGAGCTGTCCCGCTTTGACGAAGGCCCTGACCTGGTGCTGTACTACAAATATCTGCTCGTGCTGCTGGGCGAGGCCGATTTCGAGCTGAACTTCAACGAATCCGATCGGCTCTCGCCCAGTCAGAAACACTTTGCCGAAGCACAGCTAAAACTCTTCCAGCAGTGGTGGAGTCAGTGGTCAGGCAAGGACAAAGTGTGTTGAACTCGAAATCGTTTTCGCTGTTGGCGCCAATTCAATGGATCATGCGATGACTTCTCCCACTCTGTAGTTTGGGTTGGCGTGCCTCATCGCTCTTGGGCACGCAGGGCCGTTGCAGGCTCTGGTGGATTATCACGGCAACGATAGTCCGGTTCTTACAGCAACCGGAACGTGAGCCTGGCGGCTCATCGTTCACTCGGAGGACAGCGCATGTGGAAGTGGTCTCGACTGCTATTCGTTGCGGTGGTGTTGATGACGCTGTCGCCGCAAGGCGCGAACGCTCATCCGACAGTTTCCGAAAGTGAATGCCTCGCTGCCGTGGATGCACCTCGATGGACTGATACGGATGACAGAGAATCTCGTTGAAATCGCGAGGTATTGTTATGCTAGTTTGGCGTGTCTTGAAACAATTGTGAAAACACCATGCCCTGCCGAAGTACCGTCTTCCAAGAAGTTCCCGCCGATTTATTCCCTCCCGTTTGGTCACCGATTCGCCAGGAAAGACCATCGCCCCCGAAGCTGGCGAAGAACAAAACATTCATGAAGACTCTCAAGCTCACGATGCTGCTTGTGCTCGGAATCGCGTGGACGATTCTGGACGCCGATGGCCAGGAGACTCCGACCACTTTTGAGGCGGCCAAGGAACAGGGACGCAGCAAGTCCCGTTTCTTGAAAGAGACGAAGGAATTCGCAAAAGCTGCCGACGCTGTTCCGAAAGCGAACGTTGCATTCTTTCACGAGTCGGTGGGGCCGATCCTGAAGAAGAGCTGTCTGGCCTGTCATGGTCCCGAAAAGTCCGAGGGCCGACTTCGCATCGACCAACTGAATCCCGACCTGCTGAGCGGCCCTGACGTGGAGCGGTGGCGCGAGGTCTTTAACGCGCTCAGCAAATCCGAGATGCCGCCAGAAGGCGAGACGGACTTTGCGCTCGCAGACGCAGATCGCGGACGCATTGTGGATTGGCTCGGCGAGGAACTGAATGCGTCATCGCTCACTCGTCGAAACAGCAAGCAGCATTCGTCTTTTCGCCGGTTGACGAATTACGAATACAACTACGCCCTGCAGGATCTGCTTGGTCTGCCTTATGCCCTCGCCGACAAGCTGCCGCCGGAAACCGCCTCTGAAGACGGATTCAAGAACAGTTCGGAATTGCTGCAGATGTCGGTCATGCAGTTCGAGACCTATCGCGAGATCGGGCTGAAGGCACTCAAGCGAGCCACCGTGACGGGTGAGCGTCCGCAAGCCGTCACCTACATCATCTCGATGCCCGAAGAGATGGCGAAGGCCGAGTCCAAAAAGGAAGACAAGCCTGCCGATGAGAGCAAGAAGCCCAAACGAAAGCCGCGAAATCAGCAGCAGCTTTTCAATCGCGAGACGGACGAGAGCATTCCGTTTCCCGGCGGGAAGACGCTGCCTCGGACTGATGCTGTTGCTGGTCAGACGCCCGCCGTTTCGCCCGTCGTGCTGGTACTGCCTCGATCGAACGAGTTGAAGCTGGACCTCGATCGCTTTCTTCCCGACGAAGGGATTATGCGCGTTCGCATTCGCGCCGGTCGCTCGACGATGAACCCCGACGAGTACGCCAGCCTGCGTCTGATTTTCAGTGCTCACACCAGCAACAACGCCAACTTCTCGCAGGTCATCAGCGAGCGTGACATCCCGGTGACAGCCACCGCCGACGACCCTCAATGGATTCACTTCGACATCCCGTTGAGCGACATCCAGCGCAACCCGTTTCGGAAACTCACCACCACGTTTCCGCGACGCGATGAGTTCCTGCACATTCACAATGTCTCGAATGCACCCGGTGGGGAAGAACCTCTCCAAGTTCTGATCGACTACATCGAAATCAGCGCTCCGTTCTACGAGCAATGGCCGCCAAAAACGCACATGGAAATCTTCTTTGAAAGCGCCAACAAGAGTGATGAACAGGTCTATGGCCGCGAGGTGCTGAATCGATTCCTGAAACGTGTCTGGCGTCGGCCCGTCACTTCGCAGGAAGTCGACCAGTTCATGGCCCTGTTTGCGAAGTACCGGCCGGGGTTCTCGACTTTTGATGAAGCGATGGTGGAAGTGCTGGCGACGGCGCTGGCCAGCCCGGAGTTCCTCTACCTGACTCAACGAGCGACGACCGAAGAAGCGAAGTCCCCGGCAAGAATCAGTGAGCTGGAGTTGGCCAGCCGCCTCTCCATGTTTCTGTGGTCGAGCATCCCTGATGACGAGCTGCTGAAACTCGCAGAGCAGGGAAAGCTCAGAGACCCAGAGGTTCTGGCCGCTCAAGTGAAACGCCTGTTGGCGGACTCGCGCTCCAGGCGGTTCTCGCAGATCTTCGTCGAGCAATGGCTTGGCTTAGAGAGGATGAACAGCGTCACTCACATTGCGGCGAACGACCCGCTGCGCGACGCGATGCTCGAAGAGCCGGTCGCCTTCTTTGAAGAAGTCCTGAAGCACAATCACAGCGTCATAGACTTCCTGCATTCCGATTACGCCGTGGTCAACGAGCGACTCGCGGCACACTATCGGCTACCGAAAGTTTACGGGCCACATTTCCGCAGCGTGCCAATCACCCCTCAAACCAATCGTGGCGGCCTGTTGACGAGTGCGGCGATCATGACGATGAACTCCGACGGCAAGGATTCGCATCCTCTCAAGCGTGGCGTCTGGATGCTGAAACGCATCCTGGACGATCCGCCGCCGCCACCACCGCCGAATGTCCCGGAAGTCGATCTGACCGACCCGGAAATTCTGAAAATGACTTTGAAGGAACGGATCGCCAATCACCGAAACAAGGCGGCCTGCATCTCGTGTCACTCAAGGATCGACCCCTGGGGGATCGCGTTTGAGAACTACGATGCTCTCGGAGCCTACCGGACTCACATTAAGAACCAACCTGTCGATGCGACTTCGGAGCTTTTCAATCGGCAGACGCTGGCTGGCATCGATGGGCTCAAGCGATACTTGCTCACGGACCGACAAGATCAATTTGCCCGAGCTATGGTGCATAAGCTGACGGCCTACTCGCTTGGCAGACCACTGACTTTTGGCGACCGTGCCGACATCGACAACTTGACGGCACAGTTCAGACGACGGAATGATGGCTTGGGCGACCTGATTCAATTGATCGTTAGCAGTAACCTTTTCAACTCCAAGTAAGAGGATGGCCGAGAAGTCATATCGATCACGGACTTTTTTGAGCCGCAAGGCGCTAGCCGCGGGTTCTGGATTCATCCACTACCCGCGGCTAGCGCCTTGCGGCTCACAATGCGAGTTTTCGGACAGCCTCAAAGCGCAATTAACAAACCATGAACAACCAAACTTCATTGCTAAGCCGTCGCACCTTCCTTCAAGGCACCGGTATCGCTCTGTCTTTGCCGTGGCTCGAAACGTTTGCTGCGGGCAGCCCGGGCAAGGACGAGACTCCGAAACGGTTTGTCAGCGTCTATCACCCGGACGGCGTCGGTTTGCCGCTCAAGTCCGATCCGGCGTGGGGAGAGTGGAGCTGGTTCCCTCGCGGCGGCGAGAAGGATTTTCAACTCACCAAAGTGCTCGATGTACTCGAGCCGCTGCGAAGTGACATCACGATTTATTCCGGGCTGTCGCATCCGGAAGCCAGAACCGTTCATGGCCATTCCAATGCCGATCAGTATTTGACCGGCGCACCGATCGGTGGTGAGGGTTCTTATCAGAACACGATCTCGCTGGATCAAGTCTATGCGGCGCACGCGGGAGACTTCACTCGACACTCTTCGCTGGTCATGTCGACCAATGGCGGCGTGGGTGGACCGCGAGGTGCTCAAACTCAGTCGTACAATCGTGAAGGTCGTCCGATCCCGGCGATGAACAAGCCCAAGGAAATCTTCGACATGCTGTTCGTGACGAGCGGCAAAGACGCCGCCGCGCGACTGGCGAGAAGCAAGAGTGCCCTCGATCTTCTGATTGAGAACACTCGCTCGCTGAATCGCCAACTTTCCAGCCGCGATCAAGAGACGCTCAAGCAATATCTGGACGCTGTGCGCGACACCGAGCTGAAGCTCGTGAAAGCTCAACGCTGGATCGATACGCCGATCCCTCAGGTTGATACCAAGAACTTGCATCTCGATGCCGAGCCCAAAGAAGCCAAACTCTATTTCCAGACGATGTATGAACTGATCTACCTCGCTTTCCTGAGCGATTCGACTCGCGTCGCGACGTTCCAGTTGGGACGCGAAAATGGCGAGGGTCCGCACGACCTGCTGTCACAAGCCGTTGGCCTTGGTGGTGCTCATGGCCTGACTCATGACGTCAAGAAGCCCGGCGGATGGAAGAACCTGGGCACCTACAATCGCTATCAGGCCGAGGAATTCGGTCGCTTCGCACAAAGACTGAAGGACACGCCCGAGCCGACAGGCAATGGCAACATGTTGGACAACACGCTGGCCATGCACGGTTCTGCCTCCAGCAGTTTCCACCTCTCGCGCAACTATCCAATCATTTCCGCTGGTGGGAAGAACCTCGGCTTCACCAACGGCCGATACCTCAAGTTCGGCAAAGGCAACGAAGACAATCAAGCCGGCGCAGGCATCGACACGGATGCCGGATGGCAAAGCAAGCAGGAAGTGGAAGAACTCCCGCTGGCGAAACTCTTCGTCACCATCCTGCAAAGACTCAGCGTAGAGACCGATTCGTTCGGTGGATACACCGGATCGTTGACACGGGTTTGATTCGGGTGGCGCGATGGCGGCGGAGTGCAGAACTCTCGGCGGCAAGTGGTGTGACGCAGAAGAACTCGGACGAGTTGGCATGGCTCAAGACCTGTTCAAACTTGGCGTCGAGTCTGCGTTTCTCAAACTGCTGGAAGGGCGAGTCGCTCGCGGGCTGAGCACCTTCGGTTGCAACGCCACCATGCGGAACCGTGCTGTCTGTGTCTGGAGTTGTTTCCTGCCTGTCATCGCATGGCTGCTCGTCGGAGTCGTCGCGGCGGCGGAAGCAGTTCCGGTTGGCAAGTCGGATTTCGTGTTCGTCGATGAGCGGGGCAATGCCGACAAGCCGATTCGCCGATCACGTTTGTGATGCACGGCACGTGGCGAACGGTAATCCCGGCTGCACCAAGAACGCTGAAACCACCCGCCGAAAATCGCCACCCGCGCCACTGCTGAAATCCGTTACGTTGCGCATGAAAAGGCCCTCCTTGGCTGCGTGTCGCAAGCCAACCAAGAAGGGCACTTCAAAACCGTAGCCAAGGACGGCACAACAATACCAGACCAAACCTCGACTGTCGGAAACTACAACAAGCTTCCGACACGCGACAACCGTAGGTCCGCGCACACCTCGATCATTCCTCGCTCGACAGTGCCATTCGTTCCTGACACCTTTTCTTCCCTCGAGCTACGGAACCCAAGAGTTCAATTCAGTGGCAATTTTAGGATCGCGTCGCGGAGTTTTTGTAACGCGTCACGTCGCTCTGGAGGCGACATAAAAAAACGATAGCCGTACTTTTCCAGGCGGACATTCTGCATCTCTTCCAGTCCGCGCTGAGTGAATTGCCGATTGATCAAGTACGGGTCGTCCAACATGTCGATCAATTCCGGCAAGAACGCCTGGGCCTTGGCTCGCACGATTGAGTCCGCGGCCACTAATCGCACCGCTTCGTTTTTGCTTTTCAGCCAACCGGCGGCCACCGGTTGAAGTCGCTCCGGGTAGGCCTGCGAGAGGTTTTGTTCCGAAAAACTTTTGCCGTACCACTCTTTCAATGACTTCAGGGTCCAATCGATGGGCTTGTCGAGATGGCATTGGTTGCAGGCGTTGGGATGGTTGGCCTCCAACATCGCGGCGTTGGTCGGAGAAAAGATCGTGTGCGTGCGCACGATGGATTGCAGCCCCTCGTTGAGGCGGGGCATGTGACAGTTCAGGCAACGCGAACCCGGAGACTCGATGGGGTGGTGAGTGTGCCCCGCAATCGCCTGGGGGTCTTGGAATTTGCTGTGACAGCGGATGCAGCTCGCGTCGTCTTGCTGCGGAGTTCGCGACCATTGAGTTCCCGTCGCCTGGTGCGGGGCATGACAATCGATGCACTTCAATTCCGAGTAGCAACTCCCCAGCATCGCATCTGAGTATTCCACGGAATTCCAGGTCGCCATGCCTCCGGCAAACCGGGGACGCTCACCGACATGACAACGGGCGCAGGCCCAATTGACGTTTTGGTGCGTGCGGCCCGTCTTGTTCTTCAAGCTCTTTGTTTCCGCGAGCAAATGCGGGCTGCGAGGATGGAACTCCGGTTTGAGTTGCTGACCCATCGCGTGCCGTTTGGCTCCCAGATGGCATGCCTCGCAACTGATCCCCAAATTGACGGCATGATCCTCCGCTTCATAGTCCATGAGGCTCTCCGGCAGCTTCATCATTTGCCGATCGGAGGCTTCCAGCGGATCGCCCAGCGAGCCCCAGACTTCCGGGTGCTGGTGTTGAAGGTACGCCCCTAAGTGCCAGTGCAATCCAACAGGGGTGTGCTTGGCGATCTGCTGCGGCTTGCGACTGAAATCGTCGGCGAGCGGAAACGTGGTGTGGCACATGTTGCAGCTCGATGCGTACGGCGTGAAGTTCACTCGCGGCTGCGGCTGCGACGGCAATCGAAAGGGATCATCGCGTTGGCCGTCAGGCAATTCGTGGCCCACATGCACGACGGGAACCCAGGTCGCTTGGTCCAGCCAATAACCAAACGGGAGCACATGGTTGATGTGACGCAACGGGTACTCCGGCGACACTGCCCCTTCCAGGAGTCGGCCGATGTAGTACTGAAAGAATCGGGAGCCGATCGTTTGTCGAACCTCGTAGAGCAGCGTTTGGCCCTCGCGGACCAATTGCATTCGATAGCCACCCTCCACGTCTCGAAAAAACGTCGCGACCCCGCCGAGGTACTCAATCCGTTTCGAGCCAGAGAAATCACCCAGCACGTTTTCGTCGGTGGCCAGCGCATTCATCCGGCGATGCGGGTGCTGCAACCATTGGTCGTAGTTTTTCGCGTGACACTTCTGGCAGGACTGCGGCCCGGAGTAGTCGTCCGAATGGATATTGCTGTCGGGGCCGGTCTCGGAACTCACCTGTCGCACATCGTGAGGAATCCCATCCCACCAAAACGTGAGTTTGGGCAATCCGACCGAGCGTGGATTCTTACGCCGCCGCTCGCGCATGGCTTCGCGTCCAATATCGACAGCGTCCTGTTTCGCCGCCGGTTTGGATTCCGCGATGTGACCAGATTGCTGGCGGTCAGAGTGTTGCCGCATCCGGAGAGAGACGGCCAGGACAACTATGCCTCCCAGGATCAAACCCAAGAATCCAATCTTCAGTAGCCATGCAGTTTTCATAAGTTGTCCGCAGAGCTGAATATCGCTGAGAACATTCGCGATGAGGTCGCCGGAGCTTACGGTTCGATCACGGTCAGAGTCTGATTCAATGCGGGAGCGCCGACGTCTTTCTGACGGCCAGACGGCCAATGGATCTCCAACCGCAGAACTTTTTCGCCGGCGGGAATCCCCCAAAACGGACGGCGGTCGGAGTGTGACAAATAGCTGCCGCCTCCTTTGATCATCCGCAATTGAGATCCGCTTGTCGTGTGCAGAACGAGCCAAGCTCCGATGGCGTCTCGATTGCTACTTCGGCCAATCAGACGGACTTGGAGCCACAATCCGGTGCTGGTGATGTCATTGCGAATCAGGCTGGCAGGTTCGTTGTTGTGCGAGACGGCGAAATCCAGATCACCGTCGTTGTCGTAGTCGGCCAGAGCCAGTCCACGTCCATGATGCGGCTGCCCGAAATAGCTCTGGGTAGGAAACTCCATTCGCGTGAAGCGGCGGCCAGCGTTGTTTTGCAACACGACCGGAATCTGACGCTCTGGCGGTGAATGAAAGAGGACGTGGCCCGTCGCCGCGATCAGGTCTTCATCGCCGTCGCGATCGAGGTCGGCGAAACCGGTTCCCCAGCCCACGTTCAGTCCTCCGATCGCGGTGATGCCCAAGGATTGGCTGCGATGCTGAAACTGCTGCTGCCCCAAGTTGTGATACAGCGCGAACGACTCCCAAAGGTAGTTCGTCACCCAAATGTCCGGGAGTCCGTCGTTGTCGAAGTCCCCCAAGTCTACGCCCATGCTGCCGTTCTTGATTCCGTGATCGTCCACATCAACACCGGCAGCCCGGCCCACCTCCTCAAGATGTCCGTGACCGTCATTCGCATACAAGAAATTCTCCGTCGTGTCGTTGCCGACGTAGACATCCACGTCGCCATCCAGATCGACGTCGCCCAGAACAACTCCCAACCCTTTGCCACTCGTCGGTAGGTCAAGCTCGGAAGAGATCTCCCGAAACGTTCCGTCCCCTTGGCTCTGAAACACGAAATGTCGTTCGCTGTCAAAGACTTTAGGAGAGCACACCTCCGGCAACTTCGGTGATGGACCGGGGCAAGTACGATGCGATTTCCAATTCCAATTGAGGTAATGGGCCACATAGACATCCAAGTGGCCGTCGCCATTCAGATCACCCCAGCCGGCGCTGGTGCTCCAGCGATCGTCCGACAGTCCGATCTTCTCGGCGCATTCGCGGAACGTCCCGTCTCCCTGGTTATGAAAGAACAACAACCCGCCATAGCCCGTCACGAGCAGATCCGGGAAGCCATCCTGATCGTGATCGGCCACGGCGACTCCGTGCGAGTAATACGGAGCGGTCTCCAAATGCGCGGCCCGAGTGACCGATTCAAAATGTTCGGCGGTGATTTGTCGAAACAAAGCGGGCGGGTGTCCCCGGAAGTTTCGATCGCTGCCGAAGTCGCCTCCGCCCGTCAGAAATAAATCCAATCGGCCATCCAAGTCCGCATCGAGCCAGGCCACACCGCCACCAATGGTTTCCACGACAGTGGCATGTCCAGACTCGCGGCCATTGTGGTAGGAGAAGTCGATCCCCACGTCCGACGTGACCTCCGACAGACTCCAGACGGAAGTGTTTGCGAACGCAGCGAGATCAGATTCCCGATTTGTGAGCGGCATGGCGCTAGCCGCCGGTCGGTCCACACGACGACCGGTGGCTAACGCCATTCCGCTCAGTTCAGATTCACGATCCGCTTTCCGCTGGAAAGTCTCGGCCAACAGTCGCCGCCCTTCGGGGTGCTGAGGTTGCTCCGCCAACAGACTGCGCAACCAAATCACGGCTTCGGCCTCTCGGTCGTATTTCAAGAGCAGCGATGCCAACTGGAGCTTCTCGGATTGGTTCTTGAGGTTCTGCAAGATGTGCTCATGAAGACGCTGCACCTCTTGCAATTCCTGACGGGCTTGCCGAGCAAAACTCAAATGCGGCTCGGCTTCGTCGAGACGCCCCACCACTCGCAAGGCCGTTCCGAGCAGGTATCGGATTTCCACATTTCGGCCGCTCCGCTCGGCCGCCGGTTGCAGGACTCGAATCGCGTCTTCGGAGCGACCGCTGTTCAACAGCGCTTCGCCCAGTCTCTGCCGAACTTCCGTCGCGTTGGGATTTCGTTCGAGGAATGGCTGCAAGAGCGGGACGGCTTGTGTCGGCTGTCCGTTGGTGGTCAAGGCTCGCGCTAAACCCAGTGCAACCGACTCTCGCCCCGGCCAGACTTGCTGACTACGGCGAAACAGCTCGACAGCTTCCTCGGCATGTTTGTCCCCCAACAGGGCCTCAGCCAGCAGGAGTTCGATGTCAGGATCATTCGGCTTGCGCCGCAAAGCTTCTCGCAGTTCGGCGGTGGCGTTCGTCCAATCGGACAATTGCAGAAACCACAATCCTCGGAGCACATAAGGTCGCACGTCGCCAGGAAACATCGTCCGCCAGGAATTCACGGACGCTTCCGCCTTCAAGTACTGCCCAGATCGCAAATAGCCTTGGACCAGCGCGTCGAGAATCTCGCGAACATCGCGCTCCGCTTGGAGCGTTTTGAGCAACGGTTCCTCCGACGACGCCAAGTCTCCCTGCTGTGCCTGGATCAGCCATTCTTCGTGTTGCAGTTCCGCCCTTGAGTGCCGCAGCAATGACGCCCGCTGGAGTAACTCCCGAGCCTTCGACACATCCCCTTGTTTCCGAAGCATCCGAGCTTCGCACATCAACGCCGGCGTGGAGTCGGCATCGTTCCATCGCAGTCTCTTGAGCCACGCCGTTGCATCAGCCCAGCGCGACTCGGCGATTGCGGATTGAACTCGTGCCAGACACAACCACCGCCACAAAGCCGGTCCTTGCCAAAGCAGCAGCCCCACAACCACCAGAAAACTGAGCAGACTCATGCGGCTCAACACGCTCTTGCGCGGCGCGGGAGAGTTCTTCGCGATGTGCATTGGTTGTCGTTGAATGAAGTCAGAGCGGCTCATTACCGTATTGCCCAATGTCCGAGGTCAGGCACCTCGGAATGCCGCCACGCTCGCCAGAGCGTGGGTGAGTGCGGCCCCCACGTTCTGGCGACCGTGGCGACAAATCGGTAACTCATTCCAAAGGTGCGACGAGCAATGTCGGAGGCTGTTCAGAATGTCGCAGATGTTGCCCAGAGCGGAGGACCGCCGAAACGGACTGGTCGTTGGATCGCGGTTGGCGTCGCCCTGCTTTCGCTTGGCGCGGGGATTCCGTTCGGGCTTTCGCGGTACGATAGCTGGCATGAACAGAGATCGAAAGACTTTACTCGGCGCTGTCGAAAGCTTCGCCAAGCCAAAGACTGGGAAACTCTGGCGGTCGTCTCCGATCAATGGAAAAGCTGGGATCGCACAAATGCGACGGCGATCTTGTTTCGTACCGAAGCGGCCCAAGGTGTAGGCGAGTTCCAAGTGGCTGCGGACTTGCTCAACGCGGTTCCGGCCACAAGCCCCAAACGAGTCCCGGCGTTGATCGAGCGGACCACGCTTTTGTTCGGCCCCCTCAACCAGCCCTTGGAGGGGGTCCGGGCCTGCCAACAAATTCTCGAATTGGAACCGCGCGCGTTCGCGGTCCATCAAAGACTGATTTATTACTATGCGATCACGCTGCAACAGGAGGAGCTGCTGCGACAGATCTATCGCAGCATCGAACTTGGCAGCGAGCCGGTTGAAGCCTACGTCTATTTAATGTTGGCAGACGTTTTGACTTTCCAAAATGGCTTTGAAGTCACCAACCGCTGGCTCGCAGCCGACATTTCGCGAGAGACGTTTCTTGTGGCCCGCACCATCCACTTGTGGAAGAATATGTCGCTAGAAGCGTCTCCCAGTGACGAAACCAAGGAAAAGTTGCGGCTTGCCGAGAAACTCCTGCGAGACTACCTCGAAAAGTACCCTGAAAATGTGGCGGTACTGACGTTCTTTGCGAATCTCGCGCTGAGCAACGGTGAGGCCGAGCAGGTTGAGTCGCTGCTCCTGCGTTTTCCCTCGGCTGGTGAGAAGGACGCACGGTATTGGCGCTTCAAAGGCTGGCTGCACGCGGCGAATGACGACCCCGATAAGGCGGAGTCCGCCTATCGCGAAAGCCTTCGTCTCTTCCCCTTTAGCTGGTCCGTCAGGCACGAACTTGCCGACATTCTCAGGCGGAAACGTGAATTTTCACAAGTCGCGGCAATGCAGGAACTCGCCCTGCGGGGAAAGCAACTTCGACAGGAATTGATCGAGATTCCAGATGGCAGATCGGCTTCCAAAAGTCTGCTCACTAAGATTCGCGACTATGCCAGCCAGTGCGGCGACGATTTTATAGCCGATTCGCTCACCCGACGGTTGTTGCGTCTGAAAGATTGACGATGACGGACTAGGAATGTCGACCCTCCGAACGGCCAAGAAATAGGAGAGCTGAACAGAAAATATCAGCGGTTCTTCACGTTGCCTTTCAAGGTTGGCCGAGTTAACGTCAGCACTTTAGCCGTTAGTTTTTTAGGTTAATGTGTGTTTTTGAAAAGCTTCTTCAGAGATCTTTTTAGGAGATACTTAATGATGTCGAGTTTCTGGAAATCTACCCGACGAATGCGAGCTTTCACGCTCATTGAGTTGCTGGTAGTGATCGCAATTATTGCCGTCTTGATCGCATTGCTGTTGCCGGCAGTCCAGCAGGCCCGCGAGGCCGCACGTCGCTCGCAGTGCAAGAACAACTTGAAGCAGTTGGTCACCGCGATTCACACCTACCACGACAGTGCCAAGATTTTTCCATCCAACGTCAACTCCACGGGCTGGAGTGGTCAGGGTAACGTGGGCGGTTTCTCTTGGATCGCGAATGCTCTGCCGTACATGGATCAGGCCCCGTTAAGCAAGTCCATCAATTTCGGACAAAGCCCGGCGACCGCCGGAAACAACCTTACCGCTTTCCGAAAGGTTCTCCCGGCGCTGCTGTGTCCATCAAATACTCAAACAGGTTTGCGACAAAACCAATCTGAAGACTATGACACCAATGGTGTGGGCGATGGGGCGGGGACTGACTACACCGGAAACCTGGGTTACATCTGGGGTGGCTGGCGAGACTGCCCGGCAATGAATGCGGCTGGCACCAATCCGTTGCCTGGATTGCCCGCAGGGTACGGAAACGGCAGCGGCTTTACGCCGTGGGTGGATGGGTGCTGCCCCAGCACAGGCCACATTCGCGCGGTCAACGGAGTGTTTGCCTACTGGGGTTCGGCTCGCGTTCAGGATATCACGGATGGCACGAGCCAAGTCGTTGCGATCATGGAAGACATGCACTGGATAGGTGGTGGCCCTCCGTTCAACACAAGTGCCAGCGATGATTCGTCTTGGGCCAGCCCGCTGGGTGCAGTCAGTAACATGCGCAACCCGATGAATTTGAATCCCAACGGAGATCGACGCTGCCATGGCTGGAGCAGCATGCATACTGGCGGCGCTCACGCGGCGATGGCGGATGGGAGTGTTCGCTTCATGAACAAGAGCATTAACAACTTCACCCAGTACAAGATTGCGGTGCGAAACGACAACCAGGCGGCCGGTGAATTCTAAGTTGTGTCCGTTTCGCTTGAAGTGTTCTCGGAAACCAGACCCTCCGGCAACGAGCTGTTGCCGGAGGGTCTTTTTTGGTTTCACCAGAATTTGGATTATCGCCGCATGTCGATCCGTCCTTTACGGTGGCTCCTCGGACTCGTTTTGGCAGCCCCTGGATTTCTTGGCTGTCAGGACGACGCCTCCGTGGAATCCGTGAATTCTAGTCCCGCGTCATCCCCGTTGAATCTGCCAAGCGAAGTCCAGCAGCCTTCCACGTTGCCGCGACCATCGAATTCCATTTCAGAAAAGAAGATCCCACAGACATTTCATTTCACGGATGTGGCTGATCGGTTGGGAATTCAGCATCGGTATGACAACGGTGCCTTGGGACAATCCTTGATGGTGGAGGCCACCGGTGGGGGCGTTGGCTGGTTTGATTACGACGCGGATGGAGTGCTGGATCTGTTCTTCACTCAAGGCGGAAACACCCTGGAAGAGCCGAGCGCGAGCCGAATTCCGGACGTGCTCTTTCGCGGTCAGCGCGATGCGGAATTCGTGTCCGTCGGTGCGGCGGCAGGCTTGGATGATGCGGAATACAGCCAAGGACTGGCCATCGCGGACTTCGACAACGACGGCTTTGACGACGTGTATGTTACGAGCATTCGGCACAACACGTTGTTTCAAAACCAAGGGGATGGCACGTTCGTGAATGTGACGGCCACCGCGGGCGTGGATGATCCGCGGTGGAGCACGAGTGCGGCCTGGGGGGATCTCGATCGAGATGGCGATCTCGATTTGTATGTCTGCAACTATGTGGACTTTGATCCGGCGCACCCCAAAATTTGCTTGCGGCTCAAATCGAGCGTGCCTGCGATGTGCAACCCCAAGGACTTTGAACCTACGCCAGACGAATGTTTTGAGAACTTGGGAGACGGCACGTTTCGGCCAGTCGCTCAAGCCTGGGGGCTGCATGGTCCCGGAAATCGGGCACTGGGCGTGGCGATCGCGGACTTTAACAACGACGACTTACCCGACATCTACGTCGCCAACGATACCACGGCCAACTTCTTGTTTTTGAATCGCTCGTCTCAGCGATTTGAAGAATCCGCCACGCTCTTGGGTTGCGCCCTGAGTGCTCACGGAACCGGGCAAGCCAGTATGGGAATGGCGGTGGGTGACTATGATGGCAACGGTTTTCTGGATCTGTACCTGACGCACTTCACCGGAGAATGGAACACGCTCTACCGGAATCTTGGTCCCGAAGGCTACCAGGATCGGACGGCGTTAGTGGGACTGGTGGCACCGACGCTCGAGAAACTCGGATTTGGGACCGTCATGACAGACTTCGATCAGGATGGTCGTGTCGAGTTGTTTGTGGCTAATGGGCATGTCGATCCAGGCTCAGGGGGCTTGGAAGAATACGAAATGCAGCCTCAGTTATTTACGTTCCTGGGACGGACTTTTGGAGAAAGTGGTCCTGCGGCAGGAGACTATTTTCAACAGAAGCGAGTGGGACGCGGCGTGGGTTTGGGAGACTACGACAATGATGGCGACTGGGATTTGGCTATCGTCCATCACAACGCCCCTGCGGCGGTTTTGCGAAATGATTGTGACCGTGGCCATTGGCTGAAGCTGAAAGCCATCGGACGATTCGGGACGCGAACGCCCATTGGCCTGCGAGTCACTCTTCGCCAAGGCAAGCTGGCTCTGATGCAAGAATTGGTGGGAGGCACCAGCTATTGCTCGGCGCACGAGTCCGCCTTGATTTTCGGAGTGGGCCAGTCGTCGGAGTCCTGCGATCTGGAAATTCGGTGGCCAACGGGCAAGATGCAGCGCATCGACAAGGTCGCGTTGGATCAGACGCTCCAGCTTTTGGAACCGGACCAATGAAGCGCGGTCAGTGGCGGTTATCTCTCGCAGTGCTGTTAGTCGTTACGGCGGCTGGGGGAGCCCTGTGGCTAACGAGGTCACGAACTGATGAGGTCGCTTCCACAGATCGGCCAGTCACCCCACACGCCACAACGGCGGATTCTCCAGTGCCCCAGAAGCCGCCGCCCGCCGATACAGGATTTGTAGGTAGTGAGAAATGCAGCCAGTGCCATCAAGCAATCGCAGAGACCTATCGTTCTCATCCGATGGCGAGATCGTTGACTCCCGTCAAAGATCTCGTGGCTGCCGAGAACGAATTGGCCGACCACCTCGTGGAACCACCCGGATCGCGGAAGTATCGCGTTCGTCCTGATGGCAATCGCCTTTGGCACCATGAGTTCTTGTCCGATCCGAGCGGACAGCCCCTCTACGATCAACAGGTGGAGGTCACTTTCGCGTTGGGATCGGGATCACGCGGACGAGCCTATTTGTTGGAGCGTGACGGGCGACTTTTCGCATCGTCTTTGAACTGGTACGCGCGGACCCAGCAATGGGGGCTGGCACCCGGCTATTCACCAAACTCACATAAACGCTTCGAGCGAGAGGTGGGCCAGGGTTGCTTGATTTGCCATGCGGGTCGCACGAATGAAGTTTCGAATCAGCCCAACGTCTATTCGTCACCGGTCTTTTTGGAAAACGCCATCGGGTGTGAGCGCTGTCATGGACCAGGACAGCGACATCTCGATTATCACTCGGCTCAGAAAGCGTCACGCCTGCCCGGTGACGATGCAGATCCAATCGTGAATCCCGCCAAACTCGATGTGGATCGGCGCGAGGATGTCTGTCATCAATGTCACTTGCAGGGCGAATCGCAACATCTGCGATACGGACGCCAAATGTCGGATTTTCGACCGGGAATGCGTTTGGAAGATGTGTGGCTGATCTTTGTGTCCGGTGAGCGCCGTTCTTCGGAAAGGCAAACTCAAGCCATCAGCCAAGTCGAGCAAATGCGCAGCAGCACGTGCTATTCCAAGAGTGACGGTCGCGTCGGCTGCCTGTCATGCCACGACGCTCACTCCACCCCGGCCCCTGCCGAGCGAGCGGACTTTTATCGCCAGCGTTGTCTGTCGTGTCACGCCGAGACAAAAGCGGGGTGCCGTTTGCCGGAGACTCAACGGTTGCTCGCGCCGGAAGCGAACTCCTGTGTCGCTTGTCACATGCCGAGCCTGGGAACTTCCGACGTGCCACACACCACGCAAACAGACCATCGTATTCTCCGGCGGCCGGAGCCAATCCGCTCTGAGCCTGCCGCCCGGCCAGCCAACACAGACTTGGTCATCTTTGACCGTGCCGACCAGCGAATTCCCCAATGGGAAACTAACCGCGTTCGGGGCTTGATGTTGGCTGGCTTGGCAGAAAAATCCCGTGAGCGCCGAATCGCAGCAGAAGCTGAGTCATTATTGAAAGCGACTCACAAAATCGTGCGTGATGACGTCGAGGTCATCGAATGGCTGGGCGTGACCAGACTTCTACTCGGCAATACGTCCGAGGCGAGGTCGCTTTGGCAAGCCGGTTTAGCACTGGAGCCGCGACGCGAATCGTTGCTTGTCCGATTGGCCTTCTTCAGTCATGACCTGCACGACCTGTCGGCAGCGGCGACCTACTTCGATCGTTTGTTCGAGGTCAATCCGTCGCACGCCGCCTTCCACGGCCGGCAGGCTCACATCCTTGGCCAAATAGGAGATTTCGACCGCGCCATTCAAGCAGCGAATCGAGCTATCGAACTCGATCCCACTCTGTCACAAGCGCATGAATGGCTGGCACAAGTTCATCAGATGCGCCGCCAGAAAGACCTCAGCAAGCACCACCAGGACATGTCTCGCAGGCTGCGACAAGCCGGTTTTTAGAATGCTCGTAGTGCCCCGATTATGGGGTCGAGTCCGACCCGATAAATCGGGGCACTACGAGCACATTCGAAATCGATCACTTCTTGGTGGGATCGCCCGTCTTCCCTGACTTCTTCATTTTTTCCATCATTTGCTCAGGAGTCTCCTTGGCCGCTTCCTCCTGTGCCTTTTTTGCTTCGGGTGGGAGCTGATATCCACCACCCGATTCCGTGGGACCGGGACCACCGCATCCCGAGACGGTCAGGATTCCCAAAACAACAAAACCATTCGCGAGCGTTCGATACATTTTATGGCCCTTTCGATTTCAGAGAACTAAAGTGCTCGACATAGACACGGCACACGATCGACAAGTTGACGAGCATTACAGCAATTCGCGCCAAGGAGGGCCAGTTTGTTTGAGGTTTTTGTCACCGGTTCTTCATCGCCTTGGTCGCTCGTAGTGCCCCGATTTATGGGGGCTAGCCAGACCCGATAAATCGGGTCACTACGAGCAAAAGTGCGCAGTCGGACCAATAGACACAGCGAAGCGTCATTCGATGGGAGCGTTCGATGAAGTCACGTTGGTTGTTGGCCAGCATTGGAATGCTGATTCTGCTGTTGCTGATCGCCGTGAGTCGGACATCGTTCCGGAAGGGTGTGTCGATTGAGCGAGCCGAACACCTCAATTCACCCAGCCAAATCGCTCGTTGTCGTGAATGCCATGCGGCTCAGACCGATTCATTTCTGCAGGTCGCTCATGCTCAAACGCTAAGACTCGCCGATCGGTCGTCGGAATTTGCTCGCTTCACGGGGCAAACGGCTCGGATCGGTCAACCAGCAGTTGAGTTTCGCTATTGGGAACGTGGCGGCCGACTTTGGTGTGGGGGCGGGCGAGCGAAATCCTCAGCAGCCGTGGACTGGATTTTCGGGAGTGGCCATCACGGGCAAACGGCCGTCACGGTGCGCACTAACAATCGTGGCGAGACACTCGCTCTGGAACATCACGTCACTTGGTACGTCGCCCACGGTTTTGATCGGACGATTGGACGCCCGCTCGACCTCGGAAGGGATTGCGATGAAGTCGGAGAACTGAACGATCCCGAAACAACTCGCCGTTGTTTTGGCTGCCACACCACGGTCTTGCCTGCCGACGGACTGCGGCTCGACTTGGAGAAAGTGGTGCCGGGCGTGTTGTGTGCGCGTTGTCACTCGGGAGCCGATCAACACGCTCAGAGAATGAAATCCGACAGCACTGCTGCCGAATTTGATAATTGGCGGAAACTCTCACCCATCGAATCCGTCGCTCGCTGCGGCGAATGCCACCGCTTGCCCACCAGTTTCGGGCCAAAAGAACTGACCCCCCAAAACCAAACTTTGCCTCGGTTCGCTCCGGTGGGATTGATGATGAGCAAGTGCTTTCAGCTCCAGCACACTCAGCCACAGTCTGCGGAAACGATTCGATTGGATTGTGTGACGTGCCACGATCCGCATCGTCCGACCAAGGCCGATCCGAACCATTACAACCGCAGTTGTCGGCAGTGCCACCGCGGAGATGCCACGTCTCCAGTCCACTGTCGCCGACAGCCCTTGGAGAGCAACTGCATCAGTTGTCACATGCCGAAGGTATCGGTGAATGCCCCCGTGATGTTCACGGACCACTGGATCCGATCACCCTAGGAGCTCGTCTTTGTAATCGAGCCAACGGAACGGTGTTCACTGCTCGTGGCAGGTTGGGATGAGTTTTGGATCGGGTTGGTTTGCAGGGAGGTTGGTTGTGAGCGAGAAGACTTATCGAGCGTGGCGGCCGGATCAGGTCTGGTTGCTGCCGCCGTCGCCGAGGGATTGGTTGGCGGAAGGGCATCTCGTCGACTTCTTGATGGATGCGGTGAAGGAGATCGACATCAGTCCGATCACGTCGTACTACGAGCGTGAGCTGCGGGGCTTTCCGCTGTTCCATCCGCGGATGGTGTTGACGTTGCTGATCTTCAGTGACGCGACCGGCACGCGGTCGTCGCGGAAGATCATGCAGCGGTGCGAGCAAGACGTGGCGTGCCGCGTGATCGTGGGCGAAGACGTTCCCGACTTTCACGCGATCAGCGAATTTCGTCGGCGTCACATCGCCGCGTTTGAGACGCTGTTCGTCGAAGTATGGATCGAACCGTCGCGACGATGAACTGCCCGACGAGTTGCAACGTCGCGAGTCGCGTCTGAAAATGATTCGCGAGGCGAAGGCCGCTGCGGAACACGCCAAACAAAACGCGGCTCGTGTCGCCGAAGGGAACGAGCCCAAGGCGATCGACCTCGACGAAGTGAAGCCCGATCCGAAAGCTCAGTACAACTTCACCGATCCTGATTCCCGCATCATGAAGTCGTCGAACAAAGGCTGGGATCAATGCGGCAACGCTCAGGCGTTGGTCGATGAATCGCAACTCATCATCGCGACGAACGTGACTCAACAAGCCAACGACGTGCAACAAGTCACGCCGCTGTTGGACACGCTGGAAGAGAACTTTGCCGCCGCCGACATCGCCGATCGTCCGCAAGACTTCGTCGCCGACGCGGGCGACTACAGCGCGGCCAACGCCAGCGACGTCCGCTCACGCGAGATGACTCCGTACCTCGCGACGCAACGACTCAAACATCACGAAGAGCTGCCACCGAACCCGCGTGGCCGCATCCCAAAGGGGCTCAGCCCAAAGCCGCGTATGGCCCACGCTGCGAACGAAGCTGGGCCGCAACACCTACAAAAAACGAAAGGGACAAATCCAACCAGCCCTGTTCTTCGGCAAACCAACACAGCGGACAAATCAAACAAGCCCTCGACTTCCGCCAATTCTCTCTGCGAGGACTTCCCAGGATGAACGCCGAATGGCAACTCGTCTGCCTGACCCACAACCTCCTAAAGCTCTAGCGAGCCGCACCGGTCTAATCTCTCCCACAGCCCCTTGCCGCCCTAGCCAAAACGCCAATCGAAAGTTGCTGAATTCCGTTACAAAGACAAGCTCCTAGGAGTGACTGCGGTCATCACCTCGGGAGTTTTCGGATGTGGTGGAGGTGAAGCGCCGCCTAAGCTCGCTTCAGTGAAGGGGAAGATCACCATCAACGGTCTCCCCGCACCGGATTTGTCGGTCACGTTTGAGTCGCAAGTCGCGGGGGGAGGTCGCTCCGGCGGAGTGACCAATGCTCTCGGAGAATATGAGCTGTCCTTTGCTGGAAGCACCACACCCAGCCCAAAGGGTGCTGCGATTGGCGCACACCTCGTGCGTGTTAATTCGGCAGTGGCCGCTACCGGCACATTGGCTGCCGGTGGAGCCGGCGGATCTCCGACCGATCTTGGGCCAACCGACGATAGTGCCGTCCCCGGCGTCGTCATTCCTGAAAAGTACAACGCATCAACAGAGCTAAAGGCCAATGTGGTGGCTGGCGACAACCCAGCCATCAATTTCGACCTAAAGGTTCCCAAGATGTAGCTGTTTTGAATTCGGTCATTGGAGGTCGCGAGGTTGGGACGCCTTCACGATGTCTCGCGCCTTTGGATGCGGAATCTTACATCATCGCCGAGTGCCGATCGCTTCAACAAAGAATTGCTGTGCCCACCGCGCAGCTAGCTTGATCTCGTGTCTTCTGTTCGTGCTGTCGCCGATTGTGGGGTAGAACGAGCGAGCTTGCAGCAGGTCTCGTTGCCGATCGACAGTTTGACCACGGGATGCCGAATGATTCCACGGACAGCACGCGTCTGGGTCACTGGTCACCTGGGTCTCGTTGGATCTGCGGTTGTTCGCCGATTGCGGTTGGCTGGGATCCAAAATCTTCTTATCGCCACGCGGGATCAGTTGGATCTCCGAGAGCAAAGAGCCGTTAGTGACTGGGTGCGAGAGCAGCGGCCCGAGTTTGTGATTCATGTTGCTGGAAAGGTCGGGGCATTCTTGCGAACTCGCAATACCCCGCCGATTTCCTCCATGACAATCTGCTGATTCATGCGACGGTGCTACGTGCGGCTCACGAAATCGGAGTGCAAAAACTGCTCTACCTCGGCAGTTCCTGTGTCTACCCGCGTGACTGCCCCCAACCCATTCGAGAAGAGTATCTGCTCACGGGACCGCTGGAAGAAACCAATTACGCCTACGCCATCGCCAAGATCGCCGGACTGCTCTCCTGCCGCGCGTACCGCCAGCAGTTTGGCTGCCAATTCATTTCGGCGATGCCCACGAATCTCTATGGACCCCATGACAACTTCGATCTCCAGGGATCGCATGTCATTCCCGCCATGCTGCGCAAATTCCACGAAGCCAAACTCCGCGGCGAGCGTGCAGTCACCATTTGGGGTTCGGGGCAACCGCGCCGAAAATTCCTGCATGTCGATGATCTGGCGGATGCCTGCTTGTTCCTGCTCGAAGATTATGACGGCGAGTCCACGATCAATGTGGGCACCGGACTCGACGTCACGATTCGCGAACTCGCGGAACTTATTCGCGAGATCGTTTACCCGGAAGCGGAACTCCAACTCAATCTTACTAAGCCGGATGGAACTCCTCGCAAACAATTGGACGTTTCACGCCTGCACGCTCTCGGCTGGCGGCATTCGCGCAGTCTGCGCGAAGGACTGCAAGATACCTACGCGTGGTATGCGAACCATTCACCGGACAGCTGACACTACCCTGCTCGCCTGAATGTCGCACGGATGGCCGCGCGAGGTATAACTCACTCACGCCGTGGACTCCGCCTCCTCGGTGGTGTCTCACATGCGAGAGCCTTTCGTGTCTGGTCATTCAAACGCATCCAATTTTGATCCACCGATGCAACTTCTCAACCACCTTCCATCCGACATTTTTTTGCGTGGTGCCGAGCATCACGCCGAGATCAATTCGACGAACGATCGCGCGCTCGAATTGTGCCGGGATCCGAAATTGCCAGTCCCCTATCTCGTGCTTGCCGATCAGCAAACCTCCGGCCGCGGGCGAGGGGCGAATCGCTGGTGGTCCAGTGACGGTGCGTTACTGTTTTCCGTCATCGTCGATGCGGCCGAGTACGAATTGCCGGAATCTCGCTGGCCGCAGATTTCGTTGACCGCCGGAGTGAGCGTGTGCGAGGTGCTCGGCAAAGTCTCGTCCGCAACTGTGGGATTGAAATGGCCTAATGACATCTGGCTGAACGATCGCAAGGTGTGCGGGATCCTGGTCGAAGTCCCTCCGGTCCAGCGGGGCCGGCTGGTGATCGGGATTGGCTTAAACGTCAATAATTCATTCGCCTCCGCTCCACCGGAGTTACAGACCATCGCGACCTCGCTGTGCGACGAAAGCGGCGCTGTGTTCGACCGCAACAAACTCCTCAGCGATGTCGTGCGGCAACTCGATTTTGATTTGTGTCGGCTCGCCGTGAACGATCCGTCGCTGCCAGTTCTCTGGCAAAGCCAGTGCGTGCTGCGCGAGCGAATCGTCTCGCTCGAAACGAGTCAGCAATTCGTTACCGGCTGCTGCCTCGGCATCGCGGACGACGGTGCGTTGCGATTGCAAACGCATTCCGGAGAGCAGCGTTTTTATGGCGGCGTCGTACGGCGAATCGAGTAATTCCAGATGGCACTTCCATGCCGGTACCACGAGCGCCTCTGTCGAAGGCGTCTTGAAACGGCTACTGCGGTTGCCGAAACAATCCGACCGCCAAATGTCCGCCGAAGCCCAGCGACACTTTCAAAACATTGCGCAGCCGAATTGGCCGTACTGTGTTCGCTACGTAATCGAGATCGCATTGCGGATCGGGAGTTCGCAGGTTGATCGTCGGCGGGACAACTTGATCCCGCAACGACAACACAGCGAACGCGGACTCGACGCTGCCTGCCGCACCGAGCAAATGTCCGATCGCTCCCTTTTGACTAGAGCAGGCGACTCGATCGGCCGCTGCACCCAAGGCCGCACGCACGGAGCGAGTCTCCGCGACATCGTTGGCTCGTGTCGCGGTGCCGTGCAAATTGAGCGCGTCGATCTCTTCCAGCAAGACGTTCGCACGCCGCAGTACATCACGGATCAACCAAGCCAGCGAAGTTCCCTCCGGGTCCACTTGAGTCAGGCCGCTGGGGTCGCTGGCCATGCCGCCGGCGACAAACTCCGCCAACACGGTTGCTCCGCGCGATGCGGCATGAGCACGATCTTCGAGAACCAACACGGCCGCCCCTTCGCCGATGACAAAGCCCGATCGCTCAGCATCAAACGGTCGACACGCCGCAGACGGTTTATCGAATCCGCGAGCCAACACTCCCAGCCGTTGAAACGATCCCAGCACGATCGGCAACAGTGATGCATCCGAACTGCCGGCCAGCACCACGTCGCACTCGCCAGACCGGATCAAGTCTGCTCCGCGAATCAAACTGACCAGTCCCGTCGCGCACGCCGCGACCGGACACAAGGCCGGGCCACCCAATTGCCACTCCGCCGCGACCGCGAGGGCCGCTGCATTCGGCCAGAGCAATTCGTGCGAAGCATCGTCCGACTGTCGCAATCCTCGCGCAAAACTGCGCAGTCCGAGCTTGCTGGTTCCGATCACACAGCCACCGCGTTCTGAGAGGACTGGCGTTGAGGACAATCGAGCTTGCGTCATCGCCTCGCGTGCGGCTGTGAGTGCCAGCGACACCACCGGCTCACTCGATGCCGACAGGCTTTCGCGCGGAGCCGCTGCTCCCACCCATTGCACTCCGCAAGGCAACTCGCCATTGAGATCGTCGGAGTCCAACCAGCGCGCGGCGCTTTGTCCGCGTTGAATCGCCGACCAGGATATTTCTCGCCCCGCTCCGAAAGGTGTGACTAAGCCGACGCCAGTGACGACCACTTGCCGACTCGAGAGCGAATTTGCGGAGCGATCCGCGGATATTCTCATGGTCTCACGTCAGCCACTCAGTTCCGGCGGCTGGACCGGCACACCGCGAACAACGCCGCGCCGAACATCACGATCACCAGGCCGTACTCCAGGATGTTGTTCGACTGGTTCACGGTCGTTACGCCACCGGGAGCCGGAGCCGTACTACCAGCCGGGGCGGGTGTTGGGTTTTGCGCGAACACGCTCGACGACAGGCTCGATCCCAGCCCCAGCGCCAAGAGGACTGAGCCAGTCCACAGCATTTGTCGCAACAAGTCTCTCATGGTCGCCTCAACGTATTCCTTGGGAGTCCAAGCCGGCGGCATCTTGCCGATCCTCCGTCGAATGTGCCACCGTTGCTGGCAACAGCCCCAACTCGGCCGCGGCCTCGCGAAGCGCGGCGATGCAGAACTGAATGTGCTCATCCAAGTCGATGCCCAAGTCGGCGGCACCGCTGGTAATGTCGTCGCGCTTGACGGCCGCCGCGAAAGTCACCTGCTTCATTTTCTTGCGGACGCTCTTGGCTTCCAGTTCTTCCAGCCGATTCGGTCGCACCAGCGCGCACGCCGTGATAAAGCCGCACAGTTCGTCGCAGGCGAACAATGCCTTGTCCAACCGCGAGACACGCGGGCAATCTGTCAGATAGCTCGCGTGCGATTTGATCGCGTAGATGATTTCGTCCGAGTAGCCCCGTTCCTTCAAGATGCGTGAGCCTTGCAGAGGGTGATCTGGAGGATTCGGCCAGCGCTCGTAGTCGAAGTCGTGCAGCAAACCGACGGTTCCCCATTTCTCTTCGTCCTCGCCGAACTTGCGAGCGTAGGCCCGCATCGCCGCCTCCACAGCCAGCATGTGCTTGATCAAGCTGTCGCTCTTTGTGTATTCGCGAACGAGGGCTAAGTTTTCGGCACGGCTCATGAGGCACCTTGGACGAGAGGTTATCGCGACACTTCGAGCCGCTGGCAGATCACTGTACTCTTCAGGTCGCCATCTGCAACGCGCTGCGAAGGAGCATTCATGTCCGGGAACTCAAAGGGTCCAACGCATTGGGATCAGCGATATCTCAGCCGTGACGCACCTTGGAATTCAGGTCTGGTCTCGCGAGAACTCATTCGCGTGCTGCGAGAAGAACGCATCTCACCTTGCCGAGCATTTGAATTGGGTTGCGGAACCGGGATCAATGCGGTGGCGCTGGCCCAGCGCGGTTTCGACGTCTCGGCGGCCGATTTTTCGCCGGTGGCGATCGAACGTGCCCGCACTCTGGCCGTGGATGCAGGTGCCGCGGTCCGTTTCGCGGCGGCGGACTTGTGCCGGTGCGAGGATCTCCGCGCGGCCTTGGGAACCGACGGAGCGGCGGCGTGCGAGCGGCATTGTTCGTTTCTGTTTGATCGGGGCTGCTACCACTGTGCTCGGCGAGTGAACCTGGCGAGTTTCCTGGAGACAGTCGATTGGCTGGCTGCACCGGACGCTCGATTGCTGGTGCTCTGCGGAAACGCCAACGAACAAATGGAGCACGGGCCGCCACGAGTCACCGAAATGGAAATTCGAGAAGAGTGGGGCCAACTCTTCAAAATCGAATGGCTTCGCGAGTTCCGATTCGAGGATCGAGGTGGCGTCCCCGGTCCGCGCGGCTGGTCCTGCTTGATGACTCGCCGGTGAGGATCGCGCTCATCGAATGAAACAGCCGCCGTTCAACAATGAAACATCTTGTTTCATTCTCTGGATTTCAACCTGTCGACTGTGCCGGTCGTTTGGCTAATGCGATTATTGCCTCCAAGCCCCATAGGCGGAGTGACTATCGCAAGTCCTTGGCTTCTTGATCTCTGAGGACGAGGACTCTTGCCAAACAACGCGATGTTGAGGAGCAGTCGATTGGCATTGCGAATAGTCGCCGCCCGGCACCGGGGTTGCTTGGCGAGAACCGGAATCTCAGAGAGTTTCGCAGAATCACTAAATTCGGACGATCCCGCAAAGATGCTGAATCACGCGGCTTCGAAGTTATTAGTCATCTTCCACGGAATGGAGCGTGTCGATGTCACACGACGACAACTATCTCAGCCTTGAAGAATCCGAGTCTTTTGAAGCTCAGCCACCTGAGTGGCTTAATCGTTTTGCCAATTTGGCGACTCAAGCGTTTCACTCGGCAGACAAACTAGCTCCGGTAGGATGCCACTTTCATCTTTGCCAGGGAGATAAGGGACTGCCACCACAGTGGGAAGTCACGCTCTTTGCTTCGAGTACTGAGATTTACGGTGGAGCCTTGGACGGCTCGTGCGCCGTCTCACGCTTCATGCTCGACCTGAGAGTCTTGATGAAGGTCTTCGACGTCGTCGAGAGTTTCTATTGGCAAGCTCAAACGATGGCGGACGACGATGAAGTGGGAGCACACGTCGGCGTGGAGGGAAGTTTTGAAGGCCACTCCGTCTGGCTGCGAGTCACGGCTAAATCGCCGAGCCAATTTGAATCGGGGCGAGTGGTTGATCTGTGTGCCAATGAAGTGCAAGACCTTTGGTAGAAGATAAACAACGAGAAAGTTTGCGCGTCGATAGATAGTTCCAATTGATGACGCAGACCTAATGAGGAAAGGCCCGGCTTCTGAGGGGAAGCCGGGCCTTTTTCACTTTGGTGGGGCAGGTTTTCAACCTGCCCCACAGAACCTCTACTTCTTCGGCAACTCGCGCACATAGATGTTCTTGAAGTACAGCGTATTGCCGTGGTTTTGCAGCTCAATCGGGCCGGTCTCGTAACACGGCTTGTCGCGCTCCCAGTAGTTCTCCAGCGTGACGTTGTTGACGACCGTCTTGCCGTTGAGCGTGATCGTGACTTTGTCGCCGACCATGCGGATGAAGAACGTGTTCCACTGGCCGATCGGGTTGTCGGCCTTCACGTCTGGGAAGCGTGGATTCTTGGCATTGTTCCACAAGCTGCCCGAACCCTTGTCGGCTCCGTTCCGCAGTTGAGCCTCGTCGCTGGGATCCCAGATTTGAATCTGAGGCGTGCCGCGAACGTAGATGCCGCTGTCCCCTTTCGGCTCGATCTTCCAATCACAGTAGAGTTCAAAATCGGCGTAGTCCTTGACCGAGCAGAGGCTCTGGCCTTTGCCGTCAAAGACGAGCACGCCGTTCTCCGCGCGCCAGTGAGCCATCGCGCTCTCGTCAGCTTTGATTTGTTCGGCTTTGATTTGTTCGGCGGTCATTGACTTTCGTTCTTTGATGTTCCTGACGAGCCCCTGCCAGCCGGTCAGGTCTTTGCCGTTGAAGAGTGCGGTGAATCCTTCCGGCGGCGTGTTATCCGGAGCGGCCCTCTTTCCGACAGGCTGAGCTTGCTGATCGGCAACGGCCACTTCTTTCGGCTCGACCTTCGTACCGAACAGGAACACGTTGTCGAAGTTTCCGGTGTCGTCGAACGTGCCGACACCGACTTGGCCCCAGGTAAAGGTCGTGTCGGTTGCTTCCATGACTGGTTCGTTCATATTGTCGAAGAAGACCTTGATCGAGCCGCTCTTCACGTCTCGTGTCAGCCGAGCGTGATGCCAGTTGTCGGTCCAGTTGGTGCCGGTGCTGGTCTTGGTGGAAATCTTCTTTCGGTCAGCGTTGTTGACGATGAAGATCTGGTTGGCGTGATCGTCAGTCTGTTTGCCGAGATGCACGTAGTAAAGATGAGCCGCGTCCTGACCGCCGAAGAACAGGCACATGTCGCGGTGTCCGTAGTCCTTCACGGTCGATTGCAGCTTCACATCCAGGACGAAGTCGCTGACGGTCACGTCCTTAATCATCGCTCGATTAAATGGCGAGCGAACCGGCGTCTTCGTGTTGCTCTTCGCGAACTGGCCGAAGACATGCCCTTTGTCCGTCTTTTCGATCTTCCAGGCGGCCGGATCGGTCGCAACCCAATTCGAGGAACTGCCGGACTCGAAGTCGTCCGAGAAAATCAGCGGCAGGTTCGTGATCCCTTTCGGAGCGTCCGCCGCACCCGCGATCGCCGTCATCCCAAGCAATGTCCAAGCGAACAATCCAACCGAGCGTCTCATGGTGGTTCCTTTCGAGAAGTTCGTAGTCCCGCTCTTAGGCGGCAGCCAAATTCAACAGGGGCGATAGCGTGACCAGCGTGGCGAACGATGACAAGCGTCGGTCGGACATCGGCGAGCGATGCCCTCGGCGAACGGGAGCCTTCAGGCTCCTGGTTGCGGTTCCGGCGGATTCGGATTGGCGGTGGTGATGGCCCTCGCTTTCACCAGGGGGCTGACGCCCCCCGTTCGCCGGGTTAGGTGCTGCTGCTCAGTCTTCCTCCGGAGAGGTTCAGTTCGGGGATGGGGACGGTCCAGATCACGAGCGGTTACTCCTGTTCGATGACGTAGTTGATGGCGGCGAGCACGGCGTCTGGTGTCGGCAGTTTACGTTTGGAGCCCGACTCCGCCCACCACGTTTCGCTTTTGAGCTTGGTCCATTTCTTGTTCAGCGAGCGGCTGCCGTAGCTCTTGAGATCACCGAGGATGTCCGACGGATCGGGATCGCCAGTCACTCCAACAACCACATGCACATGGTCGGCCATGACGGCCACGGCGAAAAGTTGCCAACCGCGATATCGGCTCGTCTCGTGGAATTGATCCAGCAAACACTCGGCCTGAGCCAGCACCAGCCGAATGGAATCGCACTTCAATTGGGACTTGGCATACCGCTTCAGCTTAGGCATGTCCGCGTCATAGGCCATGCCGGGAATATTGTGGATCACTTCGACCCCGTGCTGATCTCGCACAGGACTGACAAACCCTCGCTCGTCCCCCGGCAACCAACTCCCATAAGTCCGCCAAGTGATGAGCCAATAGCGTTCTGGCGAACGAGGGGCGTCAGCCCCCTGGTCAGTGGCAGTCGGTAACGATTGCGGCATCCCAATCCACCTGGCGAACGAGAGGCGTCAGCCTTCTGGTAAAACGACGTCGCCCCGCCAATCTTATCGTGGGTGTCTCTGGCCAAGACAACCAGGAGCCTGACGGCTCCCGTTCGCCGGGATTTCGCCGCGAGCATTCTGCTTACTTGGCGTCCCCTTCCATCGTGGCCCAATCGACGAGTTCGATGGGGTCGCGGATGATGTCGGTGTACTCGCTACGGTGGCTGGTGCGGATGCCTCGGCCGCCGCGCGAGGTGATGGTGTATTTCATTTGACCGAAGGTCATTGTTTTGTCGGCATTGGTGGTGACTCGTAGTGCGTCGCTGGGACGGGTCATCTGTTTGAAGCCAAGCACACTGTCGCCGGTTTCGACTTTGATGCCGCGGACACCTTTGCCGGCACCGGAGAGGACCGGGACGTCGTCGATGCTGAAGTGAATCAGGCGCGCCTTGCGCGTGACGATGAAGACGGACTCGGCAGCGCGGATCAGTTCGACGGAGACGACTCGGTCGCCGGGGACGACGCGGCAGAACTTGCGGCCGTTCTTGTTCGACACGGTACGGAACGGACTGAGCGGCAGACGCAGCACGTTGCCGAACGCCGTCACCACGAACAGATGCGGAAACGGTAAGGGGTCTTTCTTCTTCTGCACGTCTTCGGGAGTGAACCTCGCATCGGTCGTGAGCGCAGCGACGATGCTGACTCCGTCTTGCAGTTTGACGTGTTTGCTGATCGGCTCGCCGTAGCCGCTGCTGGCGGGGATCTGGTCGATCGGCAGCGTGTAGGCGATGCCATCGCTGGCGAAGAAAACGACCGTGTCCAACGTGCTGCCGGGGACAACGTCGAGAACCGTGTCTCCTTCTCGAACGCGAGTTCCCTCGACCTTCGCGAGCCGGCCGACACGTTTGATCCAGCCTTCGCGAGTCAGCACCACGTTCGCGTTCTCTTTGACGATGTACGCGGCGGCGTCGAACTCGGTGACTTCTTCGGATGAGCCTATGCTCGTCTTGCGCTTATCTGGGAACTGGGTCAGCAACTCTTCGAGTTCCGTGCGGACGACACCCCACAAGCGGGACTCGGACTTCAGCAGCTTGCGGAGTCGTTCGGCTTCGGCTTGTTTTTCGGCCAGCTCTTTGCGGATGTCGTCGATCTCCAGCTTGCTGATGCGGTACAGCATCATTTCGAGGATGGCCATCGTCTGGATTTCGTCGAGCGGGAACTCTCTCATCAGCTTGACGGCCGCGTCTTGTTTGCCGTCGCTGCCGCGGATGATCTTGATGGCTCGATCGAGTCCGTTGAAGACGATCGCGAAGCCTTCCAGGATGTGGATGCGGCGTTCGAGTTGAGCCAGCAAATACTGGAAGCGGCGACGAACGGATTGCAGGCGGAAGTCGAGAAAGTGCTTGAGCATCTCGACCAGATTGCAGCGAGCCGGCGTGAGCGTGCCCGATTCGGTCGGCACAAGGCACGTCGCGTTGTAGGCGAAGTTTTGCTCCAGCGAGCTGTGCTTGTAGAGGTACGCCATGACCATTTCCGGATCGGCGTCCTTCTTCAGTTCGAGGACGATCCGCAGGCCCAGCTTTTCGTTCGTCTCGTCGTTGAGTTCGACCACTTGCGGGAGGTTGCGGCCGTTGATGATCTCGCCGAGTTCCGCCATCAACGGATTGGTCTCAACGCCGTAGGGGATCGTGTAGATCACAATGCGATTGGCGACTTCTTGACGCTTCTCTTTGTCGAACCGCCACTCGGCGCGGACTTTGATCGAGCCGCGGCCCTCTTCGTACATCAGCCGCAGCGACGTGCGATCGGTGACGATGCGGCCTCCCATCGGGAAGTCGGGCCCTTTGACGTACTTCATGAGCTGCGCGACCGTGACCTCGCTGTCGGTGTCGATCAGATACAGGCAGGCGCGGATCAGCTCTTCGAGGTTGTGCGGCGGGATGTTCGTGGC